>Ga0182013_10002073_pt1 | contig 26647 bp, 32 predicted proteins | sample 612S2MmetaG_FD_120487 | JGI IMG/M metagenome (GOLD analysis project Ga0182013, IMG submission 120487) | Permafrost microbial communities from Stordalen Mire, Sweden - 612S2M metaG | ecosystem: Environmental > Terrestrial > Soil > Wetlands > Permafrost | place: Sweden: Stordalen | collected...
GGCCGGATCGCTGTCGGCCGCGGCGTCGTCATCGAACCCGCTGACCGCCGGCTTGAACGCGGAAGGGCTAAGACCGCGCGCACGCCAAAGCCTCAACAGGCCAGCGCACACATAGGTCTTGCCAATGTCCGTGCCGGAGCCGGTCACGAAAAACGCCGTCATGGCTGCGTCCGTCTCTGCTAGAAAGCGCCCATCCTAGTGTGCTGGATCTGAAGTTCGCCTGCACATTGGGTAAGCCTCGAAGCGAACTTCAGATTCAAAAAAGCACACTAGAATCATATATTTCTAGTGTGGCTGTAGATTCAGGAATTCGCTCCGCGCGCTCCACAAGCCGCAGGCGAGTTTCTGAATCGCCACACTAGCGTCCTATAGCGAGCCATGAGCCAACACGACACGCCCTCCTGGCTGAGCGCCGGCCACGACCACATCTGGCCGCCTTACGCCCGCTTCGGCGCAGAAGCCTTGCCGGTGGTCTCGGCCAGCGGCGTGCGGCTGCGGCTAGCGGATGGACGCGAACTGATCGACGGCATGGCCAACTGGTGGACCGCCTGCCATGGCCACGCCCATCCTCATCTGGTCGAAGCCATTCGCGCGCAGGCCGCGACCTTGCCCCACGTCATGTTCGCCGGCTTGGCCCACGAGGGCGCCTATCGCCTGGCCGAACGCCTGACGCGGCTCGTCCCCGGCGATTTCACAAGGGTCTTCCTCAGCGAATCCGGCTCGGTCAGCGTTGAAGTGGCCCTCAAGATGGCCGTCCAGTACTGGATGATCGCGGGAAAACCCGAGAAGACCCGGTTCCTAGCCTTCCGCGGCGGCTATCACGGCGATACCTTGGGGACCATGCCCCTGTGCGACCCCGAAGAAGGCATGCACGCCATGTACGCCGGCGTGTTCAGCCCGGCCCTGTTGGCCGATCTGCCCATCAATGCACAGACCGAGGCGGCGCTGGACGAGACGCTGGCCCGCCACGCTGATGGCGTGGCCGCGCTCGTGGTCGAGCCACTGGCGCAGGGCGCCGGCGGCATGCGCTTCTATCCGCCGCACGCGCTCGACGTCCTGCGTCGGCTGTGCGACCGCCATGGCATACTGTTGATCTTCGACGAGATATTCACCGGCTTCGCGCGCACCGGCTCCATGTTCGCCTTCGAGCAGAGCGAGGCGATCCCCGACATTCTGTGCCTATCCAAGGCGCTCAGCGGCGGCATACTGCCATTGGCGGCGACCCTGGCGCGCCGACCCATAGCCGAGGCGTTCGAGGCCGAGCACCCCGCGGCGGTGCTGATGCATGGGCCGACCTTCATGGCCAATCCCCTCGCCTGCGCGGCGGCCAACGCCTCGCTCGACCTGTTCGAGACCCAACCCCGGCTGGCCCAGGCCCAAGCGCTGGAGCTGCAGCTCAAGGCGGAACTTGAGCCCTGCGTCGGGCTGCCGGGCGTGGTCGACGTGCGCGTGAAGGGTGCCATCGGCGTGGTCGAGCTGCAGCGCCCATCGGACGCGCTGCGCCACGGCTTCGTGGCGCGCGGCGTGTGGGTGCGGCCGTTCGGACGGGTCGTCTATCTGACGCCGCCCCTGATCATCGGCCAGGAGGACCTGACGCATCTCACCGGCGCCGTCGTCGAGGTCGTGACGCAATGGTCTAGGAGCGCGGTGTGAACGAGGCCTGGGCCGCATTTCAGCAAACCCTGGCCGAACGCCTCGAACAGGCCGAGCAGGCGGGACGGCGTAGACGTCTGCGCTCGATGTCGCGTGAGGCTGGCGGCAAGATCCGCCTGGCTGACGGGCGGGTCCTGGCGGATTTCTCCTCCAACGACTATCTCGGCCTGGCCCTGCATCCTAAGGTCATGGCCCGGGCGGCGGACTATGCGGGGCGCTTCGGCGCCGGATCGCCGGCCTCCCGGCTTGTAACGGGAACCTCTCCCCAGCATCTGGCCGTGGAAGAAAAGCTGGCGGCTTTCAAGGGCGCGCAGGCGGCGCTGCTGTTCGCGTCCGGCTGGCAGGCCAACGCCTCGGTCCTGCCGGCCATCGCCGCCCTGGCCGATGGCCCCGTCACCCTGTTCGCGGACCGCCTGATCCACGCCAGCCTGCACGCCGGCGCCGCCTTGGCCGGACTGCAACAGGTCCGCTTCCGCCACAACGACCTGGAGCACCTGGAGCGGCTGCTCATTGCGCGACAGGGCGGGATGCGCCTGATCCTGACCGAGTCGGTATTCAGCATGGACGGCGACCACGCCGACCTGCCCGCCCTTCTGGCCCTCGCCGAGCGTCATGAGGCGCTGCTCTATGTGGACGAGGCCCACGCGACCGGCGTGTTCGGACCGCGCGGAGCAGGCCTATGCGCGCAATTGCCCAAGGACGCGCCGGTGATCGTCATGGGCACCTTGGGCAAGGCGCTGGGCGGCTTCGGCGCCTATGTGGCCGGACCGGGCCTGCTGATCGACGCCTTGGTACAGACCTGCGGCGGCTTCATCTATTCCACCGCCCCGCCCCCGGCCGTGCTGGGCGCCCTGGACGCCGCCCTCGACCTTGTCCCCGCGATGGACGCGGAACGGGCCTATGTGCTGGCCCAAGCGGCGCGTGTGCGGGCGGCCGCCGAACAAAGGGGCCTGGCCACCTTCGGCTCTTGCAGCCAGATTGCACCCATTGGCCTGGGCGCGGAAGCGCGGGCCATGCGCGCCATGGCGGCCATGGAGTCGGCCGGCTTGCTGGCGGTCGCCATCCGGCCGCCGACCGTGCCCGCCGGGGCCAGTCGACTGCGCCTCACCCTCAGCGCGGCCCATGCGCCCGAAACCGTCGACCGCCTGATCGAAGCGATCGGAGCTCTGGATTGAGGGTGCGCCTGCTCTTCGCCCACGGCTGGGCCCTGGACCGCACGCTGTGGAATGGCGTGCTGGACGCGCTGGGCGATCTGGCCAAGGACGCCGCGGTGCTCGACGCGGGCTACTACGGCGCGCCACAGGGATTGCCCTATCAGGAAGGAACGGCGTGGTTGGGCGTGGGCCAATCGCTCGGGGCCTTGGAGCTGCTTGCCGATCCGCCCGCGCCTCTGTGCGGCCTGGTCGCCATCGACGGCTTCGCGCGCTTCGCCGCCGCCGCCGACTTCCCCGCCGGTCAGGACCCGCGCAGGATCCAACTCATGGTCAAGCGCCTGGACCATGGGCCGGGGCCGCTGGTGGCGGATTTCCTGGGACGGGCCTTGCGCGGGATGAGCCCCGCGGCCGGCGAGCCGGACCCTCAAAGCCTTGCGCGCGGACTAGAGCGGCTCACCCGGCTGGACGGCCGCGCGGCGGCGCGGCGGCTGCCCGTCTGGCGGCTGCACGCCTGCGAAGACCCCATCGCGCCCCTCGGACTGGCCGACGCCTCCTTCGAAGGCGTCCCTACGCGGCTGCGCCTCCTGCGCCAGGCCCAGGACCATCTGTCGCCCATCACAGCGCCGGGCGAATGCGCCGCCCTGGTCCGCGCAGCCGTGCAGGCCATCGCCGAATGACGCGGACCAAGCGGATCGCGGCCCGGTTCGACGCCGCGGCCCCCACCTATGGCGAAGCAGCGCTTGTTCAGCGACGCGTGGCCGATGCTCTGGCCGCACAGATTCTGGCAGCGAACCTGATGCCGGGCGGGCGAGTGCTGGAGCTGGGCTGCGGCGCCGGCCAGCTCACGGCCCGCCTCGCGGGCCCCCTGCAACCGGCGCTGTGGATCGCCAGCGACATCGCCCCAGCCATGCTGGAGGTCCTGGGCAAGGCCGCCCCCCACCCCGCCGTGCGCCGCCTGTTGACCGACGCCCAGGCGCCGGCGGTGCGGCCGGGATTCGACCTGGTCTGCTCCAGCCTGACCCTGCAGTGGCTGGCCGACCCACAGGCCGCGATCGCCCGGTGGCGGGCTCTGGTGAGCCCGGACGGTGTTCTGGCCTTTTCCACCCTGATCGAGGGCTCCTTCGCCGAATGGCGCAAGGCGCTCATCGCCGCGGGAGCCGCCGAGCCCGGTCCGCCCATGGCGAGCCTAGAGCAACTGCGGGCTTGGGCGCCCGGCGCCCGCATCGAGATCCTTGATCTGCACGAGCGCCACGTGGACGGGATCGCCTTCCTGCGGGCGGCGCGGCAGGCTGGGGTGGACGTCGGCCTGGGCCGGCCGCTGAGCGGCGGCACCATGCGCCGGGCCCTGCGAGGCTTCGAGGCGGCGGGCGGCGCCGTCACCTACCGCGCGGCGATCGTGTGCATGCAGCTATAGGCTAGCCTGCCCGGGACGTGACGCGTCCGCCGCGGCGCCTATAGTGCGCCCCGTCATGGAATTCTGCAGTCCTCTCCAGCGCGGCCGCCTCGTCCAGCGCTACAAGCGCTTCTTCGCCGATGTCCTGATGGATGACGGGCGCGAGATCACCGCCCATTGTCCCAACCCCGGCGCCATGCTGGGCCTGAATACGCCGGGCCTGCCCGCCTGGGTCTCGCGTTCGGACAGCCCCACGCGCAAATTGGCTCATACGCTGGAGCTGGTGCAGACCGATGGGGGACTGGTGGGCATCAACACCATGCACCCCAATCGCATCGTGGCCGAGGCGCTGGCGGCGGGGGCCATCCCCGAGCTGGCCAACTATGCCAGTGTGCGGCGCGAGGTGAAGTATGGCGCCGCCAGTCGCGTGGACTTCCTGCTGACCGATCCGGACCAGGCGCCCTGCTGGCTGGAGGTCAAAAATTGCCACCTTTCAAGGACTAAAGGACTGGCCGAATTTCCGGATTGCGTTGCGGCGCGATCGACCAAGCACCTCAAGGAGCTTGAAGCCATGGTCGCCGAAGGGGATCGGGCTGTCGTGCTGTTCGTCGTGCAGCGGATGGACTGTGAAGCGTTTTGCGCCTGCCAGGACCTCGACTCCGCCTTCGCTCGCGCCCTTGATCGAGCCGCCGACGCGGGTGTGGAGGTTCTCGTCTATGGATGCCATGTGGGGATAGGCGCAGTGACCATCGAGCGACGGATGCCTTGGGTGCGGCGAAAGCAGCATTCCGCCTAGAAGCCAGCGGCGGCTGGAGCGGGCGGGGGCGAGAGATCCGCCCTTATGCTTTCAGGTCTTCTGCTCTGCAGATTAGCCGAGTTCCAGCGGGTGCAGCCAGTCCTTGAGCTCATGATCGGGCGTCTTGGTCAGGTCCTTGGCCAGCGTCTTGGCCAATTTTGCCTTGGCGGCCGCCGAGAGATGATCGCTGATCGCGGCCAAGGTGCGGGCTGGCGCCGCGATCACCAGGCGTTCAAGGTCTTGGCGATCGGCGTCGACGTTGATCGCCTCGGCAACCTGCTTTGCGAACATAGCCGAATGCTCAAGCACCGCGTCGGCGCGCGCTTCCATGCCGTAGCCGCGATGGGTCGTGCTGTCGAACACCACGCCCTTGGTTTTGCCCTGCGGCCTGCGACCTGCCTTCAGCTCCTTTATGGTCACGAAATCGTCGGCGTTTTCGGCGCGCTTCACCCAACGCGCGCGCGCTCCGTCGGCGATTATGAATTCGGTCCTTAAGGGCTTCATGATAAAATCCCGCGCATTGGCTCCGTGACGACTGCTGACGTCCGCCTGCCTTCTCGACAGGTTACTCTTAGACGCGGCGGCGCTGTCCGCTTTGAGCGATGTCAAGGCGTGCGCGCTACGGAACCGTGCGGCTCTGGTGGAACCGATTTGGCCCGATGCTCGCATCCGGGATGCGCCGCAAGCGGGTCCAGCACATGCGCGCGGGGAGGACGAAATGCGCCTTCGCTGGAAACGGGCGTCGCCTAGGGCTTCACCCCGGCCGGTAGGGGGCCATTGATGAAGCCTAACGTCTTGGCGGCGCCCCAGTTGCTCCACTCCATGGCGTTCAGATCCCGCCGGGTGAAGAGCCACTTACCGTTCTTCTTGATGTACTGGTCCTTGTAGTAGCCCTGAGCCAGCAGAATGGGACCCACGCCGGGCTGGTTGCCCACGATCTGAACATAGCAGATACCGGACGCCGTCCCGTCTCCGTTCAGAGTCACGACCGGGTCGGTTATGTTGTGCCTGATGGACATCAACTGCAACTTGCCTTCTGTGGGCGTGGCGGTGGCTGCCGCGGGATTGTACTTCGCGCGATCCTTCTTCGCTTGCGCAATGATCTCGGCTCTGCCCTTTGCGTAGGTAAAGCCCATGGTCTGGTCGTAGAGAACGGCGTCGTCAGTGAAGAGGTTCGCCCAGCCTTCGATGTCAGACTCGTTGTGCATCAAAGCGTAACGGTACATCAGCTCCGTGATCATGAAACGATCCATGGCGTCTTCATACGGGCCAGCGACAGCAGGAGCGGCGGTGATGGTCATCGACATCGCCGCGAGGAGCACAGGGGTCAGCAGTCTCATGATGCGTTTCCTTGAAGGGGCGGCTTGGGCCTGTTGTTCTGCCGTTATTGTCGGCCTTTTACTCGGCTGCTCCAAGTCGATATTCGGGGTTGGAAACGGCCGGGGTGTTGTCAGCCCAAATTTCAAGGCCCGCAAGTCTTACTGCGCCATAAAACGCATGTTGGACCGGGCGGCGGCATGGCCCTGGCGCCTATCGGATTTTCTGACTCGGCAGCTTAGGAGCCCCAGCGAGCATTCATTTCAGCGAAGCGACGGTCGAGTTCCGCGCGCGACGCAGCCGCGTATCCGGCCGTCATGCCGTAACCGATTTCCGGCGTGTCGTTTGCGAGACCTTGCATCACCGCGCCGACGAATTCCTCAGGGCCAAGACCGGCCTTGAAGCCGCCGCGCTTGGCGCGGCCGGCGGGGTTGAGGTCGGTGTCGACCATGGGCGGAACGATCTCGAAGACTTTCACGCCGAGCTTGGCGAGTTGCACGCGGATCGCCAGGGAGAACGCATGCATCCCCGCTTTGCTGGCGCAATAGACGGGCATGTTCGCCATCGGCACGAAGCCCAGACCCGACGAGACGTTGATCAGAGCCGGATTGGGATTTCGGGCCAACAGCGGAACCAGCAGGGCGGACAGAATGATCGGCGCTTCGAGGTTGACGCGCAGCTCGTTGTCGCCGGCGCCGAAGTCATCGAGTCCCCGGGTCAGATCGATGTCGCGTTGCACGCCGGCATTGTTGACCAGCACATTGAGGCCGGGGAATCGCTCTGTGACGAACGCCGCCAATGTCTTGCGCGCCGCCTCGTCGGCGATATCACAAACCTGGACCTCCAGGTCCGGGCGCTTACGTTGCGCATCGAGAAGGTGCTGTTGGTCGCGGGCGCAGACGATGACCTTGCTGCCCCCATCCAGAAAGGCTTCGGCCATGGCCAAGCCTATGCCGCTCGAACCGCCGGTGATCAGCACCGTGTTGCCGGACAGCTTCATGGCCTCGCCTCTGTCTGAGCGGGCCAGCCCACGGACTGTGCGAACAGCACCGTCTGCTCGGGTCTCAACCCCAAGCTGGTCGTCAAAGCCTGTCGCTCGCAATTGTGAAACCAACTCGCCAAGCCGTGCGCCGCGGCGAACAGATAGACGTTGCCGGCGATAATGCCGGTGTCGACGAAGTAGTAGGCCTTCTGAATTTCGGGGTCGTGCAGGCCCGGTTCGTCAAAGCCGACCGTGTGCGTCAGGCGGCGAAGATCGACGACGTAGATCAGCTGGACCGGCGACAGCGATCCGACGCCCTGACGGGCGTTCATCGCCAGGGATCGGTGATCGCCGGCGATCACCGGGTCAAGTCGATGCGAGACGGCGTCGTAGAGATAAACGCCGCTTTCAATCGCGATGTAGAGGTCGATTTCCTGGGAGTTGCTGGCCGACGCCGCCGTTCGGCCGGGCGCTCCGAAAGGACCGATATCGCGGTTCACGCCACAGGCCGTCCAGAGGAGGTTTGAAAGCTGGCCCAAGGTCAGCGGCGTGGCGGCGATCTCACGAGTGGTCCGGCGCTGCGCCACAGCGTCATGAAACGAGAGGGTGCGATCCGTGGCCACGGGAGGCAAGTCGATCGGGCGCAACGCGCTCATAGGCGACGTGACGATGCCCATCAGACCCCAATCCTTGTTCTAAGCAACATCATCAAGGCTGCGGCATCCGAGCGGGCGCCGCTTTGACCTGGCTCAAACGCACGACAGGCCAAACAAAATCTCGGCGTTCTGCTGGGCCCCACAAGGGGCCTGCCTGACTCCTGTTTGAAATGCCTACTGATATTCAATCATTTCAGTTCGTTACCAGGAATGTCCAGGACGGTGCGGGACATGGGGTATGATTTTGTGCTACGGTTGCGACATAAGCTCGGAGCGCGTCGAGCTTCGCCGCCGCCTGCCCTGGCGCGGAGGAGCGACGTGATGCAAGCTCGGATTGGACCCAGGTTTAGACTTATCCCATGACCCAACAAGGCCTCGCCGACCTCAACGTTCCTGAGCGCGTCCTGCGCACCTCGCAGATCAAGGTGCATGGCGAGGAGGGGTTCGAGGGCATGCGGCGCGCGGGCAAGATCGCGGCCGAATGCCTGGACATGCTGGCGGCCCACGTGCAACCCGGGGTGCTGACGGACGAGCTGGACCGGCTGGCGCGCGAGTTCACCCTGGACCATGGCGCTACGCCCGCCTGCCTGTTCTACCGCGGCTATCCCAAGACGGTGTGCATCTCGCCCAACCATGTGGTGTGCCACGGCATTCCCGGCGAGCGCTATCTGCGCGAAGGCGACATCCTCAATATCGACGTGACCGTGATCGTCGACGGCTGGCACGGCGACACCAGCCGCATGTACGGGGTGGGCGATGTGCCGCCGCGCGCGCGGCGCCTGGTGGACGTGACGTTCGAGGCCCTGCAGCGGGGCCTGGCCGTGGTCAAGCCCGGCGCGCGCTTTGGCGACATCGGCGCGGCGATCCAGATCTATGTGGAGGCCCAGCGCTGCAGCGTGGTGCGCGACTTCTGCGGCCACGGCCTGGGCCAGGTGTTCCACGACAGCCCCAATGTGCTGCACTTCGGCCGTAAGGGCGAAGGCGAGTTGATCAAGCCCGGCATGCTGTTCACCATCGAACCCATGGTGAACCTGGGCAAGCCGCAGGTGAAGGTGCTGTCCGACGGTTGGACCGCGGTGACGCGCGACAAATCCCTGTCGGCCCAGTTCGAGCATTCGGTAGGCGTGACCGAGAGCGGCTGCGAGATATTCACCCTGTCGCCCGCGGGGCTGGATAAACCGCCGATCCAAGGCCTGGGCTGAGGCGTTCGCGGGGCGGCATCCGGCAAGGAGGCGCTTCCATGGACGAGCTCGCCAAGCCCCCCTCGAAGTTCAATACGGCCCTCTACGCCCTGATCAGCACTCCGATCTATTTGGCGGTAATGATCTGGTTGGAGGGCGGGTGGGGCGCGACCTTGGCCAAGCCCATGCCGGCGGGGGCCCTGCTGGTCACCCTCATCGCCGGGATCATCTCCTGCTTCAGCGACGGCAACCTCTCCATGGGCGTCAAGCACGACGAGGCCGACAAGCGCTCGCTCTACGCCCTGATCGTGCTGAACCTCCTGGGCGGCCTGCTGCCCGCCTTTTTCGACGGTCGCGGACTCTGGCCCATCGACGGCGAGCCCGTGCGCCAGGCGGGACTTGTGGTTTATACGCTTGGGACCATCGCGCGCATGGTCCCGGTATTCGTCCTGGGCAACCGGTTCAGCGGCCTGGTCGCCATCCAGCCAGGCCACACGCTGGTGACCACCGGCGTGTACTGCAAGGTGCGCAACCCCAGCTACCTGGGCCTGGTCCTGATGAATTTCGGCTGGGCCATGGCGTTCAACGCATGGGCCGGCGTGCTCTGCGCCGTGCTGATGATCCCGCCGCTGATCGCGCGGATAAACGCCGAGGAAAGGATGCTGGCCAGCCAGTTCGGCGACGAGTTCGCTGCCTGGAAGGCCCGCACTTGGCGGCTGATTCCCTGGGTCTACTGACCTTGCCATTGTTCCGTCTTTGTTCTAGCCTGACCCTATGCTGCAGGACGGTTCGCCCGGTCTTTTCGCCTTGGACAAGCCCGTCGACGTGGCCGCGCGGCCCCATCATCTGGGCCACCGCGAACGGCTGAGGGATCGTGCGCGGGCCGGCGGCCTGGGCGCCCTGCCCGACTATGAGCTTTTGGAGCTGTGCCTTTACCGCGCCATTCCGCGCGCCGACGTCAAGCCCCTGGCCAAGGCGCTGCTGGCGCGGTTCGGCGGACTGACCGGCGTGCTGTCGGCGCCCCTGGCCGACCTGCGCACGGTCGCGGGCGTGGGCGAGGCGGTGGCGCTCGATCTGAAGCTGATGCATGAGGCGGCTCTGCGCATAGGGCGCGAACAGGTGCAAAAGCGCCCGGTGATCTCCTCCTGGAGCGCCTTGCTCGCCTATGTGAAAACCGAGTTGGCGCACGAGCCGCGCGAGCAGTTTCGAGTGCTGTTTCTCGACAAGAAGAACCGCCTGATCGCGGACGAGATGCTTGGCCAGGGCACGGTGGACCATGCCCCCGTCTATCCGCGCGAGGTGGCGCGGCGGGCGCTGGAGCTGTCAGCCTCGGCCCTGATCCTGGTGCACAACCACCCGTCAGGCGACCCGCACCCCTCGGCCGCCGATGTGGATATGACACGCCAGGTCGCCGCAGCGATCCGTGTACTGAATATCGCCCTGCACGACCACCTAGTGGTGGGCAAGGACGGCGTGGCCAGCTTCAAGGCGCTGGGGTTGCTGTAAGGATATTCGCGACGGCGCAACCCAAACCCACTCATTCCCGCGAAAGCAGAGCCAAGATCATAGCGCTCCGTGACAAGAAATATTGAACCACGAAGATCACAAAGATCACCAAGAGCTCGGCGTTTCCTTCGTGATCTTCGCGGTAAATTTTTTGGTTCCGCTTTCGCGGAAATAAGCGGGCAAATTCGCCGACGGCCTTCCGCTCAGTCCTCGGCCTTGGCTAGCCGCTCCCATTCCAGGAACGCCGGCTGCTCCAGCAGCAGGGCCGCATAGGCGCCACAACGTCCATCGTCGCCAAAATCGGTCAAGGGCACGGCATAGGTGCGAAAGCGCGTGGCTACCGGGGTGAAATAGGCGTCGGCGATGGACCAGTCGCCCAACAGGAACGGCCCGCCCGAGGCGTCCAGCAGCGTCAGCCACAACCGCACCATCTTGCGCACGTCATGGACCGTGGCGTCGGTCAGTTCCAGGGCCGCTGGCTGCGCGATCAGATCCATGGGGCATTCCCCGCGCAGGGAGGAAAAGCCGGCATGCATCTGGGCCACGGCGGCGCGGCCCCGGGCGCGCCTGGACAGGTCGTCCGGCCACAGCTTGGCCTGGGCAAAGCGGTCGTTGAGGTATTCGCAGATCGCCAGGGAGTCCCACACCACGAGGGTCTCATCCTTAAGCACCGGGACCTGCCCGCCCGGCGAAAAGGGCTCCAGCGTGGCCGAGGTTTCGGGCGTGCGCAAAGGCACCAGGGTTTCGCTGAACGGCTGGCCCAGGCGCTTCAACACCAGCCATGGGCGCAGCGACCAGGTCGACCATCTGCGGGTGCCGATCACCAGATCCATCGCCTGCTCCTTCGGAATTTCAACAAGGCGAAAGGCAACACGCCGCAGACGGCGTGACAAGCGGGGCGGTGATCAACCTTGCAAAAGAAGCCGGTTCAGGACGGCGGCGAGATCGGCGCGCCCTTGGCGTCACAGTCCACCTGGCGCCATTCCAGACCGCCTGGCGAGACCATGCGCTGCCGCATGCGGGTCTCGTAGACCGGCGGCACGCTCACGCGCTCGGCGTGGGCCGGGCGGACCAGACGGCGAACCTTCTCCGAGCCATACTGGGCCGGGATTTGTTCGATCTCCACATGCTCGGGCTGATCGATCACTTGGCGCGTGACGGTCTGGGTCACGGCGGGGACTGGAATCTGCACCGAACGGCCCGGCTCGCGCACCACCTGGCGGGTAACCGTGGCGTATTGGGCGGGCACCTCGACCAAGCAGACAATCTCCCCGGTGGGCTCAACCCGGGCGCCGGGCGGAATCACGCCGTCGGGCCCCACGAAGGTGCGCCGCCATTCGGTGCGAGCCGGATGCACAATGACCTGTTCGGTGACCGTCTCGTAGACGGGCGCGATCACCCGCTCGCGCACGCCGGCCGGCTGGACCACCACGGTCTCGGTGACGGTGCGATAGGTGGCGGGGGTGACGTGACGCACCAGCCGCTCGGGACTGATCAGGACCGGCCGCTCGCTCCACTCGTACTGCGCCGCAACGAAGCGCTTCTCCACATGCGCGGCCGATACCACCGCCTGCTCGGCGTAGGTTTCATAGGATGCCGGCGTGCGCACCTGGGCGAAGCACTGGCCTGGCTGAGCGCCCTGGGGGTAGCCGCCGGGCGGCGGGAGGGGCGCGGGAGGCGGAGCGCTCGGGCAGTCCGGACGGCCGAGAATGTCGGGGCAGCCGCCCACCAGCCGGATCTTGTCGTCACCGGCATGACTGGTCGTGGCCGCGCCCATGGCGAGGAGGCTGGCAGCGGCGAGAAGGACAAACTTGGGCATTGATCAGGGCTCCGAACGGCGAGTTTAGTCGCTCGGAGAGCCGGCGGTTGCGTCCATTCACCCAATACGGGTAGGGATTCCTCCCTAGGGCGAAAATGCGCTCGTGCTTGACACCCCGGCCGCCCCCGGCCATCTGCGGGCTGGTTCGGAGAGCCCCAAGAATGATCCCTCGCTACGCTCGGCCGCAAGCCGCAGACATCTGGTCGCCGCAGACCAAGTATCGCATCTGGTTCGAAATCGAGGCGCACGCGACCGACGCCCTGGCCGAACTGGGCGTGGTGCCCGAGGCGGCGGCGGCGGCGATCTGGGCCAAGGGCAAGGACGCGGTGTTCGATTCGGACCGGATCGACGACATCGAACGGGTGGTGAAGCACGATGTGATCGCCTTCCTCACCCATGTAGCCGAGATCGTCGGACCCGAGGCCCGCTTCCTACACCAGGGAATGACCTCCTCGGACGTGCTGGACACTTGCCTGGCCGTGCAACTGGCCCGCTCCGCAGACCTGCTGATCGAAGGCGTCGACCGGGTGCTGGCGGCGCTGAAGACCCGCGCCCTGGAGCACAAGTTCACGCCAACGGTCGGCCGCAGCCACGGTATACACGCCGAGCCCACCACCTTCGGCCTAAAGCTGGCCGGCCATTACGCAGAATTCCAGCGAGGCCGCGTGCGCCTGCTCGCCGCGCGAGAGGAGATCGCCACCTGCGCCATCTCCGGCGCCGTAGGCACCTTCGCCAACATCGATCCCCGAGTGGAAGCTCACGTAGCCGCCAAGATGGGCCTGTCGGTCGAGCCGGTGTCCACCCAGGTGATCCCGCGCGACCGGCACGCGGCCTTTTTCGCCGCCCTGGCCGTCGTCGCAGCCTCGGTCGAACGCCTGGCCACCGAGATCCGCCACCTGCAGCGCACTGAAGTGCTGGAGGCGGAGGAATATTTCGACGTGGGCCAAAAGGGCTCCTCGGCCATGCCGCACAAGCGCAACCCCGTGCTGACCGAGAACCTCACGGGCCTCGCCCGGCTGGTGCGTTCAGCGGTGGTTCCAGCGCTTGAGGACGTGGCCCTATGGCACGAGCGCGACATAAGCCACTCCTCGGTGGAGCGCGGCATCGGTCCGGACGCCACGGTGCACCTGGACTTCGCTCTGAACCGTCTGGCCGGCGTGGTCGAGCGTCTGCTGATCTACCCCGAGAACATGCAGAAGAATCTCGACCGCCTGGGCGGCCTGGTGCACTCACAACGCGTACTGCTGGCCCTGACCCAGAAGGGCATGGCGCGCGAGGCGGCCTATTCCGCGGTCCAGCGTAACGCTATGAGAGTGTGGCGCGGAGAGGGCCAGTTCCTGGACTTCCTCAAGGCCGATCCGCAGATCGCGCCCCTGTTGCCCGACGCCGAACTGGAGGCCCTGTTCGACCTCAACTACCACTTCAAGGCGGTGGACCTGGTTTTCCAGCGGGTATTCGGGGCCTAGAGCCGGATGACTTCTCTCGAAGTCTGAATCCGGCTCTACATATTTGAATCTAGAGCACGATTCAGCGTTTAGGCGATCCCGCCTAAACCCATCGTGCTCTAGCGAAGCTCAGACCGACTTCAGTTGGTCGCGCGCGATGGCCAGGAACTCGTCCATCTTGGCCATCACCTCGCCTTCGGACACCTTCAGGCCCGAAGCCGACAAATCCTTGGCCACTTTGCGCAGCACGTCCTCGTCACCCGGCAAATCGACCTCGGACTTGACCACAGCATTGGCGTAGTCGTCCCGGCGGTCGCCTTCCAGACCCATAAGGCCCGCCGCCCACAGGCCAAGTTGCCGATTGCGACGCGCCAGCGCCTTGAAGTCCAGTTCCTGATCGTGGGCGAACTTGCTCTCGTAGCCCTGTTCCCGGTCGTCGAAGATCGTCATGGCCGCCCCAAATAAACTCAGACGGTGCATATAGCGCCGTGCGGCTGGCCGCAATGCGCCGTTTGGCTCATCCCAGAATGCGCTCATTCGCCTAAGCCGGGCGTTTGCGCACATGGCCCCATTCCGTTAGGGTGCCTTTGGTCTTATCTGAGGATAAGCCCCGAGTCGGACAGCGCGCGCGGATCGGTCGCGCGCGTTTTGCATTTGTCCGACCATTTGACGGGAATCCGTTCCATGACCCGCCGCAAGAAGATTTACGAGGGCAAGGCCAAGATCCTCTATGAGGGCCCTGAGCCTGGCACGCTGATCCAATACTTCAAGGATGACGCCACCGCCTTCAACGCGCAGAAGAAAGCCGTGCTGGAAGGCAAGGGCGTCATCAACAACCGCATCTCCGAATATGTGATGACGCGGCTGAACACGATCGGAGTGCAGAATCACTTCATCAAACGGCTGAACCTGCGCGAGCAGTTGATCCGCGAAGTGGAGATCATTCCCCTCGAGGTGGTGTGCCGCAACATCGTGGCCGGTTCACTAGCCACCCGTTTCGGCCTGCCCGAGGGCCAGCCTCTGCCGCGCTCGATCATCGAGTTCTACTTCAAGGAAGACAAGCTCAACGACCCGTTGGTGACCGAGGAGCACATCACCTGCTTCAACTGGGCCACCACCCAGGAGATCGACGACATCCTGGCCATGACGCTGCGGGTCAACGACTTCCTGCTCGGCATGTTCAACGCGGTCGGCATCACCCTGGTGGACTTCAAGATCGAGTACGGCCGGATCTGGGAGGGCGAGTTCTCGCGTGTGATCCTGGCCGACGAGATCAGCCCCGACAGCTGCCGCCTGTGGGACTCCACCACCAACGAAAAGCTGGACAAGGACCGCTTCCGTCGGGACCTGGGCAATGTCATCGAGAGCTACACCGAGGTGGCGCGCCGGCTCGGAATCATGAAGGAGATGCCCCGCGTGATCGAGGGCGGAGCCGCCTAGAGGGACGAACCTGAGCATGAAAACCAAGGTCCATGTATATCTGAAACCGGGCGTGCTGGACGTGCAGGGCAAGGCCATCGAAGGCGCCCTGCACGACCTGGGCTGGGGCGACGTGGCCAATGTGCGCGTGGGCAAGACCATCGAGTTCGAGGTTGCGGGCGCCGATCGCGTCAAGGCCGAGGCGGAAGCCAAGGCCATGGCGGACAAGCTTTTGGCCAACACCGTGATCGAAAGCTACCGCGTGGAAATCGTCTAACAAACCCTCGCAGCGCTTTTGCGCGAAGAGGGTTTTGCTGGAGCAACTCTATGAAAGCCGCCGTCGTCGTTTTCCCCGGCTCCAACTGCGACCGCGATTGCGCCGTGGGCATCGAACGCTCGACTGGGGCCGCCGTCGATATGATCTGGCATCAGGAAACGACCCTGCCCGAGGGGCTGGACCTGATCGTGCTGCCCGGCGGCTTTTCCTATGGCGACTATCTGCGCTGCGGGGCCATGGCCGCCCAGTCGCCGGTCATGCGCGAGGTGGTCAAGGCCGCAAACGATGGCGTCGCCGTCATCGGCATCTGCAACGGTTTCCAGATCTTATGCGAGGCGCATCTGTTGCCCGGCACCCTGCTGCGTAACAGCGCGCTCAAGTACATCTGCAAGTCGGTGGATCTGGACGTGATCAACGCCAACACCCGCTTCACCGCGGGCTTTGGCGGCCAAAGCACGGCGCGCATGACCGTGGGCAACGGTGAAGGTAATTTCTTCGCCGACGAACAAACGCTCGCACGGCTGGAAGGCGAAGGCCAGGTGGCGTTTCGCTACCGGCAGAACCCCAACGGTTCGGCGCACGGCATCGCGGGCATCGTCAACGCCCGGGGCAATGTTCTGGGGATGATGCCCCATCCGGACCGGGCGTTCGAACCGGAACTGGGTTCGACGGACGGGGCGACCCTGTTCCGCAGCGTGATGGGCTGCGCCTGATTCCATACGTCCGCTTTCACGGCCGCCGGTCAAGCTGAGGCAATGGCTTAGGGATAGGAGGCGGTCATGAGGTGCAGGCCAAAAAACAGGCCGGCGGCGGCTAGCGCCACAATAACCAACACCATGATCGTGATCGCGGGATTACCCCTGTCCTGTTCGTCGTCCATGCACGCCTCCATAACAGCGACAATGCTCGCCGAGCGAGGCGGCTACCTTGATCTGAGGCAAATATTGTCGTGAGAGACTCCTGGGCTTGAGAGACACCATGACATGCAAAGCCGCGTTCGCCGGATTGTCCGCCGTGTTGATCCTGGCGGGATCGGTCCACGCCCAAACGTCAGCATCGCAGGCTGCGGCCAATCCCTGCGCCGTGGCGGTTCAGTCGCGCACAGCCGGCGTGATCGAAATCATTGCCTCCGCGCCGGGCCAAAGCGGCGGGCCGCAATTGATGTGGCGTCCAGTAGCCTCCGGCCCCAGCATCAGTCTGTGGCTGACCTACCCCGCCAGCGCCGTGACGCGGATGGACGAGCCGAGCGGCGTGATGATCCGCTTCCGCACCCACGCTAATCTCAACCCCGATACTCTGTCGGTGTTGGTCCAGGCTCGCAACGGCCGCTCGTGGGGCTTCGACGGTAAGGTCATCAAGTCCGATTCCGACGTGCAGGCGCACCTGGCTTTCGATCTGGACTGGCCCTACGGCCGCGGCGTGATATCGGCAGTGGCCGATGCTCAACCCCTGACCATCTCCGTGCAGCAGGATGGCGTCGTCCTGGAGACCGAAAGCTTTGGCCTGTCGAACATTGATGCCCGCGACAGCCTTTTGGCTGAGGCGCGGACCAAATTCCAGGCGCTCAATCCGGCGTCCTGCCCTGCCCAGCCCGCGCCCTGACGCGGAGCGTGCGACCCCGGACTGGCAAGACGCCTTTGCCCCTGACAGGGCCGCTTGAATCCGCTAACTCGGACCTCATGAGCGCCTTATCCCCAAAGCCCCCCGCAGAACTTGCCCGTGAATTCGGCCTGAAGAGCGACGAGTACGCTCTGATCCTCGATCGACTGGGCCGTGAGCCCAATCTGGTGGAGTTGGGCGTGTTCTCGGTGATGTGGAGCGAGCATTGCTCCTACAAGTCGTCGCGCAAACATCTGGCCAAGTTCCCCACCACGGGGCCCAGGGTGATTTGCGGACCGGGCGAGAACGCCGGCGTGGTCGACATCGGCGACGGCCCGGATGGTCGAAAACTGGCGGTGGTGTTCAAGATGGAGAGCCACAACCATCCCTCCTACATCGAGCCCTACCAGGGCGCGGCCACGGGCGTGGGCGGCATCATGCGCGACGTGTTCACCATGGGCGCGCGCCCCGTCGCCCTGCTAAACGCCTTGCGCTTCGGGGCGCCGGACCATCCTAAGACCCGCCGCCTGGTGGAGGGCGTGGTGGCCGGCATTGGCGGCTACGGCAACTGCGTGGGCGTGCCCACCGTGGCGGGCGAGACCAATTTCCACTCCGGCTACAACGGCAACATCCTGGTCAACGCCATGTGCGTGGGCCTGGCCGACGCCGATAAGATCTTCTATTCCGCCGCCCCTGCCGCCGGGCTGCCCGTGGTCTACTTCGGCTCCAAAACCGGGCGCGACGGCATCCACGGGGCTACCATGGCCTCGGCCGAGTTCGATGAGAACTCCGACGAGAAGCGCCCCACCGTCCAGGTCGGCGACCCCTTCGCCGAGAAGCTGCTGATCGAGGCGACACTTGAGCTGATGGCTTCCGGCGCGGTGGCCGCCATCCAGGACATGGGCGCCGCCGGCCTGACTTCGTCTTCGGTGGAAATGGCGGGCAAGGGCGGCGTCGGCATAGACCTTGACCTGGACGCCGTGCCCCAGCGCGAAGAGGGCATGAGCGCTTACGAGATGATGCTGTCGGAAAGCCAGGAGCGCATGCTGGCGATCCTCAAACCCGGCCGCGAGGCCGACGGGCGCCGCATCTTCGCCAAATGGGGCCTGGACGCCGCCACAATCGGGTTCACCACCGATACCGGCCGCATTGTTCTCAGACACCAGGGCCAGGTGGTGTGCGATCTGCCCCTGGCGCCCCTGTCGGACGACGCGCCGCTTTACGACAGGCCACACCTGCCCCCGAAAAAGCCCCACCGCCTGGCGCTGGACGAGGCCCTGGCCCCCGCCGACTACGAGGCGGCAGTGGTCAAGCTGATGTCCTGCCCCGACATGGCTTCAAAGCGCTGGTTGTGGGAGCAATACGACCGACACGTCATGGCCGACACCCTGGCCGACTCCGCCACCGGCGCGGACGCGGGGATTGTTCGCGTGCACGGCTCGCGCAAGGCCCTGGCGGTCACCTCCGACTGCACCCCCCGCTATGTGCAGGCCGACCCCTACGAGGGCGGCAAGCAGGTGGTGGCGGAGGCCTGGCGCAACTTGACCGCCGTGGGCGCCGAGCCCCTGGCCATCACCGACAACCTCAATTTCGGCAACCCGGAACGGCCCGAGATCATGGGCCAGATCGTGGGCGCCATCGAAGGCATGGCCGAGGCCTGCCGCGTCCTGGACTTCCCGGTCGTGTCGGGCAACGTGTCGCTCTACAATGAGACAAACGGCGTCGCCATTCCGCCCACGCCAACCGTCGGAGGCGTAGGCTTGCTGGCCGATTACGGCCGCCGGGCCGGCTTTGGCGCCATGAAGGCCGGGCAGGTCCTGCTGCTGGTCGGCGAAAGCCGCGGGGAGCTGGGCGCCAGCCTTTATCTGCGCGAGGTGTTTGGCCGCGAAGACGGCGCACCGCCGCCGGTGGACCTGGCCGCCGAGCGGCGCAATGGCGATTTCGTGCGCGGCCTGATCGTCTCGGGCCGGGTCGATGTGGTCCATGATCTTTCCGACGGGGGGCTGATCGCGGCGGCGGCTGACATGGCCCTGGCTTCCAACGTCGGCGTGAGCCTGGACGAGGACACGGGCCTACCGGTTCACGCCGCCCTTTTCGGCGAGGATCAGGCCCGTTATCTGCTAGCCGTTGCGCCTTCGGCCGTGGCCCAGATTGCTCACGACGCCGCCGCAGCCGGCGTGGTGATCGCCCAGGCGGGAAAAGCCGGCGGCTCGACCCTCATCGTCCAGGGAGTCCTGTCTTTGCCCCTGGAACGCCTGCGCCAAGCGCACGAAGGCTGGATGCCGACGTTCATGGGCGCCGGCGTGTAGGCGCTTCTTAAGCATTACATGGAATAAATAGGCTCGCCGATTTAGCTAGGATTGCGGCCATGCCCATGACCTCCGCCCAGATCGAAGCCGATCTTCGCGAGGCCTTTCCCGATGCGGATATCCACATCGAGGACCTCGCGGGCGACGGCGATCATTATCGCGCGCGCATTGTGTCCAATGCCTTCGACGGACTGAGCCGGGTTCGCCAACATCAGCTTGTGTACCAGGCCCTGAAGGGCAAGGTCGGCGGCGCATTGCACGCCCTGGCGCTAGAAACCTCCGCTCCGCAGAGGAACTGACATGCGCTACCGGCCTCTTGCACACCTGCCCATGGCCGTATCGGCCATATCGCTCAAGCTCGATGACAGCTACGCCCGCACCCCGGCCCAATGGGCGGCCATCGGCTTGGCCGCGCTGGACTGCGGCATGAACTGCTTTGAGATCGCCGGTCGCAGCCCCTCCCTGGTGGACGGCCTGGGCCAGGCGCTGCGCACGGTGGAGCGGCGCCTGATCTATGTGATCCTGCGCGCGGGCCCCTGCTCCATGCCTTCCTCCAACGCCGGGGCCGCCGCCTTCACGCCCGCTGCTCTGACCGGTCAGGCGATGGCCGTCGTGGCCCGCACGGGACTGGACTATCTCGACCTGATTCAACTGGATGATCCAGGCCAGCAGGATCTTTCCGCCGAAGCCCTTCAGGCGCTGAAGCAGGCCAAGACCGAGGGCCTAGTTAATGCCTTGGGCGTGGCCGGCGAGGGACCCGAAATTGACGCCTACATCTCCACCGGCGCCTTCGATGTTCTGACCATGCCCTTCAACATGCTGTCCGGCTCGCGCGAGCGACGACGCATGCGGGCGGCGGGCGAACGCAACATGTCGGTCCTGGGCGGGGCGTCCTACCCAGAAGCGATGCTGGTCGTGGCTGAGGCGTCCGCCCCCAAGAAGAACCTGCTGGGTTGGCCGCGACGCAATGAAGGCGCCTCGTCCGCGCCCTATGGCTTCCTGCATGCGACGCCCGATTGGACGGTCGAAGAGATATGCTTGGCCTTCGCCCTGACCGAGCCGAGCCTAGCTTCCGTCCAGGTTACGCCGCGGGATATTGCGCACCTGCAAGCCCTGGCGGCGGTGGCTGAACGGGAATTGCCAGCGGGCCTGCCTGCACAGATCGAGATGTCTCACTTCGCCGCCCTAGGGAAAGACAAGACGCGCGCTTGACCGCGAGCGCTCGGCTCCCTAGCTGAGGGCATGAGCCTTCAGTGAGGACGCCCCGTTGACTGACCCCGTTCGCGAATTCATCGAAAAGACCGTGACCGATCATCCGGTCGTGCTGTTCATGAAAGGCGTGCCAGATAGCCCGCAATGCGGCTTCTCCAACGCCGTGGTGCAGATTCTCGACCATCTGGAGGTCGACTACGTCGGCGTGAACATCCTGCAGGACGACAGTCTGCGCCAAGCCATCAAGGACTTCTCCAGCTGGCCCACCATTCCCCAGCTCTATGTGAAGGGCGAGTTCGTCGGCGGCTGCGACATCGTGCGCGAGATGTACGAGACCGGAGAGCTGAAGGGCTTCCTGGCCGAGAAGGGCGTGGCCAAGGCCGAGGCGGGCTGAGCGCGCCTCGGCTCTATGACCTATCGAGCCTAGACCGTAAGGCTCGACACCCAGAAGTCATGCAGATTGCAGGTGCTGGTCACCGTCACCTTGCCCTTGTAGCCATCGGGCAGGGTGTAGGTCGACGTTGGCATATCCGCGGGGGTGAAGGTCCTGCGGCCAAGGTATTGGCCGCCGGCCAGCACCACGCTGTGGCTGACGATATAGTGCGCCGGGGTCATCACATGGGGCGTTGTCACCGTCAGGGTCGAGCCGCTCACCGTGGCCACGGGCACGTGCTTGGCCTTTACCGCATCTCCCCAATGGCCGGGGTCGTCGGCCGTGAAGACCAGGTTCTCGTCCGCCGAGGCCGCCTGCGCCCGGCTCATCGCCGGCAGAGCCGCCATGGCCGCGCCCAGAAAGGCCGCCTTGGCCAAGTCCCTGCGATCCATGTTGAGTTTATCGCGCTGCATCTGGAATGCCTCACTGCCGGGTTTGAATTCTATCCGCCCGATTATTGTGTGGGTTCAGACACCCGCGCAAGCTTCACCTGCGACAAACAGTCTCAACATCAAGGTTCGGGCGTCAGGGGATTGCCCAGGACAAAGCTGTCGCCCGGCTTGAGCCCCAGGTCCGTCAAGGCGTAGGTCAGGTCGAGATGGCCGACCCCGGCGGGCATGCAAGCGCCTTGCCGCCGGGGAGCCAAGAGCACCAGAGCCTGGGGCTCCCGCTCGAGCACAGCGATGGTGAAGTCGCCCCGCTGACGGCAGGCGCTCATGGGCGCACGGAAGGTCACGCCCGCCGGACCGGCCGTCACGCCGTAGAGCATCATCGGACTTTGGCCCTGGGACGCTTGCGGCGCCTGCGCCAGGGCGGGCGCGGCGAGCAGCAGGCCGGCGGCCAGAAGGACGGCTTTCATGAGCTTTCCCCAAAGCAAAAGGGCCCGGTTTCCCGGGCCCTTCGCATTAGCTCGAAATTTGACGCTGCTTAAGAGGCGTAGAATTCGACGACCAGGTTCGGCTCCATCTTCACCGGATAGGGCACTTCGGCCAGATCGGGGGCGCGGACGAACTTGGAGGCCAGGTGTTTGGCGTCCACTTCCAGATAGTCGGGCGTTTCGCGCTCGGCAGACTGGAGGGCTTCCAGCACCAGGGCCATGTTGCGCGAACGCTCGCGCACCTGCACCACATCGCCCGGCTTCACGCGGAAGGAGGCGATGTTCACACGCTTGCCGTTGACCAGCACGTGGCCGTGGTTGACGAACTGGCGCGCGGCGAACGGGGTCGGGGTGAACTTTGAGCGGTAAACCACTGCGTCCAGCCGGCTTTCCAGCAGCGCGATCAGGTTCTCCGAGGTGTTGCCCTTGCGGCGGGCGGCCTCGTCGTAGGTGCGGCGGAACTGCTTTTCGGTCAGGTTGCCGTAGTAGCCCTTCAGCTTCTGCTTGGCGCGAAGCTGCAGGCCGAAATCAGACACCTTGGACTTGCGGCGTTGGCCGTGTTGGCCCGGACCGTATTGGCGCTGATTGATGGGCGATTTGGGACGGCCCCAAATGTTCTCGCCCATACGCCGGTCAATCTTATACTTCGCCGAATGGCGCTTCGACATAGGTCATCTCTTCTACTTGACGCGGGCCGGCCCCTCCCCTGTTGGAGCGGCGATTGCAACGGCGGCTTCACGTCACCCGTCATAGATTTTCCGCGCCATGGCTCGGGGCCAGGGCGGGAAAGGCGGGGGTATGAGGGCCGCACAGTGGAAAGTCAATGGTTTGGACGCGCCAGAGCCCCTGCGGTCACGCCATCAGGCTGAACACCGTTCCCGGACTATAGGGTGCGCCGGCTTGCTGGGAGCCCGCCTGGGAGGACGCCCCGCCGTTGGCCTGGGCCAGGGCGCCGCCGAAAGTCACCGCGGGCGCGTTGGTGCTTGAAGACGAAGCGCCGGCGGCCTGGTTGGTGTTTCCGCTCTGGCCTACCTGACCTGTCTTGTCTGACTGCCAGGCCGGCGCGTTGGGATGGGCGGGATTCTTGCCCTGCTTGGCTAGGGCCACATCGCAGCAAGTTTGGCAGAGGTAGCCGTTCACGATCTGCAAGGCGGCCTCCTGTCTGGAGCGCCCGAAATCTTACACCCCCGCATTAAGGAATCGTTGAGGCTTTACGGACGTTCATCGGATGACGGCTCAGTCTCGGCGCGCTTGGCCGCCAGCTTGGCCAGCACCCGCCCCCGCCCCTTGCTGAGCGCGGTGATGACCCCCCTCAAGGTGCGCACCTCCTGCTCGTTCAACAGGGCGCGGGCGAAGATGGCGCGCAGATTGCGCACCATGGAGGGCTGCTTCTCCGGCGGGTGGAAGAACCCCGCGCCCTCCAGCTCGCCCTCCAACTGGCCGTAAAGACCATCGAGCATGGCCTGATCGGCCGGTGGCGCGCCCTCCCGAAAAGCGGGCGGCGGGCGATCGGCGTCGGCGGTGCGCCATTCATAGGCGTTGATCGCCACCGCCTGGGCCAGGTTGAGCGAACGGAAGCGCGGATCGATGGGAATGGTGACGATCGCCTGGCACAGGGCGATGTCCTGTGTTTCCAACCCGGCCCGCTCCCCACCGAACAGCAGGCCGGTGTTCAACCCTTCCGCCGCGGCCGTCCTAAGCTGGGCGGCCGCCTCGCGCGGGGTGATGATCGGCAACACGACCTCGCGCGGGCGAGCCGTCGTGGCGTAGAGTCGGTGAAGGTCGGCGCAGGCCGCCTGCAGGGTGTCGAACACGCGCGCCCCATCCAGCGGCCAGTTGGCGCCGGAGGCCGAGGCCCAGGCCCGCTCTTGGGGCCAGCCGTCTCGCGGACGCACCATGCGCAGGTCGGCAAGGCCGAAATTGGCCATGACTCGCGCCACTGAGCCGATGTTTTCGGCTAGCTGCGGTTCATTCAGGATGACGCAAGGGGCGCCGATAAGCTCACTCATTGACAGTTTTTCCCGCCCTGAGGGCATTGAACTCCACCGCACAGTTTCCCGCCGCGGCGCAACCGTCTATAGCAGCCTCGCTGCGCCATGGGCGGCCCTGTGAGCCGTTCGTGCGATCGCGCCGTCAATGCCCCGCCTGGGCCTCGTGGAGCCGTTTTGCCGATGTCGAAAATCAAAGTCGCCAATCCCGTCGTCGATATCGACGGCGACGAGATGACCCGGATCATCTGGAAGATGATCAAGGACAAGCTGATCTTTCCCTATCTCGATGTTCCGCTGGAATATTACGACTTGAGTGTCGAGAAGCGCGACGAGACCAACGACCAGATCACCATCGACGCGGCCAAGGCCACGCTTAAGTATGGCGTGGCCGTGAAGTGCGCCACCATCACCCCCGACGAAGCGCGGGTGAAGGAGTTCAATCTGAAGGAGATGTGGAAGTCTCCCAACGGCACCATCCGCAACATCCTGGGCGGCGTGATCTTCCGCGAACCGATTATTTGCCAGAACGTGCCACGCTTGGTGCCCGGCTGGACCCAGCCCATCGTGGTCGGCCGTCATGCCTACGGCGACCAGTACCGCGCCACCGATTTCCTGGTGCCCAGCAAGGGCAAGCTGACGGTCAAGTGGGAAGGTGAAAACGGCGACACCATCGAGCGCGAGGTATTCGACTATCCCGGCCCCGGCCCGGCGATGGTGATGTACAACCTGGACCAGTCGATCCGCGACTTCGCCCACGCCTCTTTCGCCTACAGCCTGATGCGCGGCTATCCGCTGTATCTGTCGACCAAGAACACCATCCTCAAGCGCTATGACGGCCGCTTCAAGGACATCTTCCAGGAGATTTTCGAGGCCGAATACGCCGACAAGTTCAAGACGGCCGGCCTGACCTACGAGCACCGCCTGATCGACGACATGGTGGCCGCGTCCCTGAAGTGGTCCGGCGGCTATGTGTGGGCGTGCAAGAACTATGACGGCGACGTGCAGTCCGACATCGTCGCCCAGGGCTTCGGCTCGCTGGGCCTGATGACCTCGGTGCTCATGACGCCCGACGGCAAAACCATGGAGGCGGAGGCCGCCCACGGCACCGTCACGCGCCACTATCGCCAGCATCAGCGCGGTGAATCCACCTCGACCAACTCCATCGCCTCCATCTTCGCCTGGACGCGCGGCCTGTCGCACCGGGCCAAGCTGGACGGCAACGAAGCCCTGGCCCGGTTCGCTGCCAAGCTGGAAAAGGTCACGGTCGACACGGTGGAAGCCGGCGACATGACCAAGGACCTGGCGCTGCTGGTCGGCGCCCATCAGGGCTGGCTATCCACCGAGGGCTTCTTGGACAAAGTCGCCCAGAACCTGGACAAGGCCCTGGCCTAGGGCCTTAATCGCCGCCTGAAGCGGGTTGGGGAAAAGTGCGAAGCGATTTTTCCCCAACCCCCAAGCCTTAGGAAGCGAGACATTGGCCGCCGACGACGATCTGGGACCGATGGGCAGGATCGACGCCGGCGTGGCCAGGCCGGCGTCGGTCAAGGCGGAGCCTAAGCCTTCCCGCGGCGGCGGATTGTTCTCGAAACTGGTTCTGGCGGCGATCCTCATCGCCGCCATTTCCTTTTTCGCGGCGCCTTGGTTCGCCTTGATGGCGGTCCGCTCCGCCGCCGAAAGCCACGACAACGCCGCCCTGACCGAACTCGTGGATGTGGGCCAGGTGCGCGCGAGCCTACGCGCTCAACTGGCCGGACTGCCGGCGCCAGCTCCGGTGAACCCGTGGACGCATCCCCTGGAGGCCATGCGCCAAGCGTTCGCCGCCAGCGCGCCCATGGGACCGAGCGTGGACGCCTATCTGACAGCGGATGGCCTGACCGCCCTGTTGAACGGCCGCCCCCTCGGCCAGCCGGTGACGCGCCATCCTTGGCCCCGCCTGCGCTATTGGGGCTTCGACCGCTGCCGCCTGGCGGTGACCGACCCCGCCGACCCGCGCCGTGTCACTCTGCTCACTTTCCAGCGCCATGGCGCGTTCACCTGGACCCTGAGCCAGATCCGGCTACCGGGGTAAGGCGCGGCTGGCGGCTCAGATTACGAGGCTCAAGGTCGCGCCGGCGGGCAGGGTTTTCGCAAATTCGGCGACAGCTTTCCGCACGGCGGGTATTTGATCGGGTCTCGTGGCGTAGAAGGTCACCACTCTTGCACTCGCCACCAAGGTGTCCGGCCGGTCGAGGGTGAGCCTCGCCACTGCGATCCAATCCTTCGGCCGCCGCATGAACCAGGCGTCATAGATCATGGCGAGCCCGGCATGGTGTTGCTGGGCGAGCCGGTCCATCCACGCCGGATTGTTCCCGTCCTTGAGGCGCTCCACCCGCGCCGTTTCCGACGCCAAGCCCCACAGATCCAGGACATAGTTTTGATTGTCGTAAGCGACCCAGCCAATGTCGTTGACGGCCACAGGCTGCTTCCAGACGTCCACCGCAAATCGGTGCATCTGATACTGCTGAAGATGGATTTCGGCGGCCGCCTCCGGGGTCTGCAGCGCGAACACGACGTAGTCCGACTGCACAACGAGCCAAACCGCAATGCCCGCGGCGAAGGCGAGCCCCCCGCCGTTGAACCACCGTTCGA
>Ga0182013_10002074_pt1 | contig 26643 bp, 19 predicted proteins | sample 612S2MmetaG_FD_120487 | JGI IMG/M metagenome (GOLD analysis project Ga0182013, IMG submission 120487) | Permafrost microbial communities from Stordalen Mire, Sweden - 612S2M metaG | ecosystem: Environmental > Terrestrial > Soil > Wetlands > Permafrost | place: Sweden: Stordalen | collected...
AGGAATCAACGATTTACCTAAAACATCTTTTTTATTTTGAGTGGGATACACACTGTGGCATAGGCCTGGTAATTATACAGCTAAGCGAGCATGTATTAGGTCTGGACGAAACCCTGCTGATAAGATATGAAAAGCGAGAAGACGGGATATACGCTGACATTCTGCTTGCTGTCTCTAAAAAACTTTCGGAGATGGGTTATGAAAGCGTTGTCTTTTATGAAACAGAACCTTTACAGCTAAAAGAGGTGTATTCAATATCCATCGGCCATTCAGAGGCGATGAAATAAAAACAACAACCGAAAAGAACATGAAACCACCGAAGGGCGTAACTTTAGTAAGCGCTAAATACATAAAGGATTACTCATTTTTATTTACGTTCAGTAATGGGAAAGAGTCATTGGTTGATTTTGAGCCTATCATTATGCATGGCGAATCATTGCTTAAATTTTTGGATAAGGCAAAGTTCAAGAAGATAAGTATTGATAAGGTTCGTGGTGATATTTGGTGGGGGAAGGATTGGGATATGTGCTTCCACATTGAAACGTATTATGGCGAAACTGAGATAGGCCCAATTGGGAAGCGTAGCAAACCACTAACAGTCGTAGCAGCGCAATGCGCCGTAGGCTACAAAGTGCGAATAATGATCAGCGATGGCACCTGGAAGGAAGTTGATTTTGAGCCATTTCTTTTTGCATATGACCGGGGCTCTCTGAATAAATACCGCAAACCAAGCATGTTCAAAAAGTTCAAAATTGAGCAAGGTAATATCGTTTGGGGTAAAAGCTGGGATTTGATTTTCCCCGTAAGTCAATTACATACTGGTAAAATTAAGTTCCGCAAAAGCCTTTAACCAGAGAGGAACTGGACGCTTATGTTAAGGGGTAGTTGTTTTGAGAAAAGTATTATTTTTGCATTGAAGCAAGTGATTAGTGTCTGCCTTCCGAGCATTCAACGTATTAGCTTGCTTCTTTTTAAAAGGAACGAAGCATAGGTTTGCTCATGGTCTTTATTTCAAAAACCACTTGGGTTCTCTACTCCGGCTCTGATTTATCATCCGGTGAATCCAAGTTGTTTTTTTATCTTTTTCCCTTCAATGGTGTTTCGCGGTGCGCTGCGAAGTACTTGTTTCGGCAACGCTTCCTGAGGTACCGGTGGAATTTTTATTTTTGGGTATGGGAAATTTCAATTTGATTTATAACACATCAATTTTTACCGTGACTCTGCAGGGTAGTCAGTGCCAAAATAATAATAAGGAGGCCCCAAAGTCCCATTTCAAGTAGCTATGTTAATTGGGATATCGCTAACAGCCAAATTACGTAACAGCTAACGGAATAGTAGATGCACGGTATACCACTAAATCTAAAAAAGGCAAAAATAATCCTGCAAAAGCAATGTGCATTTTTTGCACTTTACTTAATCGAGGCTACAACTATTAAGGATTCCTTAATAGTTGTCCGTCAGAACGGATATCTGACAACTACCGAGGAATACTCGTGAGTTCAATTCTTCATAAGATCATCCTTAACAACAATTAAGTTTAGAGTATCCTAAATGAACCAGGAAGATACAAACAATTTTAAGCCGCAACTTTGGCTGGAAAAGTAGGTAGCTTTAACGCAGTGTTAAGCGACTTATACGCCATAACCATGCCGGTTAGGATTTGCATGATTTTGCCAGCAATGAAAAAGAGTACAACCATGACACCAGTATATAATACTGTTTTCGTAATAGGATGACCCGCTACATATTTGACGATAGTTCTTCCATCTGAGGTTTTGAATATTTCCGTTTTCATTTTAATCAATTTATAGTGTTAAATAATTTACTCCTTTAAACGTTCACTTGTAAGCTTATCAGATTTTTAAGGACAGAAAAACTAAGCCATTCCAATTAAATCAACTATATCTCTACTTCGATCTTTCAAACCTAACTCAATAACGCTACACAATGATATGGGTATCTAATGGGACCTCAAAATCGAGATATTAGACAAGAAGGCTGAGCATGGATAATTTGAAGCGGGGCCCGGGTTTTAGGTCTAATATTCAGCCAATTCGTTTTTTCTTAAGTCATTTTAAACACTAAAAAGGATGCGATTTTCAAAAAAAATCAATCAGTCAATATACACTATGGGTTATTCTAAAATTAAAACTCCCCGTAATAAGGAGCGGTGGACTGCCTCTATTACGAGAAGTGAGTGGTATTCCATCCAATTACTTATCGGAATCGAAATATTTGTTGATGAATACAGTAAAAGTTTTTGAATACCGGCGGGGTTATTTAAACCGTCAAATTTAAATTTGGTAAACGAAGCTTTGCAGAGAGCCAAAGCATATTGCGGATTAACCGGGCCATTCCCTGTTTTTTGGGCAAATGCCGGGGCTACAAAAACTGATGTTATTAAAAGAAGTAAAAAGTATTTGCCCATGCGGTTATAAATATAAAACAAACTTTGAATAATGCGAATTTGACTGTTAAAAGCTGTCTAAGTTTAACATTAACAAACCGGCCTATTTGAAAGTAAAGTTTGTTAAAAGGGCGGTAAAGTTGCAAGGGCTATCGCAGCGGCAGGCTTAAGCCATGCCGCTATTTCTATTTTTATCGCATCTTAGATATTCTATTTATACACTTTATTGCTGTGAGTGCAACAGGCAGATAAGCAAAACGCAATGAACACCATCCGTTTGGTTTGCCGCCAAAGAAGCAGCCTCATATGAGTTGAATCTTATAAAGAAACTCAATGACAAACATTTTTGATGGGTCTAAATCGAGCGTTGATTTAAAGAAAACAGTGGAATTCAATGCTGGCATAGTTTCCGGATTTTAAGTTCAAGATGGAGCCAGTTCTTGAACCTTAAAACCTATCCAAGATAATTGAACCCGTATTAGAAGCAGAGAGCAGCGTTTGAGCGGAAAAGGAACGCGTTCGCCGAGGGCAATGGCGGCTGTTGGTTATACTGGAGACAAGATAGCTGGCTTATTCTTTAATGGCATTTGGGCCGGATAAAAATGTTTCAAAAGTACTCCAGCTATCCAAGAAGGAACATCAGTATCAACAAACGGCTGCTGACAGTATTCGGTGCTTAACCGCACTTTAACGGATGGTTCATTTACATAGGCCAAAATAATGACTTTGTCGTGCTTGGGATTTGAACCCACTTTGGGCAAAGGAGTTAAAATACTTCCATCATCCTTTATCCGACTGCACTCTGCGCTCTTTTCAAATTCAAAATTCTGAAAGGCTGCTATCACCTCCGCGCGATCACTTTTCTCAATTGTCTTTGCTAATGCAATAAAAAACTTCCGGGACTCCAGCGCATCTTCAATAATTGTTTTCTGGGAATACTCTTTATTACTTACATCTAACAAAGCAACGTTTCCTTTTATGTGTTGAAGCCTTTTAAATGAGAGCTTATCATTGGTGGTTTTCGATTTGAAATCTACTTCTAAGGACCCTTCATCCGTATCAACCAGGCATAAAACATTCCCGCGCAATTTGTCTCTTTTGTAATTTTCAATCGGTATAAATAGGTGCTCATATAACAATTTCACATTCCCGCTGCCGCCAAGTGCTAGTATCCTAAACTTGTCTTCATATCCTTCAATCAAGTGTTTCAGGTAATATTCAAAATAATTTTTGTCATTTAACCCCTCAACAATAAGCCAGTTTATCTCTTTGTTCCGCAGCGAACTGACAATTGACGAGGACAAGTCGCTAAAGCTTTTGAAATAATTATCATCGGGATCGCTTTTCCTTTCCGCAATGAAGTTTTTTGCATCATATGGTTTTATAATTGGGGAAACTGGCTTTGAGTCCTCCGAGGTAGGATTCTCAAGGCAATGAATTATCCCTTTTTGAATAATTGGCAACAAGCCGTACAAGTGAGTGGTTATGAACGTTTGATGATTACAAACGTTCGCAATCTTCTCGATTCGATTTAAAGTATCGTATTTGTTCTCAGTATCAAGCGAGGACTCCGGCTCGTCAATTGCAAAAATGATCTCCTTTTCCTTTGTCCCGACTATGGAGAGAAAGGAATATACAATATCAACCAACGCCTTTTTCCGCTCTCCTGAACTAAGGTCCTCAATTGGCCTATTGTCTCTTACCAATTTCCGCTTTGAATAAAATGCGGTAATGATTGGCGCTATCAAATCTTTCGGCAAAAGCTTCTGCGCACCTTTACCTGCGGAGAGTCTATACGACTTGTCAATATTCTGTATTGTAGCCTCTACTCCTTTTATATATGGCAGCAGCTGCTCGTTTAAGTAATCTAAAATATCACTATTGTTGTTTAGGTCGTAAGGCCTCATTAATATATCGCCTATTGCATCCTTCAAGTTTCTGTTTACTAGGTCTTGCATGCCGCTGGATTCAAGTTTCAGGAAATCCGCAATATCAGTTTCGGCGGGGACGTAAATGAATGAAATCATTTCATTCAAGACCGACATGATTTTATTCAGATTGTTTTGGTCGGTTTTTTTCTTTAGCTCATTGTTTTCATCCAGCTCCAGCTTAAGAATATCTCTTTTTATTTTTATGTCAAAAGCCGCGAAGAAAAGGTTCTTTTTCCCTGCTTGGGATAGCCCTAACAAGAGGAGATAATGTGTTTGGGAATATTGCGCTTTGAGTTTATCCCTGAAATCAATAAACCCTTGAGAGGTGCCAATATTTGAAGTAGTCCAAAAAAACTCGTTTAAATCATCAATGGTTTTCTTAATGCCGGTCTCGGTAAATTTCGCGGTATACTTTTCCTTTTCAAGCAAAAGTATCGGTGCCACATAGGCCCTTTGGTCTCCGGTCTGAGTGTGTGGAACCCACCTGCCGTCATTAAAATATGCATTCAGAGCCTCAAGAATAGAACTTTTACCCGTTCCATTATTACCAATGAAGATGTTTAGGTGCTCATTATCATGAATACGGAAGGGTATAAAATTTACGCCATAGTATGTTTTGAAATTTCGTAATAATAAACCTGCAATCATATATTTGAGTAAATCCGTAAAGATAAATCTTTCTTGTGCCGAATGCAACATGCAGTAATATTAAACGCAATTTTGAGCAGCAAAAGAGGTATTCTTTTATTTTTGTAGAGAGGATTGTCAAAATTTTTAGCCTAGCTAAAGAATTGTCCGAAGGGAACCCTGAGGAATAAATCGCTGCTACTCATCAAAAAACGCTTGAAAAATAAAGCGTTGTCTTTGTTATTTGGTTGTAGTTTGGATATGAATATGCAGTTCGACTCCATCGTTATTTCCACTCTGACGCCGCGTCAGAGTGGAAAAGAGAGTCATCGCGGAATCTTTTAGTTCAAAAGTTTGGATATAAGCCTTGAAGTCTGTATGCCGCTATAAATAATAAATCCGAGTACTCCCAGTTCGATAAGAACAAAAATTGTTTTCAGCGTGTCGAAGTTCCATATATCAAAATGACATGTGGATATAATGGTAGCGGTTTGCGGGAGAAGAACATACCACACAAGGATGAAAACCAATGTTACTGGAATTGATTGCGCAAATAAAGCAAATCGCAATTTACTATTAAACTCCACTCTTGCTTCGGCCCGTGCTGTCCCAGGCTTAGGGGTGCGCAAAAGGTCGTTTATCCCATTACTAATGAAGGAAAGTAGAACCGTAAGAAAAACCAGCAAAATGCTTATTCCAGCAAGTATATCGCTCATGGCTTTATATTGAATATTTCTTTCAGCTTTTTGAACGTGTCTTTGTCGCATTCATACTTGCTACCAGTTCCTTTAGTTTTAACTATCTGCTCTAACTCTGGCCCTTTTTGGCTGAGTATCAAGTTTAGTTCTTCGACAACTGAACCGGAATAACATATAAACTCGTACCTGCCCGTTTCGTCATTTTTGGTTATCGACCTAATTATATCTTCAAGTGATTTGCTTATAAAGTTTTTGATCTTTGTTCGGTAACGAGATTTGGTATTGCGCAAAAGGGTTCTACTTTGGGATGGGGTTAAATGAAAGATAGTCGAAATCTCGTTTTCATTAGGCAGGTGGTCGATATAATAGTATTTCAGGAGAAAGAAAAGTCGCTCCTGCATAACCTCATCCGCTCTAGTAGGAATCCCTTTCTCTTTAAACATTTTGCAATATTCGGAAAAAGCTGTTTTGCTTATTTTACCAAGCGCTATTTCCATCTCCGCGTTAGAACTAATTCCCAAGGAATCCTTGATAAGAGCCTGATCTTCCGCTGAAAACTCCGTGATTGAAATGTCAAACTTAATCTGCATGGGGTTGATTTTTTTATTAAGAAGTATTCTATTAACCAATCAAAAAAGAAAAATAACCTCTAATTGTCATTGCCCAGGAATAACGTCAACAATGCCTTGAATCCCCTGTAATATGGATTGCGGATTACCACTGAGAAGTGAACTTGCTAATCCAACAACTGCTGTGACAATAGTTAATGCTGTGTTGATGTCGGAAATAGTTTGAAGCGCTTTCTGAATTTGAGCAGTGGCGCCCTTCACTTTGGCTATTGAGGCATCTGCTTGTTCCAACGCAACAATTGCGGTTTGGGCATTCAGTTGTCCTATAGCAGTTGCTATAGCGTTTGATGCCTCTTGAAACTTTTGAAATTGTTCGTCCGTCAGACTATCACTATGCGCTCTTTTATACGCATCGATAGCATCCATCTGAACGCCTAGCTGTTTAGCCATTTCAAGATATTGTTCGGCTGTAAGATTTGCCATAGTCTAACATATATTAAGGTAATTATTATTTGCTTTTTAAATTTTGAATCTGTTCTTGAAGGCTAAAAATATCTTGCGCATATTGAATTACATGTTTTGTTACAACCTGACTGGTGATACTGGTTTTGGATGTGGCCAACTCATGATGCCCTAATTTTATTTTATCAATTGCCGCGATATACAATTTGATAGCCGTCGCTCGCTTATCTGATTCTCTTTTATACGTTTGGTAATCTCGGACAATTAAGTTTTTTGCGCCGACATCTTTGGCATTATGAAGAATTTCATCTGTTACGAAATCCTCATAATTTTTGGAACAGAGGGCTGCATTACTCTGCAATCCCTGAAGTGCCATTTCATAATAATTCAAAACGACAGCTAAATTGGAATCCACCTCTGTTATAGTTTTTTTCAATTTGACCTTCTGAAAAGTTTTTAATCCCAAGCTTACTATTTTTGAAACGATATTTTGAGCAGCGCCGAATTGCTTATCGCTGAATTTCCCGGAACCAGGCAATTGTCCTTGCAGGGCCTTTAGATTGGTCACCATACCATCGAGATTAATCGTAGAAAGATCCTTATTTGAAAGTTTTTCTAACCCCGAGATATATGCCAATATTATATCATGAAATATTAAGAGTGCACTATCCGCTTTTATATATAAGCTGCAATCTGCTGGTTTTACATCCGCCACTTTGGATTGGACGCTTTGAGTAAGATTATCCGGTAAGCAATCAGTGCAATATTGAGAGAAAGAGAAACCAAGGTCAGTGTGCGCCTCTAAGCATAAGCGAGAGGACTTTGCATATGAATTAATGTGTCCAAGATTTGCGCAAGAGGATAGTGCAAAAAGGAGTCCAAGGCAAATCGCATAGGACATTCTCTTGCAGATACTTTTCACAAAAACTCCAATTCCTTTTCGTATCATATTTTTTAAATTATCCGTGCAAAAATCCTTTTGAAGAAATAAAGAAAATTAGGCCGCACCGGTCTCATTATTTAAGGGCACATTACTCACCCCATTCATATAATCGAGCGCTTGCGCTTTTGTTGTAATGCTATTCCCAAGTTCCTCGACTTTAGCCGTAGCATCCTCTGGGGATAGCCCTTGTAAATTATTCATCATCGTCAATTGCAAATGCGTATATATCATCCCATCCAAATCAGCCTGTGTGTTTTCACCAGCATATGCCTCAGCACTGTCGCTTGCACTGGTTTCGGGCTGATTTATGGCCTCCAATAATCCATCAGGCAAAATAACTTCTGTTAGAGGCTCAATGGACGAGGTTCGCTGCACATCAAGCAATTCTGGTAGAATACTTCTCGCGCTTCGGTCTCTATTGGTTAGGGGATCAAGCCCCCACAACTCACAGAGAGTTTTAATAATGCTTGTGTGATCAAACTGTGCGCCGGGTTTGCTTTTCACTACCATTCCAGGGTTGGTAAAAGGCGAAATGAAAAGTGCTGGCACCCGTATACCGTAATTATCAAACAGAAAGTGGTTTTTACTTTTAATGCCCGGCGCAACAGTATCACCTGGGGGTACTGCGGGAGGCGGTGCGACGTGATCATAAAAGCCCCCGTGCTCGTCATACGTAATTATAAGCAATGAGTTTTTCCATATGGCACTCGCCTGAATTGTTTCAAATACTTCTTTTATGAGCGCTTCCCCGGCTCGAACATCGCCATAAGGATGTTGTGAATTGCCATTTTTATAATTCCCTAACAGATCATATTTTGGCTCAATAAAATTATATGTTGGCGAATCTGTGTATCCCGCCAACAAACCTTTCATTTCCGAAAGTGCATGAATCCGGTCAGGATGTTTCTTCACATCACCCACCTGTTCCACCAGAGCAGTGGCACCGCCTTTATAAATGTGCCAAACAGGCGCATTGGGAGTGCCGGCTTTCGCATCAATTCGATCATAGATATTTCCGTTGGCGAACTTAATACCTTGAATTCCTATTTGCAATGCCAATGTAAATGGGGATGGGCTGTCATCCAACCCACCGGAGGTTCCTGCATGAACAAAAAGCCGGTTCGGCACCGTTGGGCCAGGCAAAGCCGAAAACCAACAATCGCAAACCGCAAATTGCCTCGCAAGCGAGTTGAGAATTGGAAGTTGCTCTGCGGTAAACCCATACATTACCGTATCTTCCTTTTGAGATTTTGCGTTATCGTGATAATCGATTACAAAGCCCGAATTATCAATTTTGTTTGCCGGATAGGCGGAGTTCGGGGGATATTTTGTTAGCCGAGTTAATTGCTCAAGTGCATCGATAAATTCATGGCTTGGGTCTCTATAGCTGTTATCAAGTTGATATACCGGTCCTGACGGAAATGGTCCTGCAGATATATACTGATTCGTTCTTGGGTCAAGGTTAGCATCTGTATTGCTTGGAACATTTATTCCTGCAATACCTGATTGACCCAAAAGGTGATCGAATGACCGGTTTTCCAACATGAGAACGAAAACATGCTTTATTTTATCTGCTGCCTGCACCATACAATTATTTGAACAAATTTGTGATTACTACTTCGAATGTGGAATCGATCATTTCCAGCAATTAAGAAAAGCGAGTGCCCAACTTGAGAACTATTAACCATTCTGCATTTCTATCATAATCAAATTCTATTTATCAAAGTAGAAAAGAAAAAAGGATATAAACAATAACGGAAAACCGTCGTTTTGGTGCCTTATATAACACTTTTAACTTTTTAGATATTTTCCCCTATGTATTTGCCCCATCCTGGAAAAGCCAGTCTCAAGGATCAACTAATGCCGGGGCCAAGTGAATATCGGTTTATAAAATTCTCAGAACCTTAATGCAATGCCTAAAGTGATGAATCGTAATGCGTTAGCACGTATAAGCGGTGGTCAAAAATTTCCGGCCCGCATTGGTTTGGAATTCCGGCATGAAATGGTCAAAGCCTCCGGTACTTCCAGCATCAATGGATGAACGTTTGAAATATCCCGTAAATATTCTGCTTTGATGTATTAATCAACTTGCCCAATTCTGTCGCTCTTAGGGTCCAGTCCAGCAGCTTCTCGAACCCAAGTCATAAACCTACAGGGATAGGGTGTTTTACAGATGACGTTTATTTCTGACGCTCGATTTACGTTCTCAATAGTTACGAGCGCAACTCGAGCGTCAGAAATGAATATATGTTTGAAACTCAATACGGGAATAATGAAAGTATTTCCCCCCATTAATTTCTAGTGGCCAGATTTTTTATTTTTACAAAACGTGTCGAGAAACCGAAATAAGCTTTTCCAGAAGATATTCGTAATAATGCTTCTTCCTCTTGGGACATTGGGATTGATTCGTTTATACAATAATTTTCATCAACCTTTTAGTGCGTTAACATGGGTATCTAGTATTTTTTTTTACGGTTGTATATTTTGCATATTGGGTGGTACTGCTTTTGCAGTGGTTTGGATATTTGATTTAGGGCGTGAAACCAAATACAAGATATTGCTATGTCTTTTATCGATTTTCTTCGTGCTGTCCATTTCCGAAATATGGTTAAGGGTTGCAGGAATTAATGAGGCATATGTTGAAAGCCGTACGGGTAGATATGTATCATCATATATTACGCATGATGACAATGTAAATAGGGCCTATGGACCAGGAACGACATCCTATCTTGAATCATCGGAGTATAAATACTCTCGGCATCATAATAATCTGGGATTTAGCGATAACGATTTTTTAGCAAAAAAGGACTCAACCGGTGTTTTGGTTCAAACTTATGGCGATTCTTTTACGGAAGGAGATGGAGCTCCGGTAGATTCCAGTTATCCCGCTTTGTTAAGAGATATGTTGCAACGCGATGGACAGAAGCAAATCATGGTTCAGAATTTTGGTATATGCGGGAATGACCCAACGTTTTATTGGAAACAGTTTAAAGACATTGGAAGTAAACTTAAACCGGATGTGGTTGTAATTACCTATGACTGTGGCGACCTTACTACTGATTTCTTGACCAAAGGTGGCTTAGAAAGATTTAAAGACGGCTACTACAAAGGTTTTGATGGGCCTTGGTGGGAATGGCTGTATGGCGCAAGTTATATTTACCGGCTTTTTGCAGTATCAATGTTCAACGCTCAGTATCATTTGTTTTTTCTTACCGAGGAGCAGCGGGAGCAAAGGCTGAAAGACTTAGAACCCCGGTGGAACGAAACTTTTGAGGCAATAGCTCAGGTTGCACGGGAAAATGATGTTAAGGTATTGCTGATAAAAAAGCCGGAGCATGGAGAGGTGGATGAAAATAAATACCGTTATGATTATTCGTTTTTTGAAAGGATTGCGGATACTATTTCCTGCTTTAAACGTTTCGACCTATTGCCTTATTACCGGGACTCGGCCCATATTAACGAAAGTAATTCTGCAAAATATTGGTGGCATAAGGATGGGCACAATCAGGGTGTTGGCTATGCAGTTATGGCCAATGGAGTGTATGCAGGTTTAAGGCAACAATATCCTGAAATATTCATTTCCACAAAACCGAATCATTGAATCTGCATCATATTTGCGGGGTCAAAAAATTCCGGCCTTCGTTAATTTGGAATTCCGGCATTAAGTGGTCAAAGCTGGAGGTAGTAACTATAACATCATGGGTAATGAGCAACTTTGGTCTGTGCCCTGTATAGAAACCGATGTCCAGTTTCAGTCATCTTTATCTGGCTTTTTTATGGTGCAAAGAATATCTCTGTTCTTTTCCTGGTAGCCAATATCGCGACCGCAAATCGAGCGTTGTTGGTAAGGAAATGCCGAAACCGTCTGCTGGCAAAGATTCTGTCTAATAGGTTCGAGAAGCTGCTGGATTTGAACCTAAATGACCTTTGCGCTGGAACCATCTATTACACTTAAAAAAGAGCAGCCAACCTTCCAGTTGGCGGCTCCGTAATTCCTGCGATCAACAAAGCCTACCTTACCAAGGTGAACTTCAGGCTCTGCACTTGCCCCTGCTCGTTGATTCGCACGATATAAACGCCTGCTGACAATTCATCGAGATTAAAGTTTTGCTGCCTTGATGCTTTGGTAGAGGCCATTACTGTTCTACCCACCGCATCGGTAATTTCAACATCCCGTACTACATCATCCGTAAACTTCAGCACAAAACTGCCATTGTTAGGGTTCGGATATAATTTAACGCCGTAACCCGAAGCCAGATCATTTATGCCCAACCCAGTTACATTCAACACCGCCGAAGTATCAATACATACATTGGCACCGGTTACTACAACACTGTAATTACCCTCCTGCACTACTACTAAATTCTGATTGGTGCCTCCGTTTACTATTGCTCCGTTAAACAGCCATTGGTAGCTGGTAAAGAGCTGCGTTTGTAAACTGTCACCGGTGCGGGTAATTGTTGGAATTGGAATAATATTTACGAATAGGTTAAGCGTAACAATGCTATCGCAACCAGTTACAGATTGCAGGGTATCTACATAAATACCGGATTGAGTAAGGTTATGCCAGTTAAACACAATTGTAGCTCCGTTACAGGTTGTGTCGCTGATGGCGGTTTGCAAAATCCTATTCACGGTTAGGTTGAGGATAATGATACTATCACAGCCAGTAATTGATTGCAGGGTATCTTTATACATACCAGATTGAATAAGGTTGTGCCCGTTAAACACAACTGTGACTCCATTGCAGATTGTGTCGCTGATGGCAGTTTGCAAAATATTTCTCACCATTAGGTTGAGGGTAATGATACTATCACAACCACCTGTTGATTGCAGTGTATCCAGGTAAATACCGTTCTGGGTAAGGATATGACCGTTAAACATAAGCGAGGCCCCATTGCATATAGTGTCATTGATTGAGGTTCGCAAAATACTATTCACAATTAAGTGGAGGTTAACGATACTGTCACAACCATTCGCTCCACCGCCGGATAGTGTATCGGAATAAGTTCCGGTGGTATTATAATTCACGCCATTGAAATTGTAACTTAAACCACCGCAGATAGCGATATTTAAGTTGGCCATTACCAATGTTTTTACTGTAAGGATCAATGCAGATATACTGTCACATCCATTCATTCCCGAACCAAACAGCGTGTCTTTATAGGCACCGCCTGCTGCATAAGTCACGCCGTTAAAAGCATAAGTACCACCCGAACAAATAGATTGCGAGGTTACATAATAGGGCATCGGCATAACTGAAAGCGTAAGCGTAGTAATGCTATCACAACCGGTAACTGTGGAAGTAGAGGTATCCAGGTAAGTACCAGAGGTGGTACAAGGATGCCCATCAAAAATGAAACTATCACCTGTGCAAATGGTTTGAGAGATGAATTGCCGGATAAGTGGTGTTATAGCAAGCGTAAGCGTAGTAATACTATCGCAGCCGGAAATCGCAGATATATCGGTATCAAGATAGGTACCGGAAGATGTGTAAGTATTTCCACCAAATGTATAGCCGCTGCCAAAGCAAAGCGATTGAGAGTCAGACTGATAAATAACCGGAATAACAGAAAGGCTAAGTGTCGTGATGCTATCGCAACCTGTAACCAAAGATATGGCAGTATCGGAGTAAGTGCCAGAGGTGGTATAAGCCCTTCCACCGAAAAAATAACTATCGCCGGTACAAACCGATTGGGCAGTAGATCGATTAATAACAGGTGTTACTGAAAGTGTAAGCGTGGTAATGCTATCGCAACCGGAAACGTTGGAAATAGCTGTATCAGTATAGGTGCCGCCAACAGTATATATACGCTCGCTGAAGCTATAGCCGCTGCCCGCACAAATAGATTGAGAAATAGATTGATGAATAACCGGTATTACCGACAGGGTAAGTGTGGTTATGCTATCGCAACCGGAAACCACAGATGTAGCCGTATCCTGATAAGTACCCGCGATGCTATATGAACTAATGCCGAAGCTATAACTGCTTCCTGCGCAAACAGATTGAGAGATAGATTGTTGAATAACCGGTGCTATCGTCAGCGTAAGTGTGGTAATGCTGTCGCAACCGGTTAAAAGGGACGGAACAGTATCCAGGTAAGCGCCCGGTAGGGTGTACAAATGTCCTCCAAAAGCATAGCTGCCGCCTGGGCAAATAGATTGGACAATAGATTGATTAATAACCGGTGTTATTGAAAGTTTGAGTGTAGTAATACTATCGCAACCCGTAACCAGGGAGATAGCAGTATCCGAGTATGTACCTGATGAAGTATAAGTAAATCCACCGAAAGAATATCTGCCACCCGGGCAAATAGATTGTGAGATAGAGTCAATAATAACCGGAGTTACAGTAAGTGTTAATGTATTAATACTATCGCAACCCGTAACTGAGGATGTAGCAGTATCAGGATAGCTCCCTGACGTAGTGTAAGTATGTCCGTTAAAAATATAGCTGCTGCCGCCACAAATAGTTTGAGAGATAGCACTGTTAATAAGCGGCTTTACCAATATGGTAGCCGAGTCATTTGTAAAACCGCTTGTTCTTACTGCGCTATCTGGATAACTTACCGATATCAGGCTGTAAGTGGTGGTATTAGTTACCGGATTGGTAAACACATCAAAAGGCATGCCACTCTGTACATTCCTAACCGTGTGGTTTGCAGTGCCATCATTGTAAACTACAGTAAAGGGGCCGGTACCTGCCGTTGCCGTCCAGGTTAACTGGCCGGTGCCGCTGCCACAAAAGGGTCCGTTGACAGTTAGGCTGCCCTGTGGTTGCCCTTCCTGTCTGAGTACCGATACGGTATTGCTGCCACTGTTAGCTACCACCAGATCGGTTTTGCCGTCGCCATCTATGTCGCACAAACCTACTGTAGAAAGAGCATGAAAGCCAGTGGCAAAAGTAACCGGTGTTGTAAAACCAGGAGTACCGGTTGTGCAGGTATTGTCTAATAACGAAAGCGAGTTGGCGAAATTATTGGTTACCGCTAAATCAGGCTTTCCATCGCCATCAATATCACCCATACTTACATTATTAATAACTGCGGCGGTCGTAAAGGCAACCTGCATTGCGAAACTGACCGCACCGCCGCTACCGGTAGAGTTATTTAGCAATACCGATACTATGGCAACACCAAAATCAGCAGCGGCCAAATCGGGCTTTCCATCACCGTCTAAATCGCCGATACTTACACCATACGGCGAGCTGGAGGTTCCGGTTGAAAAACTAAGCGGGATGGCGAAACTGATGGTACCGGGCACTGATGTATTGCGTGCCACAGTTATATTAGAGCTACCAGCATTGGCCACTGCCAAATCGGGCTTTCCATCATTGTTTAAATCGCCAATGGCTACATACTGCGGAAAGTTACCTGTTCCAAAGGTGACCTGAGTAGCAAAGCTTACGACTCCCGGGGTTGATAAATTGAGCAGGGCAGATCCGTTGTTGCTACCAGCATTGGCCGTAACCAAATCGGGCTTGCCGTCTCCATCTAAATCGCCAATAGCTATTGAAATGGGTTCTCCGCCTGTTGCAAAAGCCACTGCCGCAGCAAAATTCAGAGCACCGATGGTTGATGTGTTGAGCAAAACTGCCGCAGTATTGTTGCCATAGTTGGCCACTGCCAAATCGGGCTTTCCATCACCGTCAATATCTCCAATGCTTACGGATTCAGGCCCCGAGTTTGCTCCTGTTGAAAAATCAATTTTATTTGCAAAACTGACCGTTCCTGGTGTTGAGGTGTTAAGAAATACAGATACCGTATTGCTGCCGTAGTTAGCCACCGCTAAATCTGGTTTTCCATCACCATCCAGGTCCGCTATACTTACTGACGACGGATTTCCCCCGGTGGTTTGATCCTGTTTAGGTTCAAATGCAAAACCACCGTTTGCAAAGGTTACCCGAAAGGGTTGTGCAGAGTAGGCAGTTAAATTAACTTCTAAATTAGTTTCGGATATATATTGAAAAGTAGCCCCCACCGGTACTATCACCGTTAAACTGGTGCTTGTAGCTGCCGTAACTGTGGCCCGGGTGGCCCCGAAGAATACAATATTTTGCGCTGCCGTTGGATTAAAGCCGGTACCTGTAATGGTTACGCTGCTACCAACTACGCCACTTGCCGGCGTAAAGGAGGTAATGGCAATCGTACCGTTATATTGCAGTAGTACCGATGCTGTATTACTGTTCGCATTAGCCGTCACCAAATCGGGTTTCCCATCACCATCTATATCAGCAATACTACCCCCCCCAGGACCTGAACCAGTGGCAAACGTTACCTGCGCAGTAAAACTTACAGTTCCTGAAGTAGAAGTATTGTGCAATACAGAAATTGTGTTGCTGCTGCCATTAGCTATGGCAAGGTCAGGTTTCCCATCACCATCTATATCGCCTATACTTACGTACCAGGGTGATGAACCTGTTGCAAACGAAACCAGGGCTGCAAAACTTATGGTGCCAACAGAAGATGTGTTACGCAATACAGATAAGGTATTGGTATTATGATCAACCACCGCCAGGTCTGGTTTGCCATCACCATCTATATCACCAATAGCTACGTAAGTAGGCACCGAACCTGCTGTAACGGCTACCTGGGTAGCAAAGGTTATGTTGCCGGGGCTGGATGTGTTGCGCAAAACCGATATACTAGTACTACTTGCAACCGAACTGCCAATTACCAAATCAGGTTTACCGTCGCCATCTATATCGCCGATATTGACAGAATTGGGCGAGGCCGCTGTAACAAAAGTATTTTGGCTTGCGAAATTTACGGAGCCCACAGTAGATGTATTGCGCAGTACAGATACGGTATTGTCGTTAATATTGGTTACCGCCAAATCGGGTTTTCCATCGCCATCTATATCACCAATAGCAACACCCAATGGGCCAATTCCTGTTGCAAAAGTGACCTGAGTCGCAAAGTTGATAATACCAGGGGTAGAAGTATTTCGCAGCACTGATACCGTGCCACTTGAAATTGCCTCTCCCGGATTTGTTACTACTACGTCAGGCTTTCCATCACCATCTATGTCACCGATACTTACGCCTTGCGGACCGGTTCCTGTTGAAAAAATAAGTTGCGATGCGAAGCTCACATCGCCCGGGGTAGAGGTATTACGCAACACTGATATGGTATTGCTGCCGTTATTAACCAACACCAAATCGGACTTGCCATCACCATCCAAATCGGCTACACTTACAGCCAATGGGGTTGTTCCTGTGGCCAGATCTTTTTTTGGTGCAAAATCAATATTGCCCGCCAATGTAACTATAAAAGGTTTAGCAGAGTATGCACTTAAATTAACTCCTAAGTTAGTAACGGATAAGTACTGATAGGCGGCTCCTAATGGAACTGTAACCGTTAAACTGGTAGTGGTTGCTGCCGTAACTGCGGCCTGTGTGGCCCCGAAAAATACAATATTGTTAGCTGCAGTGGAATTAAAACCGGTGCCTGTAATGGTTACAGTAGTGCCAATAGGTCCGTTTGCAGGCGAAAAGGAGGTAATAGTGGGGGGGCCTGTTTGCTGCAATACCGATAGCGTATTAGAGCCCTCATTGGCCACTACTAAATCGGCCCGGCCATCACCATCTAAATCGCCAATTCCTATAGAATAGGGGCTGGAGCCGGTTGCAAAAGAAACCTGTGCCGCAAAACTGATATTACCGGAAGTGGATGTGTTGTGCAAAACCGATATAGAAGTGCCCTGCCCATTGGCAACCGCCAGATCAGGCTTTCCATCACCATCTATGTCGCCGATAGCAACAAACAACGGTTCTGATCCTGTGGAAAAAGTAAGTTGGGTTGCAAAATTGATAGTGCCTGAAATAGAGGTGTTGCGCAGCACCGAAACCGTGGAACTGCCGTCATTGGCTACAGCCAAATCGGGCTTGCCATCACCGTCAATATCGCCAATACTTATGGAAAACGGACCCGTACCGGTTGCGAAGGTAACCTGGGTTGCAAAACTGATGGTGCCGACGATAGAAGTATTCCGCAAAACCGATATGTCGGCATTACCTGAATTTCCTACGGCCAAATCAGGCTTGCCATCGCCGTCTATATCGCCAGCAACTATAGAGGTGGATTGAAAGCCGGTTGCAAAAGAAACTGCAGTTGCAAAACTGATAGTTCCAACGGTGGAGGTATTGCGTAATACCGATAAGTTGCTGCCATTGTAATTAGCCACCGCTACATCAGGTTTGCCATCGCCATCAATGTCACTAATGCTAAGGTTATTAGGCGAATTACCTATGCTAAAAGTAACTTGGGCAGCAAAACTAATGGAGCCGACGCTTGATGTATTCCGCAATACAGATATAGTGTTATCGTTTTGATTCACTGCCACAACATCTGGTTTGCCGTCGCCGTCTATATCAGCTACACCAACAGAAAAGGGATCGGAGCCGGTTGCAAAACTAAGGCCAGTTGCAAAACTGGCGCTACCTGCAGTAGAGGTATTACGAAGCACTGAAACAGACGAAGTGCTATAATCTGCCACCACCAAATCTGGCTTACCATCATGGTCTATATCTGATATAATTACCGAAATTGGATTAGTACCTGCTGCCAACACCTGTTGAGAGCCAAAAGCAATATCACCTGAAAAGGTCACGATAAAAGGCTTTGTGGAGTAGGCCGTTAAATTCACTCCTAAATTTGTTACCGATATATATTTATAGGTTGAACCCGGTGGTACCATTACGGTTAAACTGGTAGCCGTGGCTGCTGTAACTGTTGCCTGCGTGGCTCCGAAAAATACAATATCGTTCGCGGCAACAGTATTAAACCCCGTGCCTGTAATGGTTACGCTGGAGCCAACAACCCCGCTGGCAGGAGCAAAAGTGGTAATGCTGGGGGCTGCATATAAAGTAAGACTAGCCAGACACATCAATACCGCAGGAATGATGTTGCATATTTTTTTCTTTGGCATAAATTTATTCGGGGCTTTTTTCATAGTGAAAAATTAAATAACGGCTAAAATGGGGGTTTCGACAAAATTTACTACAGATTAAATATGCATTTCCAATATGACTGACGCTTTACATGAAGGGCCAGTCATATGTTCCCTGTGTAACGTTTTCAATATTACAGTCCAGGCTTCTAGAGGCAATGTCATAATAATTTATCCCTGCGCCAAATAACACCACCATACAATTGAAAATGTAAATTCCAGATTCATAGCAATCTTCATTTTATAAAATCATTTTTTTATCTTAATAAGGTTATCGACCCCTTACAAAATTGCCCCGCTACCGTACCATCCAGGAAATAAGTAATCTCATACACATATACGCCGGGTAATAATAATTTCCCTTTGTAGGTTCCGTCCCACCGGAAAGTGGGGTCTGATGATTCATAAACCAGTTCACCTATGCGGTCAAAAATTTTGATAGAGAAAAAGGGCATGTAATTATTATTGGCGCCAGGCCCATAAATCTGAAAATAGTCGTTGTTACCATCGCCGTTAGGAGTAAATACGTTAGGTACGAACAGAGGGCTGATATTGATAGTTGAAATGCGCATGCTATCGCTGGCTGTGCAGCCGTATTCATCAACCACAGATACAGTATAAACAACGGGCCCGGACATGGCGTGTGCCACCGGTGCAGCACAAGTAGTGCAGGATAACCCGTTTGACGGGAACCAGAAATATACCGGATTGTTATTGGCTGTAATGCCGGTTTGCAAGGTAACATACACCCCGATTGGTACTGTAGTATCCTGCGGATAGATTGTAACACCAAATACGTATGCGTACGCCAGGTTAAAAGTTAGTGTGGTATCGCAACCCAACGAATCGGCGATTTGAACGGAATAGCTGCCTGGAGCCAGGGAATCCATATAAGCTGATGTGCCTCCGGTATTCCATAAATATTTATAATCACCGTTATTACCTGAAACCGATAAAGTGATGTTTCCAATATTTACTGGCGGACAGGGTGGATTAAAAACATTTTCAGTTATAACATAAGGTTTTTTTGGAATTACGATAAATGAGGTGTCGCCGGTACATCCGTTGGCTCCGGTAACGCTGACTGAAAATGCAGTTGAAGTTACAGGGTAGACGGTAATCATCGAATCAGTTGCACCGGTATTCCAGCTATAAGCATTTGCTCCCGTTGCCAGTAAGCTGACTGGCGAACCGTTGCAGATGGGTGTGTTAAGCTGGCTTATGTTTACAGGTGGTGATGGAATGATGGTAATATCCACAGTGTCAGATGCGCTGCACCCGAAAGTATCAGTACCCGTTACGCTAAATGAAGTATTAGAAAAGAGCGTGCTTGTAAACGACACAGTATTTACATTGGTGTTCCAATGATATGAATTGGCTCCCCCGGCCACTAAAGTTATCATCTTGCCGTCGCAAATTTGGGTGTCTCCAGGTGCTATAACTATAACCGGTAAGGGATGAACAACAAGGTTATATTGTTGCGATGCAGTGCAACTATTACTTCCGGTTGTTGTAACGGCGTAATCTCCGGTAATAGCGGGAGAAAGAGTTATACTGGCATTATTGCTGCCTGTACTCCAGCTATAAGAAACTCCCCCACCCGCAGTTAACACCGTTGAACCGCCCTGGCAGGTTTGCGCAGGTGCAGCCGTTATGTTTGCTAAAGGCGCGGGCAAAAAAAGGATGCTGGTAGATGCACTTTGGGCACATCCGTTATCGGTTACGGTAACGGTGTAGGTTCCCGAATCAGATAAAATAGTATTAACAATAGTGGGGTTTTGCATGGCCGATGTAAAGCCATTAGGTCCTCCCCATTGGTAGGTGGCAGTTGCGGTGGTATTTACGCTAAGCTGTACGGGTTGGCCCGCGCATACAGGGCTGTTGTTTGCCGGTGTAACTGTAAATGATGCGGAAGATACCACAATAGTTAGCGCGGAAGATAATATGCGGCAATTAACACTGGATATGTCAGAGGCATCGGCAACCGCCAGCCGGTACATATAAGTGCCCGATGTAGCAGGATTTGCAGTATAAGTAGCGCTGTTAGCACCCGGAATGTCAGACCATGTAGTGCCATTATCAGTACTAATTTGCCATTGATACCCGGTATTAGTAAAGCAACTGCTTACTGTTGCCTGTAAGGTTTGAGGGACCGGCGTTTGACCACAGGAATAAGCAGTACTGCCTGTAACACCGGTGATGGAAGGCGTAATAGAAGGGCCGGAAGCGCGAAATGTAATATCATCCAGGGCCAAATCATTACCAGAGCCGCCAACTGCACTATTCGACATGCTAAGCACGACGCTGGTAACACCCGGAGGAGTGCTGAAATTAAATCCAAACTGTTGCCACTGTCCTCCGTTATTAGGAATATTTCCGGTAGTATAACTTTGTAATGGCATGCCGGAAGTTGTTGCGATTTTAAATGTTATATCAGGTAATACAGGTGATATCGCGGTATTTACAACCATATTTACCACCCACGATGCAAATTGGTATGAGGTGCCGGCTGTTAAGCCGTTAATGGTTTGCACATAAAAAGTATTGGGGGTAGGGTCGGCATTAATCAGCATAAAATACCCATTGGTATTGCCAGTATGATCAGTCATGGTGTACCAATTATTACTCCAGCAACCTGAGGTACTGTTTACAATAGTATAATAACCATCGCCCGGGCACGGAGTAGTGGTATAGATTAAATCTGTACTACCGGAAGCCAAAGCAGTTCCCGGGTTGGGGCCTGCACCAAAATCAAAATCTAAAATGGATGCGCCCCCGCATACCGCGCAGGTTTGTGCGTAGCTTAGTGAAGTGGCTATACTTAAACAAAGTAACAAAACAGTATATTTTAATTGGATTTTCATATATCAAGGGTATTTATGTGACCCATCTTATTTATCGGTTAATAACAAGGGTTTTATTTTCACTTCCCTGATTATTTATGACCTGCACCATGTAAATACCATCGGCGGCATAGCCTAAATTGATTTGCAGCATTTCATCCTGTTGTGCTATATCCAACGTTTGCACATAAACTTCTAGTCCCAAAGCATCGAAAATTTTGATGGAGATATTGCCCATGTTGCTTAGGTTGATTGTAAACGAACCGCAGGTAGGATTGGGGTAAATCCTGAAATCCGGTGTTTCCGGTAAAGCATCAATCCCCGCGCTTATAACATAAATACTGTTGGACATGGTTGAGCAACCATTATTGGCTTCTACTAAAACACTATAGGCACCATTTAAGGGGGCCAATAAAGTTATGTCTGTATCGCCGGGCAGCAAGGCACCGCCCAGGTACCATTGATAAGAAGATTCCGATTGGCTTATAAGCGTACTACCCGCTATAGTTATAGTATCAAAAGGCATGGGCTTTACTGAAATTACCTGCGTTTGCGAAGTTGTTGTGCATCCGTAACTGTTAGTTATACTTACGTCAAAACTGCCGGTAATAGTAACCGTTAAAACCGAGGTTGTAGCCCCGGTGCTCCAGTGGTAGCTATATTCGTTTCCCTGCGCCGGTGTAATTGTAATCGAGCCGCCCTGGCAAAAAGTGGATGGACCACTCATGTTTAATGTATCGGCAGGGTATGGTGCTATTGTTAAAACTGTAGGTAAAGACACGGCACTATCGCCCCCGCTGTATACTGTAACTGAATAAGTACCCCCTATGCTAACTAATATAGATTGCGTAGTTGAATGCCCAACATCAGACCATAGATAGGAATAGCCTAAACCAGGTGGAGCTGTAAGCATAGCCGAATCGCCCAGGCAAATAGTATCACTACCGGCAGGCGAAATAGTAGCCACCGGCGATGCAGAACAAGGGGCATAAGGAATAAAGGACAATGCTGAATCTGCCTGAGTATTATCCATAGGTGTGCATACATTACCGGGGCATTTTATTCTTAACCGGTACTTCCACCAGGGTATATACGATTGAGGGTCAATCATTACGTAAGTTCCCAAACTGGTTGTTGCCGTAACTAAAAAATTAACTTTATACTGTCCAACAGGTGCGGTTGGTGTGCCGGATATATATATTACCCCGTTTTCGCCGCCATTAAAGGTATTGTTGGTTCTATTAGTAACCCAGCAGAGGCCTGCGGGCAAATCAATAGTGTCAAAAATCACTGAATTTAAAATAACATTACCGTTCAAAACAGAGTCTGGAACCCTGAAATAAATAGTATCCGAAGTGGCATATCCTGATATGGAGCAGGCCTGCAAACTATCTGCTGGGCTCAGGGCATTTACGTTACCCGTTAGAGGTGGAATATTAGTAGGAACATTATTGCATTGCTGGGCAAGTAAATTGAATAAATTATTTATTAATAAAATAAATATTACAATTATCTGTTTCATTGTCCTGTAATTTGTTGAAAACACTCAATTTGTGATATACGCAATGCTGCATTGATCAACCACAAGGTTTACAGAACCTGATACTGTGCCCCCGTTAGCCCCTGTGGCCGTAAAATTTTGATAGCCTGGCGTGCCAATGTAGGAAGCAACACCCGCGCTGCCACCGGCCCCACAGTCCGGAGCACCCGAGGAGTAACCAAAGGATATATCACCTACATGAATACCATTTACAACGATGCTGATAGGATAAGGAGACCGCGGAGAACTTGTAGAAACTGCATAAAATGATATTTCCCCGTTGCCTGCACCATATGGATTTATTGTTGAGGAGTCATCTTTCTGGCAACTGCTAATGGTTACCATAAAACAAACTAAGGCTGATAGAATAAGTAAGTTTTTTTTCATGCTATTTGTTTTAAATTACTCTTTAATAATTTTTTTAACTGCTTTTCCATACTCAGTTTCTATTTCCACCAAATATGAACCGGTGGCCAGGTATTTCATATTTATAATGGCCTGTGATCGGGAACTAGATATAGATATCATAGTCCTGCCCAGACCGTCCAGCACCTTTATCTTTATGCCGGAATCCGAGTCAGTGGTTTTAATTGTAAGAAAGTCAGAAGTGGGATTGGGGTATACCAAAATGTTCAGCGTGTTGGGTTCCAAATTCAAAATTCCTGTTGTTGAATTTAGATAATACCAATGAGTACTATCGCTACTTATCCAATCATAATCTGTATTATTCCATGACTGGTAAAGCGCACTTATTTTGTTATTATCTCCATCGTATGTAAACGATGTCTGTGTAGAATTATATAATACTCCGTTCGATGCTGTTTGCATAAGGTCGCTAAGCAGGTTGTTATTATTATCATAGACATAAGACTCATTACTAATTGGCCACCAATTCTCTGTAACGATATATTTTTTGTAATCTGTTAAAACACTATTGTTAGAATTGTAAGTGAAAGTTTCACAATCTTCAGTAACGCCGACTCCGTTGGTCCCATATATGTCGCTTGTATCAGCTATCAGGTTATTGAAACTGTCATATCCATATTTCTCTATAAGCGCAGTATAGCTCATCCCTGTACTTCCAACACTTGTTTCTTCCAAAAAGACCTTATTGTGATGTGCATCGTAAGTATAATTATCCTTTTGATATAACAACCAATTGTAACCCGATTGATTGTATGTGTTTTCAGTTAACCCCGTTAAATTATAAGCTGTATCGTAAGTATAAAAATATTGTTCCCCGGCAACCAGTAACCCTGGATAGTCGTAAGTTCCATAAACTTCAGTTATTTTATTATTATGACTATCATAGGTAAAAGAATCAAGGCTATAAACCTGCCAATCATTACTCCACGCACTTTCTGAACCAAAATGCGATGTGATATTATGATTGCCATCGTACCGGTACCAAATTTCACTGCTATTATTCCAAGTTGTACTAATCCATGCTTGTGTCAGGCCATCTGTTAGGTAATTAATTGTATCGTACGTATTTAAGGTTTGTGTTTCGTTTACCCAAACACCATTACTCAGCATTTGTTGCAAAATATTTGTTACTTTATTTTGTGCATTGTATGTATTAGTAATCAGATAAACAGTGCTTAAAACATCATTGATATAGGTGTAAGTTGTGTCGGCAATTAAGTTATTTTGGATATCATAAGTATACCCATCATAAGTAGTATTAGGCTGAGTTGAATTAAGGCCTTGTTCATTTAACTGGCTGGATATCGTATCGTTATTATTATACTTAAATGCCTCACGCCAGTTAAGCGCCCATTGGTTTTGGCCAATGGGGATCCAATTCTTTGCACTATCAAGGGAATTGAAAGACGACCGGCTGTACCCTGCATGTTGGCTTGCTGTTCTTTCATTGCTATTTGTAATTAAAACTTGCTCGCCAAATGCGCTTTCAACGAAACAAACTGCAATCAGAATTAAAGTGAAACTACGTGGGTATTTCATTTGTTAATTAATTTATAACGTGATAACGAAAAAGCCTAGTCAAATAATCAATTAAGCTGCTGCAATAAACAATTTGTACCTGTTACCGTTACCGATGTTGACCATGAAGGAGAGCCCCCGGGGCCTAAAGCCGTAAGATTATAGGTGCCATCGTCTAAAACAAAGGAAGCCACGTATTGTGAGGTAAGGCCACCGTCACATTCAAATGATGCGAAGCTATTAGGATTGTAAGGTTGAGGCGTAGCCTGCGCAATAGTAGCACTTTGCCCATTAATTGTAACTGTAACATTATTGGTAACATATGTCCATACGAATACCCCTCCTTTTAAAATGCAGGAGCCATCATCAACATTAGCGGCCGGGTTATAATTAGACGATGTACGGTTTGTGCAGCCATATACCTTGGCAATGCAGCTGCCATCGTCTTGTGTAGCCTGTGAATTGTAATTAAGGGCATTAGGATTGGTGCAACCCTTTACCTCCTCTTTTTGGCAACTGCTTATTGATAACACAGATACGGCTAGCAAACAGTAAATGATTATAGCTTTCATATAAATTATTTATTTTTAGTTGCTTTTTTCTTACTATTTGCCGGCTGGGCAGGTTTTGTAATAATAGTTTCAGGCTCAACAATTTTCACTTTCGGTACAAATGCCAGTGTATCCATACTGGCCGTGGCCTGCCTGAAATTTTTATAATGGGCGGCATGGCCCGATACATCTACGTTAAAAAAGCTACCCGTGTTTTCAATAAGATATTGAGGCTGCAAAAGCACATCAGCATTTGATTTTTTAAGCGCATTAGCTACTGCCTGGGTTTTTGCATATTCCAGGCCCAAATCTGTTCTGCTCGAAAATGTTCCGTTGGCCCTGTTATCATCTACACTTAAATCTACCAACAAAGGTAAATGGGCTATACTGCTTTGGGTAACATATTTTGATTTTACTACAGCTATTTTATAAGTACTGTTGCTGCATCCTGCTATTAAAAACAAAGCTGCAACAGGGATTATAATTTTTATCTTTTTCATGTTCTCATTATTTAAACGGATAATTAAAATTTCATAGCTAAAGTTGCCCCATAATGGTTGCTGGCAATATTAAAATTAGGGGTAACTGAAAAATTGAGGGCTTGTGGTACTGTAGCCTGATTTTTAATGCGCTTTGCCCTTATTAAATGTTTTACGCCAAAACCGGCCATTACTGCCCCACCCGCTATCATGGCAGAACCAAAACCTAACATAAGATCTTGGCCTGTATTATTATAAATGGGATTGCCATAATTATCATACCCTGTTTGTACAGAACCACCCCAACTCATTCCATCTATTAGTACACCCGAAATAAAAAGGGTAAGCCCCCAGCCAAGCAAGTTCGCGCCTTTTTTGTGTTCCCTTTTGTAATCGGCCAAGTCCTCTGCGCTCATTTGTGGGGCGGCAGGTGCTTTGGTTACCTGATTTATAAACGATGTTATATTATTGCGCCTGACCGGTGTAGTTTGTTGTGGCAGGCCATATTCGGTTTGCGAAGTATTAAAATTCACCGGCGCTGTAGTGGTAATGGTAGTAGTAGTGTTTACGGCAGGACTGTTGTTTACAGGTGGGATTGCAACTGCCTCGGTTTTCCACCCCATAATAATTGAATCCTGGCTGGTTGGTTGCCGAAAGTGCTTGTAAAACCCCGGATAGCCTGTTACTATAACTGTTGTG
>Ga0182013_10002075_pt1 | contig 26640 bp, 23 predicted proteins | sample 612S2MmetaG_FD_120487 | JGI IMG/M metagenome (GOLD analysis project Ga0182013, IMG submission 120487) | Permafrost microbial communities from Stordalen Mire, Sweden - 612S2M metaG | ecosystem: Environmental > Terrestrial > Soil > Wetlands > Permafrost | place: Sweden: Stordalen | collected...
GACCCACGTTATTGGCGCCGGCGGCTATGCAGGCATCGCCGGCCTCATCACACTCAATTCCTCCGGCATTCCCATCCCTTCCGAGCTGATCATGCCGTTCTCCGGCTTTCTGGTCTACAAGGGACAGTTCGATCTTCCCTTGGTGGTCCTGGCAGGAGTGGTTGGCTGCAACATCGGTTCGGCCATCGCCTACTGGATCGGCGCAAGTGGCGGGCGTCCGCTGGTAGAGCGTTACGGCAAATGGGTGCTGATGAGCAGCCACGACCTCGACCGCATGAGCCGCTTTTTCGAGAGCTACGGGTCCATTGCCATTCTCATCGGACGAATGCTCCCCATCGTGCAGACCTTTGTCGCATTCCCCGCAGGAATCGCGAAGATGGGCCGCCTGCGGTTTCACATCTACACCACGATCGGCTCTCTCGTTTGGTACACCTGCCTGGCTTGGATCGGCAGAAGACTCGGCGAGGCCTGGGACACCGACCCGCGCATGCAGGAGTGGTTTCACCGCTTCCATCTCGTCGTAGAGGTGGCCCTGCTGGCCGGCGTGGTGTGGTTTGTCTGGAGCCATGTGAAGAGAGCGCGTGCACAAGCCGCAGCTTGAGCTTTCGCGATCTCCGGAGCCTAAATTCGTACTTCATCGATAACTTCGAAGGACAAACAAGCCATGGCAACAAAGAAAAACAGCAGCAAGCACAAGGCATCCCGTAAAGTTTCGTCCGCAAAGGGTAAGTTGGGGGTAATGGTGGTTGGTCTTGGCGCCGTTGCCACCACGATGATCGCCGGTGTTGAAGCCGTACGCCGCGGCCTCGCCAAACCCATCGGCTCACTCACGCAAATGGGCACCATCCGGCTCGGCAAGCGCACTGACAACCATTCGCCGCTCATTAGGAATTTCGTTCCTCTCGCCAGCCTCGACGATATCGTCTTTACCGGATGGGACATCTTCAAAGACAACGTCTACGAGTCCGCGGCGCACGCCGGCGTGTTGCAGAAAGAGACGTTGGAAAAGCTGAAGCCTTATCTCGAGTCCATTAAGCCGATGCCGGCCGTCTTCGACCAGTACTACGTCAAGCGGCTCAGCGGCACGCACGTCAAGAAGGGCAAGAATAAACGCGATCTTGCCGATCAACTCATCGCCGACATTCGCGCTTTCAAAAAGAAGGTAGACCGCGTCGTCATGATCTGGTGCGGCTCAACCGAAATATTTCTGGAACCGACCGCGGTGCACCAGTCCGTCAAAGCATTTGAGAAGGGCCTCGAGTCCAACGACCCCGGCATCGCACCCTCGCAGATCTACGCCTACGCCGCCCTTAGTGAAGGCGTCCCCTTCGCCAACGGCGCGCCCAACCTCACCGTCGACGTTCCCGCCATGATCGAACTCTCCAAACGCAACGCCGCGCCCATCTGCGGCAAAGACTTCAAAACCGGCCAGACCTTTATGAAGACCGTCCTCGCCCCGGCCTTCAAGGCGCGCATGATCGGCGTCTCCGGATGGTTCTCCACCAATATCCTTGGCAATCGCGACGGCGAAGTGCTCGATGAGCCACAATCCTTCAAGACCAAGGAGGAATCAAAGCTCGGCTCGCTCGAATATATCTTCCAACCCGAGCTCTACCCCGACCTTTATAAAGACATCTACCACAAGATCCGCATCAACTATTACCCGCCGCGCGGTGACGAGAAAGAAGCCTGGGATAACATCGATATCTTCGGCTGGCTCGGCTATCCCATGCAGATCAAGCTCAACTTCCTCTGCCGCGACTCCATTCTTGCCGCACCCATCGCGCTCGACCTCGTGCTCTTCCTCGACCTCGCCAAGCGCACACCCGAGCTGCGCTCGCGCGGCATTCAAGAGTGGCTGAGCTTCTATCTCAAGTCCCCGCAGACCGCCGCAGGCCTTTACCCCGAGCACGATCTATTCATCCAATCCATGAAGCTCAAGAACACCCTCCGTCACATCATGGGCACCGACCTCATCACCCACCTTGGCCTCGACTACTATGACTGAGCACCTCTGCCATGTAGGCATACGTTCTCGCGGACGAACAAAAAGCCCCATCCACAAAGATGGGGCTTTTTGTTCTCATGAATGGGCTCAAGCTGCCATCGCCTGCGCCAACCTCCGCACTGTCAGCACCGTAATGTCGTCCTCCTGCCCAAAGGCCTTCGCCGCATCGGCAATATAAAACGCCGACTGCCCACTCAGGTTGTGTACACGGTCGAACCCAAACAGTTCGCCTGAGGGTTGCCGCGCCTCCACCACGCCATCCGACATCAGCAGAATGCGATCGCCGGGATGCAGATAAACGCGCGTCTCGTCGTACGTAATCTCCTTCAGAACGCCCAGCGGCAGTCCACCGGTAATCGCCACTTCCTGGCTGTTCAAATACGGCGGCAGATGCCCGGCATTAGCCAGCACAACTTCGCCGTTGGGGCCAAACCAGACAGCCTGGCATGTCGTGAAGCTCTCACTGCCTACCAGCACGCGATTCAGCGACTCCAGAATCTTTCCTGGGCTCTTTTCCGTTGTCCGCCGCAACGCTCCCATCAGCATCGACACGTTCATCGCCGCCTTCAGACCCTTGCCCGCCACGTCGCCAATAATCACCAGCAGCCCGCCATCCTCGGTTGACTGCACATGGAAAAAGTCTCCACCCACTTCGTTCGCCGGGTTGTAAATCGATTCCACCTCGAACCCAGGTGTCCTCATCTGCTCGTGAGGAATCATCAACTCTTGCACACTGCGCGCCGCCGCCAGTTCGCTCGAAGCGCGCTCCTGGTCGCGTTGTACCCGCAAGAAACGAATGAAAACGATCACCACAATCGCCAAAATCCCCGCGAAATCCGCGATCGATGCAAAGTGAATCGGAACCGGACCGGCCGCAACCGTCAGCGGAGAATGGTATGCATGCCCGCCCCACTGGCTTATCCCGCCCGTCACAATCGGCTCGGCAATTCCCACCATGTCCAGCACAAGCGGAATCAGCAGTAGGCCCGCCTCAAAATTCCGCTTCACCGTCGCGATAATCAGCGTCAGGAAAATGAAAACCAGCCAGCCCTGAAACCAGATCACACTTACCAGGATAGTCAGTCCAAGCGCAATCGCCCACCCCGTGCTGTGTCCAACGGTGAGAAGCAGCGGCCCTACTCCCAGCAGCACCGGCGATGTGTAGCGCAGCAGCTTGATGTACCACCGCCGCTTCAAATCCAGGAACGAAATTAAGAACTCAAAATAAAAGTAGGCCGATATCAGCACCAGTTGCAGCAACGTCGCCGCGTACCAAATTCGATCCATGTGCGCTGTACTTCCAGCCAGCTCCACCAGTCCAATCGGTGCCTGAATCAACTCATGCAACGCCAGCCATAAATACTCGATGTGTCCCTTCTGCGTGAAGTAAAGCACCAGCAGAAACAGCGCAAGCACCAGCAGCAAAATCGAGTTCACAATGCGCGGCAGTCGCTCAAACAGCTCATGTGTCCGCCACAGCTCAAGCCGCCGATCTAACTCCTCTCGATGTCCAAGGTGAAAACTGCGCGTTCCGAAAAACGAGGTATACGCCGAATAACCGGCAGCTACGTAAATCGTCCTCAACACCACGACTAGGTCTGTCTCCGACCCGCTCGGGTCCAGGTTGTAAACGCGCGAAATCGGTTCGTAGTGCTCCGAATCGTCCCCGTGCGGCCCCTCCGGCTTTACCTCTTTTCCATTTGCGAAAACATCCAGCCCCAACCCGCTTGAGGTATCGAACATGGCCGCATTTTGTGTTACCGGCAACTCCACCAGCAGCGCCAACGGGCCGTGGCCGGGTGCCAGTTTTATATGGATCCGGAACCATGCAAAGGGCCGCTGGTGGCCTTTTCCCGGTTTGAAGTCCGAATCGGCGTCCGGCGGCTTCTCGCCTGCCGGCGGAGGTCCCGAATGGTCCTCGTCCGGCACGTCCGCAATGGCTTCCTGCGCGTCCCGAACTGCCCACTTGCTGTCATCGAATGCCGGGTTGGCCGCCGCTTGGTCAGCCGTAATTCCAACCCGCCAACCCTTGTTCAAAACAATCGGCGACCCCAGGTTGCTCGCGTCCAGCGCAATCTCCGGCGTCGAGGGCGCGTCCGCCCGCGTCGGCGGCGCGTGCCGGCGGCCAGAAAGCAGCCCATCGAGCGGCGATTCCGCGCGATTCGGAGGAGCAGGCTGCCCCAGCCCCGGTAGCGCAAAGCAAACAGCGACAACAGCTAGGCTTAGAATGCTTCGGCGCAAGAACCCTCCCTCACTCGGCTTGCTCTCCACTTTAATTCAGACGAATGCGCGCTCCAAGAAGATTGCAGCCGTATCCGCCCATACACTCCAATTCCTCCTCGAACCCGTTCAAGACGGGAAATTGATCCGCGCCTTGATTTATTCCTTCCCCCTTGTTACCAAAGAGGAGGATACTAGCGTCTAAACAATGGAGCGAAGCGGCAGAATCGCGCGGTCGTGCCGGAGGTTGGTCATGGAAATCAAGGCGAACGGGTTGCGTTCAGGAATGTTCTTGGTACTCGCCCTGGGATTGGTGTCTGCCGCCGCCGCGCAGAATACCAGTACAAATACCACCACTCCTTCCACCACCCCACAGGCCCAAACCGCCCCCGGAACCACCCCCGTCCAGAGCGATACGCCGGCATCTGACCCCGGCAAGCCGTCCAGTTCAACTCAGGCTCAAACCCCTGCGCAAGCCCCGGCCCAAACCGGAAACACCCCTCCTAGCACCCAGCCCACCCCGGGTACAGTTCCCGTGGGCAGCGATACGCCCCCCACCACCAAGCCCCCCGCTCCCGGAACCACCCCTGTTGGTAGCGATACGCCTGCAACTGACGTCAAGCCCGATAAAATCGTCGAGCCAGGAAGTCAACCCGCCAAAGTAAAACCCGGCTCCATCGACGACGTCAGCGCGGTTGGCAATCGCGACATCGGCGCTCGCGGCATGGGCAACTGGTACTCGGTCGATACCGAAATCAAGATGGGCAAAATGTACGCCGAAGAGATCGAGAAAAGCACCAAGTTCATCACCGATCCCGTCATCGTCGAATACGTCAACCGCATCGGCCAGAACATCGTCAAGAACTCCGATTGCAAGGTGCCCTTCACCATCAAGATCATCGACTCCGACGAAATCAACGCCATGGCCCTCCCAGGCGGCTTCTTCTACGTCAATTCCGGCCTGATCCTCAATGCCGACGAAGAAGCGGAAATGGCTGGCGTTATGGCCCACGAAACCGCCCACGTCTGCGCTCACCACGCCGTGCGCGAGCAGACGCGCATGAACTACGCCCAGTTGAGCACCATCCCCCTCATCTTCATCGGTGGATGGACAGGCTACGGAATCTACGAAGCAGCCGGCCTTGCCGTCCCCATGACCTTCCTCAAGTTCTCCCGCGACTTCGAGGCCCAGGCCGACTACCTCGGCATTCAGTACATGTACCGCGCTGGCTACGATCCCGGCGCCCTCGTCTCCTTCTTTGAGAAGGTCCAGGCCCTCGAAAAGCGCAAGCCCGGCCTCGTCGCCAAGGCCTTCAGCGACCATCCCCAAACCCCTGACCGCATCGTTCACACCCAGGAAGAGATCGCCCGCATCCTCCCAGCAAAGGATGAGTACACCGTCACCACCTCGGAGTTCGACGACATCAAGGCCCGCCTCGCGCGCGTCGAAAACAAGCGACGCCTGACCGACACCAAGGACAACAAAAAGCCCTCCTTGCGCCGCGCCAGCACCAGCGATCCCAACAACCCCACGGCCGACCCCAACAACTCCGACGACGGCCCGCCCACCCTTCATCGCCGCGAAGACCAGAACTAAGCCAGAATAAAACGGGAAAAATCCCACCCTGGGAAATCCGCCCCTGCCGGCACATTCGGCGGGGGCATTTCCGTCTTGTATCGCCAATCACTGCGCCGTAACGTTCTCGCAGAGACACTCGACTGAGCCGCCGCCCCTTTCGGATCCGAATTTGGGTATGCGGAGCAGAGCGCCTTCGCTTGCACTCGCTGCAAGGCCCTGAGCAAGTCTTGCCCGCCCCCCGGGACACGAAGAGCAAGCGCATTGAACCAATGTTGCACCCTGCCCGTTGGGGCTGCCCGTTCTGCTTTGAACGTCACCCAGTCAGGACATCCTCGCGATGAAGAAGATCGCCGTCTACGCCGCCGCTACGCTGTTTATCCTCCTTCTTACCAAAATCGCCAACCAGGCTCCCGTTGACCCGCCTCCCGGTACCGCCTTCTCGCTCAAAGCCCAAAAGGTTGTCGAGTGTTCTTACAGCGAGATCACCCTCGTCGACAACCACTACGCCACCACCCATCTCGATAAGGACTCGAGCTGGCCCGACTGCTCCGCTATGGAGCCCGGCAACGCCTTCGACTTCTACCTCTCCCGCGGAGAAAAAACCCACTTCCTCAGTGACGAATCAACCGTCTGGTGGCGCAAAGCACTCTGATTACCAACTGGACGTAACATATTTACAAACAGCGGCTTATGGATGAATCTTCCGCAGTCAGTTTAGCCCTTTAGGCTTGCTATTCCTCAGAAATGTCGGACTTTTTCACCAAGCTGTTCAGTCGTGCCCTTTCAAAACATTGACCTCTGCGGACTCACTTTTCTTGCTGGTGTAGGAACTGGAGGATGGTCGTTTCGAGGATCTCGCAGGCTTTCGGGACGGCATCGAGGACTGCTTCGCTGAGGGTCTCGCCCAATTCGGTGGAACCGGCTCCCACGGTGAGGAGTTTAGCGGGGCGAGGCCCGGCGTGGAAGAGTTCCCGTGCCAGGAAGAGGAGCTCGGGGGCGCCCTGGTGGTGGGTGGCGAGGCCCTGCGCTTGCTGCCTTGGTTGGATCTCCACGATGTTTACGGAGCCGGGCGCGGAGTCCACCGAGCAGTCGACGAAGAGGACGAATGCGCAGTGGGCGATGTCTTCCGCGAGGTCCGGCGTCCATTGCTGGCGGGCGAGGACGCAGACCGCGGCGTTGCCGGCGAAGCGTTCTTCCGCCCACTCGGCGAGCCAGGGGCCGATACCGTCGTCGGAACGGAGGGTGTTGCCGCAGGCAAGGATGAGGCAACGGATTTGCGGTTGAGGCATGGAATGATCGTAGACGGATGGGGTCGTGGTTTCCCATCCTTCGCAAAGAACGCGAATGATGGGAAACCAGAATTTACAGCGCGCTTGAGAACGGATCAGCGGATGAGCTGGTCGATTTGCTCACCGGCGGAGTTCACCAGCGTGAGCACCAGGGGCATTTGGCCCAGGGCGTGGGTGGAGCAGCTGAGGCAGGGGTCAAAGGTGCGCACGACGGCTTCGACGCGATTCAGGATGCCCTCGGTGAACTTGCCGTCCTTGATGTAGTGCTTTGAAGCCTGAAGGACACCGAGGTTCATGGCCTTGTTGTTCTGGCCCGTGGCGATAACGAGGTTGGCCCAGGTGATGAGGCCATTCTCGTCGACTTTGTAGTGGTGATGCAGCGTTCCGCGCGGGGCTTCCGCCTGGCCGGCGCCTTCGAGACGGTTGACGCCGGCGATGGCGCGCACGTGCTTATCGAGGATGAGCGGATCGGTGAGGATCTGCTCGATTTTCTCGATGCCGTAGAGGATGTCGATGAGCCGGGCGTGATGATAGTGGAAGGAGCTTTGCACGGGGCCGAGAGCGAGCTGCTTGAATTCTGCGAGTTCGACATCGGCAAGCGGGGTGCCCATGCTGCTGACGATGTTGAGGCGGGCCAGCGGGCCGACGCGATAGCTTCCGTTGGGATAGCCGAGCGGCTTGTAGTACGCGAACTTGGTATAGGAGTAAGGCTCGACGGCCTCTCCGATGACCTCAGTGAAGCGGTTGGCAGTGATGCCGTCTTCAATGACGTGGCCGCCGGGGCCGATGAGGCGCAGGGCACCGTCGGTGAATTCGATGGATTCGTCTTCGTTGATAAGGCCGAGATAGTTGGTGGGAAAATTGGCGAAGACTTCGATTTCGGCTTTGAACGATTCAGCAATCTGCTTGTAGGCGCCGAGAGCGAGGCCGATGTCGGCGTAAGCCTGGGGAATCATGGCCAGGATTTCGTCGCGCTTGGCGGGTTCGAGCGGCTCAGTCACGCCGCCGGGGATGACCCAACCGGGATGAATGCGTTTTTTGCCGAGCAATTCAATGATGTGCTGCCCGAAGCGACGCAGACGGATGCCGGCGCGGCCGAGTTCCGGCTTGGCTGCGACGACGCCGAAGATGTGGCGAGCCGCGGGATCGGACTCCATGCCGAGGAGAAGGTCGGCGGAAGAGAGATAGAAGAAGCTCAGCGCGTGTGATTGAATCATTTGCGCCAGGTTGAGCATGCGGCGCAGTTGCGCCGCGGTGTGCGGAATGCGCACGGACATGATGGCTTCGCAGGCCTTTGCCGAGGCGATTAGGTGCGAGACCGGGCAGATGCCGCAGATGCGGGCCATCAGGCTCGGCATCTCGTAGAATGGGCGGCCCTCGGAGAATTTTTCGAAGCCCCGAACCTGCGTTACGTGAAAATGCGCATCTGCGACTTCACCCTGCTCATCGAGTTGGATGGTGATTTTGCCGTGCCCTTCGAGGCGGGTGACGGGATCAATGGTGATAGTCTGTGTCATGAATCAGGCTCCAAATCGGGTGAGCGCGGGAATGTCCAGCGGCGCGCCTTGAATGAGTGCCGTCAGCGCGGTGTAGAAGGTGTCGGCCGAGGGCGGGCAACCGGGCAGGAACACGTCGACCTTGACGAATTCATGGATCGGCTTGACCACGCGCAACAATTGCGGCACAACGACGCAGGGAATCTGCGGCTGAATGGTTGCAGTCTCAATATAGGCGCGATCGAGAATGGGCTCGGGACCGAAGGGATTGCGCATGGAAGGAACATTGCCGGCCACGGCACAGTCGCCCATGGCGACGAGCATTTTGGAGTGCGCGCGAATCTTGCGAATCTTCTTTTCGTCGTCGACCGAAGCCACCGCGCCTTCGACAAGCGCGATGTCGACCTCGTCGGGATAGTCCTTGGTGTCGACGATGGGGCTGTAGACGATATCGACGAGTTCGGCCAGCGTAAGGAGACGTTCATCCATGTCGAGGAAGGACATGTGACAGCCGGAGCAACCATCGAGCCATACCGTTGCCAGTTTCAATTTGCTCATTGCGCTTCCCTCATCAGGTTCAGGTAAGGCAGAAAGTCGGGATACTTGGGGTGGTCGGAGCCGACCTTGCTCTTGTCGAAGAGGGCTCCGGTGGGGCAGACCTGAACACACTTGCCGCAGCGCGTGCAGCCGGATTCGCCCCAGGGCTGGTTGAGATCGGTGATGACGAGGGAATCGATGCCGCGGCCCATCACATCCCATATATGCGCGCCTTCGATCTCAGCGCAGACACGCACGCAGCGCGTACACAGGATGCAGCGGTTGTGGTCGAGCGTGAAGCGCTCATGCGAGGCGTCGACGTGCAGTTCGGGGTTGCGGTACTCGAGGCGGATGTGGGTCAGTCCCTGGCTCTGGCCAAGTGATTGCAATTCGCAATGGCCATTGGCGACGCAGACCGAGCAGATGTGATTGCGCTCGGCGAAGAGCAACTCGAGGATGGTTTTGCGATGTTTTTGCAGGCGCTCAGTCGCGGTGGAGACTTCCATTCCTTCTTCGACCGTGGCGACGCAGGCGGGAAGAAGCTTGTTGCTGCCCTTGATTTCAACCAGGCAGAGGCGGCAGGCGCCCACGTCGCTGAGGCCGTCGAGATGGCAGAGGGTGGGGATGTCGATGTTGTGCTCGCGGGCGACTTCGAGAATGGTCTGGCCGGCGCGGGCGCTAACTTCCTGATCGTCGATGGTGAGGGTTTTGACGTCAACGGTAGGACTCATGCCAGCACCTCAAACGGGGAAGCGGGGGAGGGTGAATCGCTGGGATCCGGAGCCTGGATGTTGCAGACGCCAGCGGCACAGCGCTTGTGGACGATGTGATCGAGGTACTCGTTCTTGAAGTATTTCAGCGTGCTCAGCACGGGGTTGGGAGCGGTCATACCGAGGCCGCAGAGGCTGGTCTCCTTGACTGTTGTGCAAAGATCGACGAGCAGGTCGAGGTCGGCCATCGAGCCTCTGCCCGCACAGATGCGGGAGAGAATGTTGAACATTTGCGCAGTGCCGGCGCGACAGGGAATGCATTTGCCGCACGATTCGGTCATGCAGAACTCGATGAAAAAGCGGGCGACGTTGACCATGCACGAGGTGTCGTCCATGACGATCATGCCGCCGGAGCCCATCATGGCGCCGACTTTGACGAGGGCGTCGTAGCTGACGCCGATGTCGAGCAGTTCAGCCGGGAGGCAACCGCCGGAAGGGCCGCCGGTCTGCACAGCTTTGAAGGTGCGACCGTCGGGCACGCCGCCGCCGATGCCTTCAATGATGTCGCGCAGTTTGATGCCCATGGGGACTTCGACGAGGCCGGTGTTGCGGATTTTGCCGGTAAGAGCGAAGACCTTGGTTCCTTTGCTGCGCTCGGAACCCATGCCGGCGAACCAGGCACCGCCCTTGCGGATGATGGGCGCGATATTGGCGAAGGTTTCGACGTTGTTGATGAGTGTAGGCTTGCCCCAGAGGCCGCTGACCGCAGGATAGGGTGGACGAGGTTTGGGCTGGCCACGCTTGCCTTCGATGGAGGCGATCAGAGCCGTTTCTTCGCCGCAGACAAAGGCACCCGCGCCGAGGCGGATCTCCACGTCAAAATTGAAGGGCGTGTTGCAGATGTTATTGCCGAGCAGGCCGCGGCGGCGGGCGTCGCGCAGGCAGTTGGTGAGACGCGCAACAGCCAGCGGATACTCGGCGCGCACGTAAACGTAGCCTTTGCTTGCGCCGACCGCATAGGCGGCGATGGCCATGCCTTCAACCACGCGCTGCGGGTCGCTTTCGAGCACGCTGCGATCCATGAAAGCGCCAGGGTCGCCTTCGTCGCCATTGCAGATGATGTATTTCAGATCGCCACCGGCTTTGGCCACGGTGCCCCACTTCAAGCCGGTGGGGTAACCACCGCCGCCGCGACCGCGAAGTCCGCTGGCGGTGATCTGCTGGATGACCTCGTTCGGCGTCATCTCAGTAAGCGCATTAACGAGAGCCTTGTAGCCGTCGCGCGCAATGTAGTCGTCGATTTTTTCCGGATCGATGTGGCCGGAGTTTTCCAGCACCACGTGCACCTGCTGATCGAAGTGCTCGCGCAGGTTGCACTGCAGTTCGGCGACGGGCTCTGCGCCGAGACTGGATGTGAGAACTTCGGCGTGGCCGGCGTTGCAATGCTGGTAGAGAACTTCGTCGGGGTCGACCAACACCAGTGGGCCGGCGGCGCACAGACCCATGCAGCCGGTGCGCCGGACAAAGGCGTTCTTCCCTTGCTTCTTCACTTCCTCAGTCAGCGCGTCGCGCAGCTTGTCAGAATGCTGGCTCAGGCAGCCAGTACCCATACAGACATTGATCTGCTGGTCGTATTTTGCGTAGCCGGCGCGGGTCGATTCGGCAATCTGGTCAAGTTCTTCGATGGTCATTCGACTGCCCACCTTTCCAGCTGTTCGAGCATCTGTTGTTCCGTCATCTGGCCGCAGAGTTCGCCGTCGGTGAGCACCACGGGTGCACGTCCGCAGGCGCCAACGCAGCGCGCAGTCATGAGGCTGATGTTGCCGTCTTTGGTCGTCTGCCCCTGTGGGATGCCAAGCCGTTTTTCTGCCGATGCGACCAGTTTGTCAGTGCCCTTGATGTAGCAGGCGGTACCGGTGCAGACCGTCATGGTGTGCTTGCCTGGCGGCTTGAGGCTGAAATGGTGGTAGAACGTCGCGACACCATATGCCTGGCTGAGCGGGACGTGCAGGGAGAGGGCGACAAAGCGGATAGCGTCATCGTCGAGATATCCGAAAGCGGATTGGACGGTATGGAGCGTTTCGATCAGGGCGTGGCGGGCGAATCCATTTTTGCGCATGGTGCCGTTCACGATCTTCCAACGTTTGTCGTCGCTGGGCAGCGGCGGAGGCACGAGAGCAGGCACAGGTCTCCTCCTTGGTGCTGACATGTCGGCAGGCTGCAATTGTCGGTGCGAAGCCTGCGGCATGTCTACCTTTGTTCTAAATGGGGCGGCTCGAAACCACGGTGACCCGGGTCACGGCGTGCGACCTTCGTCTCGCACTGCGGCACGCAATTCATCGAAAAGAAAAGGGTTAGAAGCGCGAAGATCATCTCGTTACGAGCGAGATTCCGGACGAGAGATCAGTGCGCGGGATTCAACTGAATCTGATAATCGCGGTAATCGATGGTGATAATCGTTGGCCCGAAGAGAAAGCTGCTGGTGGTGGCGTGCGCATGCGTCGCCATGGCGAACCCGTCAACGTTGGCGTATTGGCGCTCCATCTCAGTGGGCCCGGTGAAGTGGGAAACGCTCTGGGAGGCTTTTCCTTGAATCTGGACGATGGAGCCGTCTTTGGAGTCGACCCACAACGTTCCATCGAGCAGGTTCGGCGCTGGGCTCCTGGGATGAATGGTAAGAACAAGGCAGTCGCGTCCGTCGAAACGTTGCGGTTCACCCGCATTCAGCTTCATCTCGTAGTTCGCAGAGGTCAGCCACGCCTTCTCGCGATTCCCTGGCAGGTTGATGCGCTTCTCATTCTCAAGAATCGTGTCGAGAACAAACTTCTGAAGCAGATCGGAGCCAGTTCGCGAGAGGACGATGTAGGTTTTTCCTGTTGCCTTGTTGTAGTCGGTGCGTACGGTCATTTCGGCGGCGGGATGAATTTCGTCCTTGTTGCGAAAGACGGCGTAGTGCTCGGTGACCGTATAGGAGGAGATGGCATCGAAGCGGGCCATGACGGCTGCGTCGACGGCGCGAATCGTAGCAGCCTCGTCCGCCTGCTGCGCGGCGGATACGCCTGTGAGCACGCAAAGGGCGAGCGACAGGATGATTGAGCATCGAGAATTGGATCCAGCGATGGTTGAGGTGCCCATGCAAAGAGTTTAGATGCAGAATGACCGTGCGATTGCGCGGGGCGAGATGACTATTGGTTCATTGAAGCGAAGCGAGGGGCGGACCTGGTTGCTTACGCTATTCTTGTTTGCGGTGTGAGGCATTTTTGGACAAGGGAATCCCAGCAAAGCGCGAAGACGAGAGAGTGGAGAACCGGCAGCGGCTGGCCGTCGGGGTGCGCGGCGTGGTGCAGGGAGTGGGTTTCCGCCCGTTTGTTTACCGGCTTGCGCAGGAGGAGGGCCTGGCTGGATTCATCGGGAACGATACCGACGGCGTGACGATTGAAGTGGAGGGTGAGCCGGAGCGGGCGCAGGCGTTTCTGGTGCGGTTGCGGGAGGAGACGCCGCCGCTGGCGCGCATTGATTCGGTTGTCGCGCGCGAAGTGGCGCTGAAGGGAGACGAGGGATTCAGGATTGTCGCCAGTGAAGTGCTGGGGCGCGTGAGCACGGGGATTCCGGCGGACGCTGCGACGTGCGGCGATTGCCTAAGGGAGTTACTCGATCCGAAGGACCGGCGTTACCGCTATCCCTTTTTGAATTGCACGAACTGCGGTCCGCGCTACACCATTACGCGACGTATTCCGTATGACCGGCCTCAGACTTCGATGGCGCATTTCACAATGTGTGCGGCGTGTCAGGCGGAATACGACAACCCCGTCAACCGGCGGTTTCATGCGCAGCCCAATGCCTGCTGGGATTGCGGGCCGCAGGTGGCGTTACAGGCGGCAGGGTCTGAAAAGAGCCGTGGCGAAGAGGCTGTGGAGCGGACGATTCAGTTGCACGCGGCTGGAAGGATCGTGGCCATCAAGGGCATTGGCGGATTTCACCTGAGCGTCGACGCGACGAATGAGGCTGCGGTGGAGCGGCTGCGGGCGAGGAAGCATCGCTATGGGAAGCCGCTGGCGGTGATGGTGCGCGATGTCGATGCGGCGCGGGACATTTGCACGCTGACCGGCGAAGAGGAAGCGCTGCTGACAACACCGGCGCGGCCGATTGTGCTGGCACGAAAGAAGAGCGGCAATGGGATTGCCGAGTCAGTGGCGCCGGGGACTCCATGGCTTGGCGTGTTTCTGCCGTATGCGCCGTTGCAGCATTTGCTGTTTGCTGATGAACGCGACCGCGCACTGGTAATGACGAGCGCAAACCTCAGCGAAGAACCTATTGCCATCGACAACGAGGAAGCACTTGCGCGGCTTGGGGGCATTGCGGACGCGTTCTTATTTCATGATCGTGAGATTCTGCAGCGTTGTGACGATTCGGTTGCAGCGGTCGTGGATGGGGCTCCGCAACTGATTCGGCGTGCACGCGGATTTGTTCCGCTGGCTGTGCCGCTTCCGATGGATGCGCCGCCGTTGCTGGCTGTTGGCGGCCATCTCAAGAACGTTTTTGCGTTGGCGCGAGGAGGATTTGCCTATCAGAGCCAGCACCTCGGCGATCTGGAGAACCTGACTGGACTTGAGTTCTTTCAAGAGTCGCTCGATCACCTGATGCGCACATTTGAAATTGATCCGCATGCGGTGGTGCACGATCTACATCCGGGATATCTATCGACGACCTGGGCGAAAGATTGGGCGCGGGAACGGGGTTTGCCGCTCATCGGAGTGCAGCATCATCATGCGCATGTGGCGGGCTGTATGGCGGAGCATGGGTTGACCGGCGAGGCAATCGGGCTGGCTTTGGATGGCACTGGATACGGGACGGATGGAAAGATCTGGGGCGGGGAAGTTTTAATCTGCCGGCTGGATGGATTCGAAAGATTCGCGCATCTGGAGTATGTGCCGATGCCGGGCGGCGATGCCGCGGTGCGTGAGCCTTGGCGGATGGCGTTTGCGGCGTTGCGAAGTGCGGGCTTTGATGTGGAGACGACAGCGGCGCTTGTCGGAGCAAGTCCGCAGGAAGCGCGCGTCGTTGCGCAGATGATCGAGCGCAAGGTGAATGCGCCGATGACGTCGAGCCTGGGGAGGGTATTTGACGCGATCGCGGCGCTTGTCCTGGGAAGACGAATCGTGGACTACGAGGCGCAGGCAGCGATCGAGTTAGAGGGAATCGCAGTGGACGAGAACGACGATTTGGATCGAGCCGACTACGTGCCCGAGTTGATCGGCGCCACAACGTCAGCAGCGCCATGGCTGCTAAGAACAAGAAGCATCTGGCATGCGGTGGTCGATGATCTCAAGAGCGGAGTGAGCAAGGCGCGGATTGCCGCGAGATTTCATGCGGGGATTGCGGAAGGGTTTGTTCTTGCTGCCATGAAAGCCAGCGCCAAAGGCGGGATAGACCAAGTTGTGCTGAGTGGCGGATGCCTGCACAACCGACGGCTGGCGCGGCTGCTGCGTGCGGGACTCGAAGCGAAGGGGCTAAAGGTGTATGCGCACCTGGTAGTAAGCCCAGGCGACGGGGGGCTGAGCTACGGGCAGGCCGCGGTGGGCGCGGCGCTGCTGAGCAAGCGGAACGTCAGCCCGAAAACTTGACTAGCATCTGCGCTTCTTCGCGCGGGCCGAGGATGGACATGCGTGGAATGCGGCCGCGCACCATGGCGACCTCGTCGCAACGATGCAGGCGCGGGCAATTCTGGCAGTCTTTGAAGATTTTGTCCGGCAGTTCGGACTTGTCTTCGACCGTGCGAAATCCATATTTGAAAAAGAAATCGGGAATGCGCGTAAAAAGACAGACGGACTGAATGCCGTGCACTTCTGCTTCTTCGATAAGCGAGCCAAGGATGCGCCCGCCGGCACCCTGGCCTTTCGCTTCAGGCTTGACGACAATGGACCGCACTTCGCACAGGTGTGGGCCGTAGAAGTGCAACGCGCCGCAACCGAGGAAGACGCCACCATCGGACTCGGCGACGGTGAAGTCGCGAATGTTTTCACAGATCTCAGCAAAGGCTCGGCGAAGGAGCGTGCCGTCCGTCGAGAGCGAATTGACGAGGTCGTAGACGTTCGAAGCATCCTGCAGTAGAGCCTTACGCACGAGCATCGAGCACCTCCTGCGTGAGCGAAGCGACGCTCTGCTCGGCTTCGTCGAGTGCTGCGCGGACGCGCTCGGTAGCGGTTCCGCCGACAACGTCGTGGCAGTCGAGCGTGGCTCGCAGCGTGATGGCCGTGAAGAAGTCCTCATCGAACTCGGGGCCGAAGGCGCGCAGCTCGCTGATGGTCAAATCGCGTAGTTCAACGCCTTCCTGCAAGGCAAAGCGAACTGCGTGGCCGATCTGTTCGTGCGCGGTGCGGAAGGGAACTCCTTTGTGCACGAGGTAGGTTGCAGCGGCCATGGCGTTGAGATAGCCGGACTGCGCAGCCTCCGTCATCCGTGCTCGATTGAACTGAAGAGCCGCAGTGAAGCGAGCCACGAGATGGAGCATGGGCGCCACGAAATCGACGGCGAAGGCCGGCTCCTGCGTTTCCTGCATGTCTTTGTTATAAGCGAGCGGCAGGCCTTTGAGCTGTAGCGTGACGGCTTGTGCGGCGCCGTGAATGCGACCAACCTTGGCGCGAATCAGCTCGGTGAAGTCGGGGTTCTTCTTTTGCGGCATGGCGCTGGAGCCTGTCGAAAAGGCCTCAGGGAGAGAGATGAAACCATATTCTGCGGTTGCGAAGAGCGTGATCTCTTCAGCGAAGCGGCTTAAGTGCAGGCCGACAAGCGTAAGGGCGTGAAGATAGTCGACAATGAAATCGCGATCGCTTGTCGCATCGATGGAGTTTGCTGTCGGAGCGCGGAAGCCAAGTTCGTGCGCCGCGATGGTGCGATCGAGCGCGAGCGTTGCGCCGGCCACGGCGCCGGAACCGAGGGGGCACAGGTTAAGGCGATCGGAGCAATCACGAAGGCGCTCGGTGTCGCGCAAAATCATTTCCACGTAGGCAAGTAGCCAATGTGCGACGAGTACAGGCTCGGCACGCTGCAGGTGCGTGTAGCTGGGCATGACGGAATCTTCGGCGGAGCGCGCCTGCTCGAGAAGGGCTTGGGCCCAAGCAACGAGTGACGCGATAACATCAGCAAGGCGCGCACGCAAATAGAGGCGAAGGTCGGTGGCGATCTGCTCGTTGCGGCTGCGGCCGGTATGCAGCTTCAGTCCCAGCGAGCCGACGGCCTCAACCAGCTTGAGTTCGACGAAATGGTGGATGTCTTCGGCCAGAGGATGTTCGCGGACCAATGCTTGACCCGCTTCGGATTCGTGATCGGCGGCGATGGCATCGAGTGCTTCGCGCAACTCCGTTGTTTCATCTTTTGTTAGGATATTGGCTGCACAAAGAGCGGACGCGTGGGCCTTGCTGGCGGCCACTTCCTGGGGAAGCAAGCGCCAGTCGAAGACGATGGAACGCTGCCACTGCTCGAATTCCGGATCGAGCGGCTCGCGAAAGCGGCCCGACCACATTTTTACGGGTTGTTGTGTGTTCGACATGGGTCTTTCTTTTACTCGACTGCTCAAGAACGTTTTGAAATACTTCCCTCGTGGGTTAAAGTCCAGGTTTCTTAAGGCGCCTTGTTGGCACGGCTGAAGCCGCGCCCTTTTAAGACTCTCTCGTGCTGCTCAGTTTGGGCATTTCGTTTCCCTGGCTGAGCGTGAGCAGACCGGCGGCCGCGTAGGTAAGTAGTTTGTCGCGCGTGTCGGTGATGTCGAGATTGCGCATGGTCAGTTGTCCGATGCGGTCACGCGGTGAGAAGGTGGATTCGGTTTTCTCCATGCTGAGGCGCTCGGGATGGAAGGTTAGATTGGGCGACTCGGTGTTGAGGATGGAGTAGTCGTTGCCGCGCCGCAACTCGACGGTGACTTCGCCGGTGATGGGCTTGGCGACCCACCGCTGTGCAGACTCGCGCAGCATGAGCGTTTGCGAATCGAACCAACGGCCCTGGTAGAGCAGGCGGCCGAGCTTGCGTCCATTGTCGCGGTACTGCTCGATGGTGTCTTCGTTGTGGATGCCGGTGATGAGGCGCTCGTACGCGATGAAAAGAAGCGCAAGCCCGGGAGCTTCGTAGATGCCGCGGCTCTTGGCTTCAATGATGCGGTTTTCAATCTGGTCGGACATGCCGAGGCCGTGACGTCCGCCGATAGAATTAGCCTCAGTGAGAAGCGCAACAGGGTCGTCGAAGTGGCGGCCGTTGAGTGCAACAGGGAAGCCTTCTTCGAAGCTGATGGTGACTTGTTCGGGCTTGATCTCGACATCATCGCGCCAGAATGCTTTGCCCATGATCGGGGCAACGATCTTGATCGAAGTGGAGAGGTGTTCGAGGTCTTTCGCCTCGTGCGTGGCGCCGAGCATGTTGGAGTCGGTGGAGTAAGCCTTCTCTGCGGACATTTTGTACGCAAAACCAGAACGCTCCATGAAGGCGGACATTTCGGCGCGACCGCCGAGTTCGTCGATGAACGCGGAATCGAGCCAGGGCTTGTAGATCTTCAGACCGGGATTGACGAGCAGTCCGTAGCGATAAAAGCGCTCGATGTCATTTCCTTTAAAGGTTGAACCGTCGCCCCAGATATTTACGTCATCCTGCTGCATGGCGGAGACGAGCATGGTTCCCGTAACGGCGCGGCCGATGGGCGTGGTGTTGAAGTACGGAACGCCGGCGGTACTGATGTGGAACGCACCGGCCTGGAGCGCGGCGATGCCTTCGCGCACAAGCGGGCCGCGGCAGTCGATGAGGCGCGCTTTCTCGGCCCCGTATTCAAGGGCCTTACGCGGGATTTCGTCGTAGTCAGACTCGTCGGGTTGGCCGAGGTTCGCCGTGTAGGCGTAGGGGGTTGCACCCTTCTGCTTCATCCAGTGCAGTGCGGCGGAGGTGTCAAGCCCGCCGGAGAAGGCGATGCCGACCTTCTGGCCAACGGGCAACGATTCGAGAATTACGGACATGCGAAAAGCCTTTCAGGGATCAGGGGTCAGAGATCGAGCCCGTGTCCTAACTCTGAAAACTTGCTACATTCGAGAGGCCGCCGAGTAGGAGAAGCAACAGGGCTTTCTGCGCGTGCATGCGGTTTTCGGCCTGGTCGAAGACGATGGATTGCGGGCCGTCGAGAACCGCGTCGGTCACTTCGGCATTTCTGCGCGCGGGCAGACAGTGCATGAAGACCGCATTGGGCGCGGCTTTCGCCATCAAGGCCTCGTTCACCTGGAAGGGGCGAAAGATAGGCGCGCGCTTGCTTGACTCGTGCTCCATGCCCATGCTCACGCAAACGTCGGTGTAAATGGCGTCGGCATTTTCAACGGCGAGTTGCGGGTCTTGCAGCAGGCGGACTTCGCAGCCGTTGGCGGCGGCAATGTCGCGTGCGAGCGTAACGATCTCGATGTCGGGTGAGTAGCCGCGTGGCGTGGCCACGGTGACATTGGCGCCAAGTTGGGCGCCGGTCAGCATGAGCGAGTGGCAGACGTTGTTGCCGTCGCCAACATACGTAAAGTTGAGGCCGGCGGCGGTGCCAAAGTGTTCTTCGAGGGTCATGAAGTCGGCGAGCGCCTGGCAGGGATGCTCGAAATCGGAGAGCGCATTGATGACGGGCACGCGTGAGTTGGCGGCCATTTCGGTGATGGTGTCGTGCGCGTAGGTGCGCAGCACAATGACGTCGACCCAACGCTCGACGTTACGCGCGACGTCGGCAATAGACTCGCGCTCGCCGAGAGGCGAGTTGGTTTGATCGACGAAGATGGCGTTGCCGCCCATGGTATTGATGCCGGTCTCAAACGCGAGGCGCGTGCGCAGGCTGGCCTTCTCAAACATGAGCACCATCTGCTTGGCATCGAGAGCATGTCGGTACTCGCGCGGGTTGCGCTTGACGTCGTGGCCCAGCTTGAGAATGGCGCGGACCTCGGCGCTCGAAAGATCGGCAATGGAGCAGAGGTCTTCGCCGGCGAGGCGCGCTGCCGCGGCTAGAATGTCAGGGTCGTTCTGCAGGGGCACTGCGGTTTGCGGTTGTTCGATGGTGGCTTTGCTAGCCATTCTTTTGTCCTCCTGCGGCGTTGGATGCGGATTGAGTTGCGCCGACAGTGCCGGCAAATTCGGTAAAGATTTCGTCGAGCGCTGCGATCGCGGTATCCACGTGACTGCGCTGCAGAATGTACGGCGGCAAGAAACGCAGAACCGTATCGCTGGTGCAGTTGATGAGGATGTGGCGCTTCAGCATTTCGGCTACGGTAAGCTTGGCGAGGTCAGCGGAGTCGAGTTCTGCGGCGAGCATGAGCCCCTTGCCGCGGACGTCAGTAATGGCCGTATTGCGCGCCGCCAGGGCGCGAAGCTGCTGCTGGAAGTAATCGCCGACTTCGGTAGCGTGATCGAGGAGATTCTCTTTCTCGATCTCGTCGATCACGGCGATGGCCACTGCGCAGGCTAGAGGTCCGCCACCGAAGGTGGTGCCGTGCATGCCGGCATGAATGGCGCGCGCAGCTTCTTCGGTGCAGAGGATGGCGCCAAGCGGAATTCCGCCGGCGAGCGGCTTAGCAAGCGTGGTCACGTCAGGAAGAATGCCGTAGTGCTGATAGGCGCACCACTTGCCCGTACGGCCCATGCCTGCCTGGATTTCATCGACGATGAGGAGTGCCCCGGTAGAGCTGGCGAGGGCACGCGCCTCGGCGAAGAACTCCTGGCTGAGCGGGCGAATGCCGCCTTCACCCTGGATGGCTTCGACGAGAATGGCGCAGACTTCGTTGGAGAATTTGGCGCGCAGGTCGGCCACGTCGTTGAAGCGCACGAAATCGACGCCGGGGACGACGGGACCGAAGGGCTCGCGGTATTTGGCCTTGTAGGTCGTCGAGACTGACCCAAAGGTACGGCCGTGAAAGCTTTGTTCGAGCGCAAGGAACTTTGTTCCGATCTGCTTGCCTTCACTGCGCAGAAGGCCGGCGTGAGCGCGTGCTAACTTGAGCGCGCCCTCCCACGCCTCGGTGCCGGTGTTCGCAAAAAAGACACGATCCAGGCCCGTTCGCTCGCTGAGGCGCAGTGCGAGCTCGGCCTGCCCCTCGTGGTAAAAGAGGTTCGACGTGTGGATGAGCGCGCGGCTCTGCCTGGCGATGGCGCTCTCAATGGCGGGGTGGGCGTAGCCAAGCGCGTTCACGCCGATGCCGCTGAGCAGATCGAGGTACTTCGTACCGTTCTCGTCGACAATGTACACATCTTCACCACTGACGAAGAGAATCGGGTTCCGCTCGTAGGTGGAGAGCAAGAGCTTGGATTCTGCAGCGCGAATTTGATCGAGTTTCGTCAACTTCGTTTCTCCTAGGTTGAAACTTTCAAGCCACCATAACTTCAGTGCCGAAGGCAACGCGCGAACTGCACAGATCGGGCAGGGAATCGGCGGCTTCGGCTGGCAAGATGCGCACGCGCTTCACGCCGTTCAGCAATGCTTCGCGGCAGGCGCTCAGTTTGGGCAGCATGCCGCCCGAGATAACCGCGCTCTTGGCCATCTCGGCGATCTGATCGATCGATAGCCAGCGCATGACCTGACCGTTCGAGCCTTTGACGCCGGGCACGTCGGTGAGGAAGACAAGGGCATCCGCGTGGCAGGCTATGGCGCAGGCCGCAGCCATCTCATCGGCATTCACGTTGTAGTATTCACCGTCGAAGCCGAGAGCCATTGACGAGAGGACGGGCACGCCATTGAGCTGCCAGATGGCGTCAAGCCAGCGCGGATCGCTCGCGGCGATCTCGCCAACATAGCCAAGATCGGCTCCGCTGGTTTCAGCGGTGCTGCGCTTTTTGCGGGCGCGGAAGACGAGGCCGTCCCCGCCAGAAAGGCCCATGGCTGGCTGGCCGAGCGCGCCCAGGGCGGCGACGAGGCTCTTATTCACTTTGCCGGCGAGCACCATGATGGCGGCATCGCGTGTTTCGGCATCGGTGACGCGCAGGCCGTTCACAAACTTGCTTTCTTTGCCGAGCGCCTTCAAGGTCTGCGTCAATTGCGAACCGCCACCGTGAACGACGGCGACCTGATTGCCGCTGCGCACGAGTTCAGTGATGGCGCGCATGGAGCTCTGGAAGAGAGCTGGGACTGCGAGGCCTGCACCGCCGAGTTTGACAACATACTTCACTCCAGGCCCTCCGCTTCGTTCCACCCCAACATGACGTTGAGGTTCTGGACGGCCTGCGAAGCCGCACCCTTGAGCAGGTTGTCGAGGCAACTGACGATCACCGCGCGGCGGCCATCGCCTGCAAGATGGAAACCGATGTCGGCGTAATTGGTGTGCGCGGAATATTGAATCTGCGGCAGGATTGTTCCATGCCAACGAACCATGGGGCTGGCCGCAAAAAAGTCACGATAGATTTGTGAGATGCTCTCCGCTGTTTGTCCGCTGCTGAAACGAACGTAAATTGTGGATAAAATGCCGCGCGGAATCGGCAGCAGGTGGGGCGTGAAGACGATCTGGCTGTTGTCGAGGCCGATCTGCTCAAGCAACTCACCGGTGTGGCGATGCGAGAAGACGCCGTAGGCGGAAAGATTGTCGGCCGCATACATGAAGTGGGTCTTGGCGGTTGGCGTTTTGCCAGCGCCGCTGACGCCGCTCTTTGAATCCGCAATGATGCCGTGATCGAGGTCGACGACTCCGGCGGCGACGAGCGCGCGGACGGCGAGGATCACGGACGTGGCGTAACAACCGGGATTGGCCACAAGCTGCGCGCCGGCGATTTGCGCGCGATGCAGTTCGGGTAGTCCGTAGACTGCTGCGGCCTGCGTGGCGACGGCTGTTTCGGAGTTTTCGTCCTCGAATTTATAGACAGCGCGGTTGGCAGCTTCTATGAGACGCCATGCGCCGCTCAGGTCGACCACGCGCAGGCCGTGCCTTAGCGCTTCCGGAACCCACTCACGCGACTGCTCGTGGGGCGTGGCGAGGAACAGCACCTCGACGCCCCGCTGCGCGAGCAGTTCCCAGGTGAAGGGCTCGAGCTTGCAATGCGCGGCGAGGCTGCCCGCCAACTGGGGATGGATTTCGGTAAGAGGAACGCCGCCGCGGGCTTGGTCTTTGGCATCGATGCGGCCGGCGAAGACGGGTGGCGTGTTGCGCAGGCGCGGGTGATGGAGCAGCAGCCGCGCAAGCTCTGCTCCCGCGTACCCTGTCACTCCGACTACCGCGCTTTGAACTGTTTCTTTCATGACGACAAGATCGCCCTTAGCCGTGCTTCTGCTTCGCTCGCTCTGCGCGGGTCAGAACAGATAATCAACACCGTGTCATCTCCTGCAATTGTGCCCACGACTTCAGGCCAGCCCTCGCGGTCGATCGCAGCCGCCACCGGTTGCGCTCCTCCCATGGCCGTGCGTACAACCACTTGGTTCATGGCCTGATTCACGCGCAGACCAAAGCTCTCAATCATCTCCGCCACGGAAGGTGGGGCGTCGTCTTCGATTCCGGCTGCGCCATTGCGCGGTGCGGAGGGGGAAGAGGGAAGCGTGTAGCCGCCGGGGCCTTTGGAGAGGCGCAGTTCATGGATGTCACGCGAGAGCGTGGCCTGGGTGACCTCAAAGCCGCGGCGGCGCAGCTTGCGCCGGAGCTCGTCCTGATTCGACACCAGGGAGTGTGCGATCAACTCTCGAATTGCGGAGTGCCGTTGAAATTTCATGGTCGACGATTCAGCTTCCTTGGGTTCTAGGCAAAGCGAAAGCGCGGCTCGCTTACGGCGGCCGCGCTTGTATAAATATACAGCCAAAGTGAATAACTATGCAAGAGGGGAATCATGAAGATTACGTGCCTGGGCGACGTATTCCACGAGGTTCGTGCTTCCCAGGTCTGAGAATCCAGCCCCTGGGGCACCCAGTGTGATCAGATGATCCACCAATTTTGAGGCGTTACCTTCCGGCGATGACCTTTTCGTAGTAGGCAATGTACTGCGGGAGCACCAGCGTAGAACAGAAGCGGGTTTGGGCGGTTTTGCGAGCGTCGGTGCGCATTTGCTCAAGGCGCGGGCGATCGGTCAGCAACGCGAGCGCGCCCTGGGCCATGGCGTCGACGTCACCCACGTTGAACAGCAGGCCGGTGATGCCGTCGTCAATCAGTTCGGGGACCCCGCCGACGCGGGTGGCGATGGAGGGAACCTTGCAGGCCATGGCTTCGAGAGCTGCGAGGCCGAAAGATTCCAACTCGCTGGGCATCAAGAGCAAGTCGGCGAGAGGGAGCAGTTCGTTGACGCGCTCCTGCTTGCCGAGGAAGTGGATGTTGTGTTGGATATTCAGGTCGCGCGCGAGCCATTCGGCGGCAGAGCGCTCGGGCCCGTCGCCGACAAGGACCAGCTGGGCGGGAATCTCGCGCACGATACGGGCGAAGACTTTGACGACGTCGGTGACGCGCTTGACGGGGCGGAAGTTGGAGAGGTGGATCAGGACTGCCTGATCGGGGCCGGCCAGGCGGAGGCGCGCCTCGGCGTGTGCGGCCTCATCCTGAATGGGTGCATACACGTCGCAGTTGACGAAGTTGGGCACGACCTGAATGTCGCGGGTCACGTCGAAGTCCTGAAGCGTTTTGTCTTTGAGGTATTGCGAGATGCTGGTGACGCCATCGCTTTCCTGAATGGAGAAGCGAGTGATGGGGAGATAACTGCGATCAAGGCCGACGAGGGTGATGTCGGTTCCGTGAAGGGTCGTGACGAAGGGCAAGCGGCGTCCGCGGGCAGCCAGCATCTGGCGGGCGAGGAGTGCGCTCACAGAGTGAGGAATTGCGTAGTGGACATGGAGGAGATCGAGGCCATTGAATTCCGCAACCTCGGCCATACGCGAGGCCAGCGCCAGGTCGTAGGGCGGGAATTCAAAGAGCGGGTAACTGGAGACCGGCACCTCGTGGTAGAAGATTCCTTCGTCGCGGCCGCTGAGACGAAAAGGCTGCGAATAGGAGATGAAGTGGACTTCGTGGCCCTTGGCGGCGAGTTCGATGCCGAGTTCGGTGGCGACCACGCCTGAGCCGCCGTAGGTGGGATAGCAGGTGATGCCGATACGCATAGAGGTCCTTGGCGCCCGCCGTGTCTTGCAGGTGAGTCTTAGTAGATTCCTGGAATCAGGCGCCTGGTCGTTTCTTGATAGCGCTGGTACTGGGGGCCGAAAGCTCCGAGTAACGCGATCTCTTCCACATGCATTCTATAGAGGAGGGCCGCGGTGGGCAGCACGAGGACGATGGCCGCGGAGTACCAGTTGCGTTCGGCGAGGGCGATGGCGAGGAAACAGATGACCATTCCGGTGTAGGAGGGATGGCGGACGAACCGGTACAGGCCGGACTGATAGAGCTGCTGTGCATCGCGAATGGCGACGTTGACGCTGAAGGCTTTGCCGAGGGAGAGAATGGCGATCCAGCGCACGACCAGTCCCAGGATCATCAGCGCGATTGCGGTATAGCGTGGCCAGTGGGCGCCGGGAAAGATGGTTGCAGGCGTCAGCGCGCGGATCCACTCGGCGGCGAAGATTGAGCCAACGATCGTACCCCAGAGCAGGAAAATCGAGCCGCGGTCCTGCACCTTTCCGTGCGACTGGCGTGTACGCGTGGCCAGGACCAGGACGATCTCGGAGGCGGTCCAGCCATAGAAGAGGATTTTCCAGATAAGGGGAAAGTTCATCGTTTCCTTTAAAGATGCAGAGTCGCAGAGGAAGCACGACTGGCTGCTTACTCCTACGCTAAGCGATTTCTGACGGTTCCGGAGGAGCGAGTGCGGCAAAGGTGATCAAGTTAGCCGGGTTGTGATTGGCCATGGAGGCAAGTGCCTGGCGTTCGATGTCGCGGGATGCGCGCAGGCGGGTGCGTGCGAGGGCGAGATCCGGATCGCTGTAACCGGGGTGAGTTACAAGTTCCCAGACCCCGTCGGGCATGGCGCCCAAAAAGGAAGATACGGCTGAGGTGTCGAGGGTTCCGGTAGCCAGGACGCCAAGGGCGCCATCGGTGGTGGTGAAGCCTTCTTCGGCGACAATGCGTTGAAAGGCGGGCTTTAGCCTGGCAAGAAGATTGACTTCAAGGCGGCGGGTGAAAGGCGCCCCCGCGGTTGCGCGTCGGCTCCAGGCCGACTCGAATGGATTGCGGACGACGCGGATTCCGGCGGCACGCGCGGCGCGGAGGACTGGGCGGAGCACGGCGGGGAACATGTGGGTGTGCTTGTGCGTGTCGATGTGGGTGAGCTTAAGTCCGGCTTGCTGGAGCTTTGCGATCTGGGCTGCGGTTTCGGCTTCGATTTCCCCGGCCATGCGTGGATGGCGTGCCGGCCAGTATCGATAAGTGCCCGCCAGGAAATTAATCAGGGTTTGGCGAAGCTTTCCGGTTATCGGATCGCCCAGGTTGGGGATTTCCCGCTGGGTCGACAGGAGCGGGTCGCCATCAACCAGAACAATATGACAGCCGACGCCGAGCGAAGGAGTTTGTTGCGCGAGGGCGATGGCATCGCCGGTGGCCGGGGCATTGGCCATGAGGGTTGCGCTGGTCAAAACCCCATGCCGATGTAATTCGAGGATGGCGCGGTTGATGCCCCGCGTCAGTCCGAAGTCGTCCGCATTCACAATCAACTGCCGCACGGGTCGAGTCTATCAATGACGTGTCCGATTGATTGACCGGGTGAGTTTCGGGGACTGAATCGCGCCCTGAACGGCAGCAACGCTGCTATGATTTTGAGAGGCCGATCGGCCCATTCCACCGCCCGTGGGCGGTTAGCTCAGTTGGTTAGAGCGCCTGCCTTACAAGCAGGAAGTCGGGGGTTCGAGTCCCTCACTGCC
>Ga0182013_10002078_pt1 | contig 26616 bp, 22 predicted proteins | sample 612S2MmetaG_FD_120487 | JGI IMG/M metagenome (GOLD analysis project Ga0182013, IMG submission 120487) | Permafrost microbial communities from Stordalen Mire, Sweden - 612S2M metaG | ecosystem: Environmental > Terrestrial > Soil > Wetlands > Permafrost | place: Sweden: Stordalen | collected...
ATGGCCTGGCGCATCATGAGGCCGAGCTCGAAGCCGGGACGCTGCCAGGGAACCCAGACCAGCGTGTGGTTGAATTCGCGATTGAATTCGTTCATTTTGCTGAGGCCGTTGGCGGACGCGGCGAGGGCGATGCCCCAGTCGGGATGGAGGTGGTCGACGTGCGGGAAGGGCAGATAGCCGTGGAGCGGGGTGTCAATGGAGGCGGCAACGGGGTTGTTGCGGAAGGCGGCGATGGCGTACATGGGGACCATGTCGTCTTCCTGGTCGACGCCTTTGTAGCTGCGTTCCAGCGACAAGAGTTTTTGCTGGTAGAGCGTGGCGAAGCCGGTGCGCTTGATGCTGCCGAGGTCGCCGCCGGAGCCCTTGACCCAGAGCACTTCAACGGGCTGGCCGGTTAGGGGGTCGATCTCGGTGACCTTGGAGCTGGTGTTGCCGCCGGCGAAGTTGGTGAGGCGGAGGTCGGAGCCGAGCAGGTTGGAGCGGTAGCGGAGGAGCTCGGGCTCGTCGAGGGTGGAGGCCAGGCTGGAGTCCCAGCGGTCTTCAAGGAATTTGAGGGAGGCGGGTGCTAGGGTTGCCTGGGTCATATACACCACTTTAGAAGAGATGGGTGAAGCGACGGTTCAATGATACACCTGAAAGCAATAGGGAATCTATTTCCGGGAGGGATTGCTGGGTTCGATGCAAGTGTATTGGATGGCGCGTTGGACGGATTTAGCAGGGGCTGAAGCCCGATTCATTCGATTCGCTTCATCAGCACGACTGAAGTCGTGCCCTGTTACAAGGCACGTGCTGACTGAGGCTAGTTTGGCGTAGGCTGGTTGATTTTGTCGATTACGAGGACTCCTACCGGGCCTTTGGCGGGTTCGAGCTTGAGGCCAAGCTGCTCCTGAATGGCCGTGAAGAGGCCGGGTGGGGAGCTGGGATCGGGTGCGCCGTTTAACACCGGGGGCGGCGCATCATCGGGCGTCCAGCGGAGGGTCAGGTCAAAGCGGCCGCTGAGACTTGTCTTGTTGACGACGACCCGGCCCTGCGATTGCGCCAACTCGCGTGCCAGCAGGCCGATGGTGTCGTCGCTGCCTGCGATGTGCATGCGGGAGCGGCCGGTATTGATGGAGGTGCCTTCGTAGGTCGAGGGCTGGAACTTCGGGCCGCCCTTGGCCAGGACCAGGTTGTAGATGGGAAGCTGGCGCGTCTCGTTGTGTGTGGCAAGAGCGAACCGGTCGGCAAGCAGCGCCTGCACCATGAGCCGCTTTTGTTGCGCCGCATCATTGGACGACATGGCCTTCAGCCGCAGGTCCTGCTCAGGGGCGGACTTGGCATCGATGTCGTACATCGCCGAGTCGAGCCACGGGGGACCGCCCAGGATCTGCGACTTGGGCAGGTTGTATGCGTACTGAATCAGGTCTCGAACGGAGAGATTGCCGGTGCGGAAGTGGCTTTCGTGAATGTCGTTCCAGATGTGGTTGTGTCCGTCGGGTGAGGGCGGCGCAAGATGGATGGAGACTACGTCGAAGGTGGGTGCGGGTGCGGTTTTGGGTCCCGGAGCTTGCGCGATGGCGGCGAGGGAGATGAGAAGCGTCGACGCAAGACGGATGGTGGCTCGCAGCATGGGTATAACACTCCCAATGGACAAGAAATCCGGTCGAAGAAATTCAGCAAGTTAGCCGCGGCTTCGCCGCGATAGCAAGTCAGCGAGCAAGCGAAGGACCCGATTTCCGATCACTGTTCATTTCAATCTCAACGACGCCCGCCGTGACCTACGCGCTCGAGCTACGATTCCTGTTCGGCGCCGAGGGTTTCGGGGGTTACAGCTTTGTGGCGGACGTAGTTGTAGGGGGGGACAGTGTAGCCGCGGAGGAGGGCGATGCCTAGCTGGATGAGGCGTGGGCCGTAGGTTTCGACTTCGTGGGAGATGGAGCCGACGAGGGCGCTTTTGCCGGAGCGCATCTCTTCAATGGCTTCGGGGATGCAATCCTGGCCGACGACGGCGAAGTCGGACTCCCGGCCGGCGGCGCGGACCGCATCGAGCACGCCGAGGGCGCTGGAGTCGGTGGCGGTGGCGACGAGGAAACGCTCGCCCTTGCGGCGGCCTCGGAGCACATCGGAGATGGCGAGTTGGCTGGGCTGACGCATGCCGCGGCCATCGAGCTGAACGAATCGGTCGGCGGCCAGTTCGGGCAGGCGGTTGCGGATGCCGTCAAAGGCGCCGGTGATGCGGCTCTGGACGAAGCTGCCGGCCTCAGAGAATCCGACGCCGAGAACCCAGTCGACCTTGCCTTTCCACTTGCGGAGGGCGTATTGGGCGAGCATGGACCCGGCTTCAAAGCCAACCTCGAAGTTATCGACGCCGAAGTAGGTGGCGTTGGGGTGGGGCACGTCGATGGCGACGAGGGGGATGTCGGCCTTTTTGAAGATGTGGGCGATACGCGGGGCGACGCGCTCCTCCACCTGAAACTCCAGGGCAAGATCGACGCGCTTGGCGACGAACTCCTCGGCGTTCTGGATGGCGACGTCGGGGTCATAGCGGTTGTCGAGGATGAGCAACTCAACGCCGGCGGCCGCGGCCGCGGCAACGACGCTCTGGGCAACGGCGACGGAGAAAGGCATTTCGGCGCTCTGGGCGGCGAACCCGAAACGCAGGCGGCGGGGTCGGGAGACGAGGCGGTAGAGGCCGTTCTGCGCCTGGGCTACGTAGCCGCGATGGACGAGGGTCTTGAGGATGCGGTAGACGCTGGTCTTGGAGATCTGGGTTTTCTGGTAGACATCTTCGAGAGCGACCGGGGTGCTGCTCTGCTCAAGCAGCTCGAGTACGTCGAGCGCCTTGGAGAGGATGGGAATCAGATAGAGACGCTTGATTTTAGCCTTGGGCAAACTGCGGGCCTCCGTAGACCGTTTCGAATGAACTGCAGGTTGGTGATAAACACAATCAATTTCAGGCGTAGCTGTTCACGACTGCGTGACGATTCCCGCGCTCCCTGGTGATTCGCTGGACATAGCCATCGGCACGCAGGGCGGCGAGTGGGTCGGTGGGTAGGCCGCGGGCTTCACGCCAGGCGACGGTGAGGGGGCGCACATCGCGCCAGAATGCATTTCTGTAGAGCTCTTCGGCAGCGACAAGATCACAGGACTGCTGGAGTTCGGCGAGTTGATCGCGATCGATGAGGGCTGCTTTGAGCCAGAGGTCCTGGGCGGTGACGACGGTCTGGACCATGGCTTCGACTTTGCCTTTGAGGTTGTGGCTCTGATCGATCATGAAGGCGATGCCCTGGGTGAGGCCTTCGGCTGCGCCGGTATGGATTTCATGAAAAATGCGGAAGATCTGGTAGGGATCGATGGAGCCGAGGGTGAGGTCGTCGTCGGCGTAGCGGCGGTCGTTGAAGTGGAAGCCGCCGAGAAGGCCAGTGTGGAGGAGCCAGGCCACGATCTGTTCGATGTTCTGCGATGAGTAGTGGTGGCCGGTATCGACGAGGACGCGGGCTTGCGGGCCGGCCTGGCGGGCGAGGTGGGAGGACATGCCCCAATCGGCTATATCGGTGTGATAGAAGGCGGGCTCGAAAGGCTTGTATTCGATGAGCAATTGCTGGCCTGGCGCGAGATGGCCGTGGGCGCGACGGAGGGCGTCCTCAAGCCAGCCGATGCGTTTGCGCATGCTCTGGGTGCCGGGATAGTTGGAGCCGTCAGGGAGCCAGAGGGAGAGATCGCGGGAGCCGAGTTGCTTTGAGATTTCAATCGAATCGAGGACGTGGGCGATGGCCTGCTCGCGGATTTCGGCGGAGGGATTGCAGAGGGAACCGAACTTGTACTCCTGATCCTGAAACAGGTTGGGATTGATGGAGCCGGCGCGGATGCCGTAGACCTCTTCGAGGTTTTTGACCTCGGGGACATCGGCGAGGCCATTGGGGAGATCCCAGAGGACGTGGAGGGCGAGAGTCGGGGTGACGCCGGTGAGACGGTTGACCTCGGCCGCGTCAGAGAATTTCTCCCCGATGGTGGTGGCGGCGGCAGCTTGGACGAATTTGCCGAAGCGCGTGCCGGTGTTGGCAAATCCCCAGGAGGGAATCTCGATCTGAAAGCTGTCAAGAGTTTGAAATGCCTTGGACTGGTCGGCGGGTTTTGCGGCGTGTGTGTTATTCATGTTCAGTTTCCTCAGTTGAGGCGATTTTCAGATCCTGATCTTAGTGAACAATTGGCTGGCCGCCTTGGTCCCTCACGAGGATGACATGAAGAAAGCGCGGACCGTGAACGCCTTTGATGCGGGTCATTTCGATGTCAGCCGTGGCGCTGGGGCCGGAGATGGTGGTGACTAGGGCTGGCGGCTGCGGACAGCGATCGAAGTATTCGGGCAATGTCTCGACGATCTGACTGGAACGGAGGATGCAGAGATGCCAGTCAGGCAGGAGGGTGAGGACACGGCGGCCCTCGGCGATGGAATGATGGAGGATGATGGTGCCGGAATCGGCTACGGCGCAGAAAGCGGCGGTGACGACTCCTTCGGCGCGTTCGATTTCGGAGGTTGGGAGGCCCTTGTCAATTTTCCAATCAAGACCCGGGGCGAGCCACTCGGGCGGCAGGCCCGGGGGCGCGACGAAGGTGTGCTTGCCGCTGGCGACGAGTTGTGCGGCGATGGCGGCGGGCAGGGATTCGGGCGAGGTTTCGACGACTTCCGCGTCGAATTCACGAAGGCGCTCGATCATGAGGGCGATGCGGGCTTCCGCGGAGAGATGGCCGGTGCGGATGTATGTGCGAGGCAGGATGGCGTATGCGCCCGCGAGGAGAACCGGGTTGTCCGCGGTGGGTTGGGTGGCGATGCGGATGCGGTCGAGAATGGCGCGGCGGGAGGGGATTTTTGCGGTCATTTGGCCTCCCTGGCGCGGTCGTCCCACCAACTGTGGAAGGTCTGGCTGGGTAGGCCGCGCAAATCGCGGGTCTGGGTCCACTTGGCGCCCAGGCCGGGGAGTGCGTGGATCCAGCCGTCCTTGCCGGTGAAGATGGCGAGACCGATGCGGCCAAAACTCTGGGCGGCGTGGAAGAGCCAGGCGCGGGAGAAGAGGAAATTGGCGATTTTCATGCCGAGATAGATGGGATCGAGGAAGCGGTTGAGCCTGCGGCGCTCCTGGTCGGTGACCTGCGCGCGGAGGTCGATGAGGACCTCGGGAATGTTGATTTTTACCGGGCACACCTCATAGCAGGCGCCGCACAGCGAGGATGCATAGGGAAGCGACTGGGCATGGTGCATCTGGGTGAGCTGTGGGGTAAGGATTGCGCCAATGGGACCGGGGTAGACCGAGCCGTAGGCGTGTCCGCCGGTTTGGCGGTAGACGGGGCAGGCGTTCATGCAGGCAGCGCAGCGGATGCATTTGAGGGTCTGGCGTTCGACTGGCCGGGTGAGGATGCTGGAGCGGCCGTTGTCGAGCAGAATGACGTGGAAGCGCTGGGGGCCGTCGCCGGCAGTGACGCCGGTCCAGAGGGAGTTGTAGGGATTCATGCGCTCGCCGGTTGCGGATCGGGCCAGAACCTGGAGCATGACTTCAAGGTCACGGAAGCGGGGCACGACCTTCTCAATGCCGGCCAGGGTGATGAGGGTGCGGGGCAGGGTGAGGCACATGCGTCCGTTGCCCTCCGACTCGACGATGGCGACCGCCCCCGTCTCGGCGATGAGGAAGTTGGCTCCGCTGATGGCTGTGGGGATATCCAGGAACTTGCGGCGCAGATAGTTGCGTGCGGCGTCGGCGAGGGCGTGCGGATCGTCGGATAGGTTGGGCAGGCCCATGGTGCGGGCGAAGATGTCGCGGACCTGGCTGCGGTTGACGTGGAGGGCCGGGACGACGATGTGGGATGGCTCGTCGTTACCGAGCTGAAGGATGATTTCGGCGAGATCGGTTTCGTAGGTGCGGGCGCCGGCGGCCTCAAGGAAGGGATTCAACTGAATCTCGGCCGAGGTCATGGTCTTGATCTTGATGACCTCATCTGCCTTCTCTTCGCGAAGGATATCGAGGATGATCTGGCGGGCTTCGGCGGCATCGGCGGCCCAATGGACGATGCCTCCGGCGGCGATGCAGCGGTCTTCAAACTTTTCGAGGTAAGCGCCGAGGTTTTCAAGGACGTGGGCGCGGATTTCCGAGGCGGCGGAACGGAGTTGCTGCCAGTCTTTCTTCTCCGCAACGAGACGGGCGCGCTTGGCCTGGATTATGTCGGTGGCGTGCGCAACATTCTTGCGGAGCTGGGGATTGCGCAGGATGTTCAGCGCGGCCACGGGAAACGGTGGAGCGAGAGCGGGATCGAGTTCTGGACGGGGGGTCATGCTTGTCTCCGCTCGAAGTGGAGGGGATTTGGGGAGGAAAGGCCCGAGATGCAAACCGCAGGGATTAAACAGGCTGCGGAAAAAGGCAATATTTCTGGCGGAAAGCTTGAAAAGCATACCTCAGGGGCTGAATCCCGCATTGATTGGATTGACTTTATATCGGGGATAAATCCCCGGCCTACCGCCCGAATGAGTTTTTCCGCAGCATATAAAGCCCGGATCGCGTTTTGGGCGCTGTTGGCACGACCAAACAACTTGCGGAAAAAGGCCACGCTTCCAGCGAAAAGCTTGAAAAGCATCCCGCAGGGGCTGAAGCCCAAGCTGATCTGATTGGCTTTATGCCGGGGATGAATCCCCGGCCTACCACCCGGACGAGTTTTCCCGGAAGCTGCAAAGTCGTGCCCCTTCGCACAAAGGGCCCGGCGAAATCCGGTGGATATAGGAGCGGTCACGCCGACACCTCCGATGGAGAGGATTCGGTGCTGGCCAGGATTTCAGCAAGGTGGATGGTCCTGATGCTGGCGTACTGGCGATGCATGGCGCCGCCCAGGTGCATAAGACAACTGTTGTCGAGGGCGGTGCAATACTCCGCGCCGGTGGCGACAATATCCTGGAGCTTGACGGCAAGCATGGCGGAGGAGACTTCAGCATTCTTGATGGAGAACGTTCCGCCGAAGCCGCAGCAGCGGTCGGTGTTTGCAAGGGGCATTTGCGCCAGGCCGCGTACCTTGGAAAGCAGGCGGTAAGGGCGGTCGCCGAGATGAAGCGCGCGGACGCCGTGGCAACTGGCGTGGTAGGTGACGCGATGATGGAAGCTGGCGCCTACGTCTTCCACGCCGAGCTTGTCGATTAGGAATTCGCTGAGTTCGTAGACCCTGGGGAGCAGCGCTTCGAACTGGTCCCGCAGTTGCTGGTTTCCCAGCTCCTGAAAGAGGCCGGGGTACTGGTCGCGGATCATGGCGACGCAGGACGAGGAGGGAATGAGGACGGATTCAGCGTCCTGATAGAGACGCACAAAGCGTTTGGCCTGGGAGAACGCTTCGGACCGGAAGCCGGTGTTGGCATGCATCTGGCCACAGCAGGTTTGTTGTGGCTTGAAATCGACTTCTACGCCCAGGTGTTCAAGCAGGCGCACGACGGCGCGTCCAGTTTCCGGGAAGAGCGTGTCGTTGTAGCACGTGATGAAGAGCGAAGTGTGCATGGTAAGCGATTTTGCGGTACTCAGACACGAAAAGATGTGACGAAGAGCATCCAGGAAAGAGGTATGGTATTCGATAGAGATACGTGTTGTCTATTGCAATCCGCGGGTGGCTAGATGCCGCCCTGAATCCGGCAGGGAAGTTACGGGACAAACTTGAGCGAGTAGGCGGTGGTGGGGTCGATGGGGGTGCGCAGGATTCCCAGCGACTTGAGCTGCTGGAAGGTGGCTTGCCAGCGGTCGGCGGTCATGCGGCCGGTCTCGGGGCCGGCGGGATCGTTGCCGGTGATGAAGCCGCCGTCGTGCAGGGCCTGGGCCACGTACGCCTCCTGGGCGGGGTTGAGGGCGGGGTTGAGCTTGAGGAGGAAAGCGTTGGTGGCGGCGGGGTCGCTGAGATAGGACTGCCAGCCGTGGATGCTGGCGCGGACGAATTTGGCGACGATGTCCGGGTGTTGGGCGGCGAAATCGCGGGTGGTGAATTGGACGCGGTAGGGATCGTAGCCGGAGGAGCTGATGAGGAGGGTGCGGACGTCCGCGCCGGCCTGCCTGGCGAGGAAGGGCTCGTTGGTGACGAAGATTTGCTGGACGTAGTTGGGGTCGGCGAGGAAGTTGGCGATGGAGAGCGTGGACGGGACTTGGCGGACCTGTTGCAGGTTGTAGCGGGAGAGGACGTACTTGATCCAGGTGGCGCCGGTTTGGGCGGCGACGGCGTGGCCATCGAGGTCTTTGAAGTCGTGGATGGGCGAATCCTTGTGGACCATGATGGCCTGGGGATCGTGCTGCATGGTTGCGGCGACGGCGACGACGGGAAGGCCGTTGGAATTCCATTCGAGAATGGCGTCACTGGAGCCGAGGCCGAAGTCTGCCTTGCCGGTGGCGACAAGCTGGACGGCGCTGCCGTATTGGGGCAATGGCAGGAAGGTTACGTCGAGGCCCTCGGCTTTGTAATAGCCCAGGAGCTGGGCGGCGAAAAAGCCGCCGTGCTCGGGCTGGGGGTACCAATCGAGCTGGAGGCGCACCGGGGTGAGGCCGTTGTCGGCTGCCGGCTGATTGCTGTGACAGCCGGAGATGACGAGTGCGAAGGCCAGCTGGATGAGGAGTGCGGTGTGGGAAAGGAATCTGCTTGATTTCAACGCTGACCTCGGGGTTGATCTCAGGGATAGATTTGGGAAAAAGAGGGGGCTTGCAATGAACGGTATCACGGGTTGGATTGCGAGGCCGAAGCATTTCGCTGAGCGCCGAGACGGGCGGCCAGCTTGAGCAGCGCTTCGTCATTGCCGCGGGCGGCGGCAAGCTGCATGCCTCCGTTTTTGCAGGGGATGGTGACGACGGGAACGCCGGCGAGGCTGAACGGGGTGGTGTAACGCAGCAGGCGGCCGCGGGTCTGGCTGTGATCCGCTCCGGCGGGAAGACAGGCGACGGGCGCGGCGGGGAGCAGAAGCAGGTGGTGCTCGGCGAAGAGGTTGTCCACGCGCTCTCGGAAGGATTCGTGGCGCTTGCGAAGGGCGGCGATTTCATCGGGCGTGATGCGGGCGCCCCATTCGAGGCGTTCGCGGATGGAGGGTTCGAAGTGTTCGAAGTAGCCGGCGTGGATGCGGGCGGCTTCCCAGGCCTGGATGGGGGCGAAGATTTGGAATGAGTCGGCCCACCAATCGACGTTGACGGTGGAGGATTGCAGGCCGAGGGACTCGAGTTCGCGGAGGGTGGTGTAGAGTTCGGCGACAATCTCCGGGTCGCAGTCTCGCAGAAAGTTGTCGTCGATGACGGCGATGCGTTTGAAGGTGGGGGGAGGAGTTGTGCGGGGGTCGGCGAAAAGGCTGACGAGGGTAGGGCCATCTTCGAGATCGCGGAAGAGCCAGCCGATGGTATCGAAGGACTCGGCAAGGTGGGCTGCGCCGCGCCAGTTGCCGCGGCCATGGGAGGCGCGATAGCCGGCGAGGCCGCAGAGCGCGGCGGGCACGCGGATAGAGCCTCCGGTGTCAGTGCCGATGGCGGCTACTGCGGAGCCTTCAAGGACGCTGGCTGCTGCGCCGGAGGATGAGCCGCCGGTGAGCGCGTTAGGATTGCCGGGCTGTACGCAATCGCCAAACTCGGGATTCTCGCCGGTGATTCCGTAGGCCAGCGGATGAAGATGGGTCTTGCCAGTGATGATGGCGCCCGCGGCGCGGAGCCTTCTCACGAGCCAGGAATCATGGGTCGCAGGACCGTGCAGATCGCGATAGAACTTAACGCCGCAACTGGTGGGAGCGCCAGCCAGGTCGAAGCAGTCTTTGACGGAGATTGGCAGGGCCCACAGGTCATCGGAGCCATCACCGAAGGGGCGAGGCGCGGCTTCCGCACGCGCAGCCTCGGCGAGGGTCCACTCGGGATCCTGCCACAGGTACGTATTGTGGCCGGCGTTCGCATTGGAGCGATCGAGCGCCTGCGCTGCCAATTCAGTCGGCCGCACGGATCGACTGGCGAGTACGGAGCGAAGACCGCGGATGGTCCACGGAGGCGTGGTCATAGAGAGATTGTACGGGCGTGAAACGCAAAGAATGCGGGGGCGCGATTTGAGAGGATTTGAAGGCGTCGGTCATGCTAAGTTCGAGTATGGGAGTTCCCAACAAAGATAAGAAGGCGCGAAGCGGAAAGCGGGCCACGGCGAGCAACCTGGGTCTCGACCGGGAACGGATGACGGCGCTGATTGCATTCACGGCGCGGTCGATGCGCACGGAACGCCCGAGGCCATTCGGCGCTTCGATTGTGGATACGAAAACGGGAGCGGTGCTGCTGCGCGCGTTGAACGCGGTGAAGCAGGAAAGCGATCCCAGCGCCCATGCCGAGGTGCGTGCGATTCGCAAGGCAACAAGGCGGTTGAAGCAGATTTCGCTGGCCGGATATACGCTCTATACAACGTGTGAACCATGCCCGATGTGCATGAGCACGGCACTGTGGGCGGGGCTTGATCGCGTGGTGTATGGCGCAACGATTGAGGATGCAAACCGGCACTGCAACCAGATACAGATACCCGCGACCGAAGTGGCCGCGCGCAGCGATATGCACTGTGTTGTCGATGGTCCGCTGATGCGCGATGAATGCTATGCTCTTTTTACTCATCCCCACATGCTGCGGGCATTTCGCCTGTGGCAAACCCGCAAGCGCAGTTGACAGGAGAGGTTGCCGCCGTGCCGGAAGGACTTGCAGCAGGACTGTCAGAATTGATTGGCGATGGTGCGCGGGTGTTGACTGCGCCGCAGGTGCTGGACAGGCTGTCGCACGATTTCTATTGGTATTCGCCCGTGCTGAAGCCGCTGCTGGTGGACAAGGTGGGCGAGGTCGCAGTGCAGCCGGTGAGCACGGATGAAGTGCTGGCGGTGTTGCGCTACGCGGGGAAACACGGAGTGCCGGTGACGGTGCGTGGCGCGGGCACGGGCAACTACGGCCAATGCGTGCCGCTGGAACGCGGCATTGTGCTGGACCTCTCGCTGATGGACAAGTTAGAAGAAATCACTGCAGATGGCGTGGCCGTGTGCCAGCCTGGTGTGCGGCTGGGCGCGATTGAGACCGAGGCGCGCAAGAAGGGATGGGAGCTGCGCATGTATCCTTCAACACTGGCCAAGGCTTCGATCGGTGGGTTCCTGGCGGGCGGTTCGGGAGGGATTGGTTCGGTAACGCATGGCGGGTTGCGCGACTTTGATACGGTCCGCGCGTTCGAAGTAGCGACGATGGAAGAAGAGCCGCGCGTGGTGATCCATGAAGGCTCTGCGGTACACGAGATTCTGCATGCGTGGGGCACCAACGGAGTGATCACGCGGATATGGTTTGCATTGACGCCGGCTGTGGAGTGGACGCAATGGACGGCGGCATTCGATACCTATGAACAGGCATTCCGGTTTACGCAATCGATTGCCGTGGATGGGGCATGGACCAAGCGGCTGGCCACGGTTTTCGAATGGCCTATCCCTTCGTTCTTTGTGCCGGTGAAACAAGTGGTGCGGGCGGGCAAGGCACTGGCGCTGTTGATGATTGCAACCGAACAGGTGGGGGCATTGAGCGCGGCCGCTGGGTTGGCAGGCGGCGAGGTGACGTTCAGCGGACCGTACGAGGGACCGCGCACGCAGCCGCTGCTGAGCGATTACACGTGGAACCACACAACGTTGTGGGCGATGAAAGCCGATGCTGCATACACGTATTTGCAATGCGGGTTTTCGCCGACCGAATGTGAGGAACAGTTCAGGCTGCTGCGCGAACGCTTTGGAGAAGAGATTCTGTTCCACATTGAGTTCATGAAAAACGGCGCTGGTGTTGTGATTCCGGTGGCGATTCCGGTGGTGCGATTTATCAACGAAGCGCGATTGAACGAGATGATCGACTATTGCCGGGCAATCGGGGTGTTTGTGGCGAATCCGCACGTGAATTATCTGGAGGATGGAGGACGTTTCCGCTCGGACAACATTCAACTGCTTGCGAAACAGAAGTACGATCCGCGTGGCCTGATGAATCCGGGGAAGATGATCAGCTTTCGCAAGGAGTCTGCGACGCAATGAAGACATGGATTCCGGATGCGCGCAATTTTGCTTATCTCACGTGGAAGCAGGTGGACGCGCTGCCGCGCGCAACGACACTGCTGGTGCTGCCAACGGCGGCAATCGAGCAGCATGGGCACCATTTGCCGCTGGCCACGGATACGCTGATTAATAACCTGCTGCTGGGCAACGCGCTCACCCTCATTCCTTCCGCCTTGCCGATTTATGCGCTGCCGCCGGTGTGCTATGGCAAGAGCAACGAGCATGTGGGTTTTCCGGGGACTATGTCGGTGAGCGCGCAGACGTTTCTCGCGGTGGTGCGCGACCTGGGCGCGAGCATTGCGGCAAGTGGATTCAAGAAGGTGGTTCTCTACAACACGCATGGCGGCAACACTTCGCTGGTGGATGTGCTGGCGCGGGATCTGCGGGCGGAGTTCGGCTTGCGGACGTTCAGTTTGTTTGGCTCGCCGGGTGCGGCGTTTGAGGGTGTGAGCGCACAGGAACGCGCGTATGGATTTCATGCGGGGGAGATTGAGACTGCGTTTCTTTTGCACGGAACGCCGGAGTTGGTGCACACGGATGAGTACACGGCGAACTACATCGCGCGCGTTGATCAACCGGAGCTATTAAAGCCTGAGGGATCGGCGGCGAATTTTGCATGGCTCACGAAAGACATTGCGCCGAGTGGGGTGATGGGCGATCCGACGGCGGCTACAGCGGAGCATGGCGAGCGATGGTCGAATGAAGCGGCAGCGCGGATCGCTGAGATCCTGGTGGCGATGTACAGTTTTGAGCCGAGGCATGGGGCTTGAGTACAGACTTGATTGATTGCGGAAGCGGGGTGCGCCTGGAGCGGGGAGTAAAGTGCCGGCTCAGCGACGGCACTGCGCTCGTGTCCGATCATTATTATCCGGATGGCGAAGGGCCATGGCCAACGCTGCTGATGCGGCAGCCGTACGGGCGCGATATTGCTTCGACGGTGGTGTATGCGCACCCAGTGTGGTTTGCGCGACACGGCTATCATGTGGCGATTCAGGATGTGCGCGGGCGCGGAGGCTCGGAAGGGGCATTCTATCCGTTCCTTCACGAAGGACGCGACGGGGCGGAGACCATTGCGTGGCTGCGGGCACATGCGGCGTCGAACGGACGTATTGGCATGTACGGGTTCTCTTATCAGGGCGCGACGCAGTTGCTTGCGGCCGCTGAGCAGCCGGAGGGATTGCAGTGCATCGCGCCGCACATGACGGCGGTGGATCTCTACCACGGATGGTTTTATCATCATGGAGCGCTGCGGCTGAGCTCGACTTTCGGATGGGGCATCCAGATGCTGCGCGAAGATGCGCGCAGGCTCGGGATTCGCGAGGCAAGCGACAGACTTGAAGCTGCGTGGGCGAATGTGCGCGCGCAGGCTGTGCCCGTTCCATATGCGGAGCATCCGGCGATTGCCGATCCGGCGATGCCTTGCTATGTGCGAGACTGGATTGCTCATCGCGAGGCGGGCGAGTATTGGACGGAGATGGATGTGAGTACGCGGCTCGATGCGATTCGCGTTCCGGCGTTGCACATTGCAGGTTGGTTCGATACGTATCTTGAGGGTTCGATTGCCGGTTATCTCGCGTTGCGGAAACACGCTGGCAGTGAGTTGGCGCGCCAGAATCAGTACTTGATTGCAGGGCCATGGGTACACATCCCATGGGGAGACCGCGTGGGCGATGGGCAACTTGGCGAGGCGGCGAATCTCAATACCGATGCGCTGCTGTTGAAGTGGTTCGATCATTGGCTGAAGGACGCGGATACGTTCATCGACGAGCCGCGCGTTCGGCACTTTGCGCTAGGCGCGAATGCGTGGCGGAGTGCGGGGGAATGGCCGGCGGATGCGGATTATCCGCTGTATCTGCGCAGCCGGGGCAATGCGAATTCGCGCAAGGGCGATGGTGTTCTGTCCGTGGTGACGCCGGAATGGGAGGAGCCGCACGATGTGTTTGTGTATGACCCGGAAGTACCGGTGACTGCTCCGGGTGGGCCGCAGGCGCTGAGCGGTGCATTCGACCAGGCGGGGCTGGAGATGGGCAACAACCTGCTGGTGTATACGACGCAAGCTGTGGGCGAGGAGACTGCGGTGTTCGGGCAGCCGCGGATTGTGTTGTACGCGGCGACCTCCGCGGCACATGCGGACTTTACCGCAAAGCTGGTGCGCGTAACCAAGAACGGGCTCGCGGAGTTTGTGTCGATTGGAATTGCGCGGAGTGACTGGCTGTTTCGCGATACGGGCTATGCGGCCGATGAGGTTCATGCGTGGGAGTTCACGTTGGAGCCGGTTTCATTTGTGCTTGCAAAGGAGGATCGGCTACGGCTGGAGATTGCGAGCTCGGCGTTTCCTCTTTACGACCGCAATCCTTCCACTGATGTTGCGGCGCAGCGTGCGAACAACTGGAATTGGGGGCGCTCGACACAGCAGGTGTTGCATTCGGAAGCGTATCCTTCGGCGCTGTTTCTGCCGTTGAAGGGTGAGCCGGGATGGTAACCGCGATGAACAGAGCGGTTCCGGAGATCGCGCTTGAAGGTGTGAGCAAGCGTTTCAGGAACGCGGCCGTTGCGCTTGAAGGGATCTCTCTGACGGTGGAACGCGGCGAGTTTGTTACGTTCCTGGGACCTTCGGGTTGCGGCAAATCCACGCTGCTGAAGCTGGTTTCCGGGTTGAGCCCGGTGAGCGAAGGACGTGTGCATGTTAACGGGATGACGCCGGTGAATGCGCGTGAGCTGATGAGCTTTATTTTTCAGGATGCGACGCTGCTGCCGTGGCGGACCGTGGAACAGAACGTGGGCCTGGGGATGGAGCTTGAGCATGCAGCGCGGAGTTTGCGTGCTGAGCGCGTAGCGAAAATGCTGGAGCTGGTTGGCCTTGGTGGTGTCGCAAAGCGCTATCCGCGGCAGCTCTCGGGCGGCATGAAGATGCGGGCATCGATTGCGCGGGCGCTGGTGAGCCGGCCGCGCATTCTGCTGATGGACGAGCCGTTTGCGGCATTGGATGAGATGACGCGGGATCGGCTGAACGAGGAGTTGCTGCGGCTTTACAACGAACAGAAGTGGACAGTGTTGTTTGTGACGCACTCCGTAGCGGAGGCGGTGTTTCTTTCGACGCGCGTTGTGATTCTGGCGGCGCATCCGGGGCGCGTTGCGCACACGATCGATGTGGATCTGCCGTGGCCGCGGACGGCGGTGACACGCGAGTCGAAGATGTTTGAAGAGCAGGTGACATGGGCTTCGCGATTGCTGCGGGGGGTGTACCAGGGATGAAGAAACAGGGCCTGCTGGCGTTGAACAACCTGATTGTGCTGCTGTGCCTGCTGGGGCTGTGGCAGGCGGTGGTGAGCTTCAATCATGTGCCGGTTTATATTCTCCCTGGGCCGTGGGTGGTGGCGCATGCGCTTGCGGAGCGGTATCCTTCGCTGCTGGATTCGTTACTGATTACGACGGAGGAGGCGGCGGGCGGACTTGCGGCCAGCATTGTTGCGGGGGTTGTGGTGTCCATGCTGTTTGCGCAGTGGCGCTGGCTCAGGCAACTGGTTTATCCGTACACGATTTTGCTGCAGACGGTGCCGATTGTGGCACTGGCTCCGCCGATCATCCTGTGGGCAGGCGCTGGAATTCTTTCGGTTACCATTGTGACATTCATCATTTGCCTTGCGCCGATTATTGCCAATACCACGCAAGGATTGATCAGCGTGGATGCGAACCTGATCGATCTATTTCTTATGTACAAGGCGACTCCAACGCAGATCCTTTTCAAGCTGCGACTGCCGAATGCGCTGCCCAACTTGTTTACGGGGATTCGGATATCGGCCGGCATCAGTGTGATTGGAGCACTGACAGGGGAGTTGTTTGCCGGTTCCACGCGGGTGGGCGAGGGCGGGTTAGGTTATGCGATCATTTATGCGAACAACCAGATGGAAACAAGTTACATGTTCGCCTTGGTGCTGGCGGCGACGGTGCTCGGATTCGCGTTCTTTTTTATTGTGATGTTTCTGGAATGGCTGGCCCTTCATAACTGGCATGAATCGAGTCGTGCAGCGACAGCGGAGTAGAGCATTATTAGATGCCGCTTGGGTGGCAGGTCTGAAGTGTGTGGAAGTACAAAAGCAGATCCTTCGACTCACCACCCCCGAACTGAAAAACGTTCGGGGCCCCTTTCGCTCAGGATGACAGGCGGTTTTTTTGTTGGGAGATCTGATACTCAGAACACTGGGAGATAGCGGATGTTACGGATGGAATCGAGTAGCGGGTGGTGGCTGATCACGCATCCCGATCACGCGCGGTTGGCGGGCGAGTTTGCCGCGGCGTGGGGCAATGCGCGATTTCGCAAGCCGGAGCCGCGCGCGCGGGTGCTGAAGGGAATTGCGTGCCACGACGATGGATGGGCGGCGCGGGATGCGCATCCATCGATTACGCGGCAGGGCAGGCCTTCCGCATTCTCGATTGAGCTGGTGGGGAAGTATTCCGCGTTTGAAGAGATCGACCTGGCGGAGTATTTGGCGGTGCGCGACCGCGCGGTGCGGCTGATTGGGGAAGAGGATGCTTACGCTGGGCTGCTGATCTCGATGCACACTTATAACCTGCTGACCGCGCACGCAGATCGCTCGACCATTGCACCGGAGGGCCTGGTGCTTCTGGATGCATTTCTGGAAAGGCAGCGAGCTTACCAGGGCGAACTGAAGGCGGCGATTGCTTTGGACGCTTCGCTGCGGCCGAAGGACAAGGCTGAGGACACGATTACGGAACACTTCAGGCTATTGCAGGCGTGCGACAATCTTTCGCTGCTGACGTGCGTGGCATTTGGTTCAGCGGCCCATTTGCTGCACCCGCTGCCGCTGAATGGGGGTGGGACCTCCGAGGTGGAAGTGCATCCGATCGGGCCGCGCCATTTTCGCCTGGAACCGTGGCCCTTTGCGAAACCGGAGATGAGTTTTACTTTCCCAGCGCGGCATGTGCAGGGGAATATTTTTGCTGATTCGCAGAGCCTGGCGGCGGCGTTTCATGCAGAACCGGTGAAGCAGTTGACGGTGACGCTGTTCGAGTAAACCGTGCGTACAGGCGCATCGCATTTGGCTCCCATGATTTTTTGGTCTTACCCCTCCCCCCCCATTCCTGCAAAGAAGTGGTTTGTTTTCATGGAGATAGAGCTGGTGCCCAGCTGTAACTCACTGATTCGAATGGAGTTCTTTGCAGATATGCCATTTCAAAGGGGTTGCGGGCATTTTCTGGGGCAGCCTCTGGTTTTTGAAGAAGATGCTGGAATGATTGTGCGCCAGTGAAGGGCAATTATCTGCAAAGGGCCAGGAGCCAGTTCTTGGAATCGGACCAGAAACCCCGAAGAGGTATTAAAAGCTGGACGAGAGAGCGTCCCCCAGGGGCTAAAGCCCGGCTCATTTTGTGGCCTTTAATGGCACGGATGAATCCGTGCCCTTTCAAAACTGCGGGTTTTTCGTCAACCTGAAGGGAGACCGCTGATTGCGTTCTCCCTTTTGATTTTGACGATGAAATGGGTTTAGAAATCCAGGTGCAGAGACATTTGGATCTGCCTTGGGGCGCCGATGGTGTGTTGAACGATGCCGAGGCCGGAGGGGCAGCTATAGAAGTTATTGGTAGCGCCGGAGGTACCGCAACCGGTGGGCAGGACGGGCGTTCCCTCGGCCGGGAATGCGTTGTAGAAGGCGTTCTGCGATACCTCGTTGCCGGGAATGTCGAGGCTTGTGGTGTTGGTGACGTTGTAGACGTCGAAGGTGTACTTGAGGTTGAACCGGTCGTTGATGGGAATCATCTTGACCACCGAGGCGTCAGCGCGCTTCTGTGTGGATTGCCGGAAGATGTTGCGCTGTCCGGTGGTGAATCCGGTTTCATAGGGATCGGAGGCGGGTATGGCTCCGCCGAGTCCGCCGGCTGGAAGGATGGGAAGTGTGAAGCAGGCGGCATTCAAAGCGGGTGGCGCACCGGCAGGTGTCCATGCGCCCGAGTGACCGGTAAGCGCGGACTTGGCCGTGCAACCCGGAGCCAGCGGGACGATGGGGTTGGTAATTCCGTTGTAGGTGGAGTAGAAGATGCTGCCCACCGAACCGGAGAAGTCAATGATGCTGTAGGGCTGACCGCTCTGCAACACGGCCAGACCTATCAGGGACCAACCGTCGGCAATCTTGCCTCCCAATGAATTCTTGTTCATGAAATCGGGGACATGGTAGATGTAGTTGGTGCTGAAGATGCTTTTGCGGTCGAAGTCGGACGAGCCGTAGCCACTGCGCAAGTCTTGGGCATTGTTGCCGTTGTAAAAGAGTCCAAGACCGCTCTGCTCGTCGAGAGAATGGGACCAGGTGTAAGAAACACCCATCTGGAAGCCCTTGCTCATACGCTTTTCAATGTGTGCCTGCAGGGCGTTGTAGGCGTCGACGCCTGCGGCTTTGTAGTCGATGGATTCGGCCGCATAGCCGATGTAGGGAACGCGAAGATCGACGTTTCCGCCCTCATTATTCGCCTGGTAGCAACTACCGTCAGGGAGGACAAGTGGTCCATAGTTGCCGGCTCCGTAGCAACTGTCGGCACCGGCATTTTCCACGGTGTAGCCGTAACTGTAGTTCTGCTGGTAGGGGCTGCCTGGAAGGGCGGGATTGGCAGTGGTGGCGATATTCGGCTGATTGAAGGGCACGGGGATAACCTGGTGGCGACCGACATTGCCGACGTAGCCAAGTTCGATGGCAATGTCGGGGCGTGGCTGCCATTGCATATCGAAGGTGTAGTTGATGGTGTAAGGCAACTTGTTCTTGCGGTCGTAGACGCCGAGAGAAATCGGCTGGCCATTGTTTGTTGCTTCGGTATTGGGCGTGCTGGTGCAGATACCGGGGATGCCGCCCAAACCATAGTTCACGATGCTGCAGGCGTTGGGCAGGTAATTGTTGAGATCGGAAGACTTGGGATTGACGGGTGCGGCGTATTCAAGGGAAGTCCCATAAGGATTTTCAAGATTGCCGGATTGAGCAGTTGGCGGTCCGGTGGGCGGCCCGAAGCCGCCGTTTCCGCCGCAGGTGGGAAGGTAATACTCATAGAGAGACTGAGAGGACGCGGGGCAGGTTGAGGCGTTGACAAAGGGAAGCTGCTGATTGACGCCGAACGGGCCTCCGGGAACGGTTCCGATGGCATAGCCAGGCGAGAAGTAGGTGAAGAGCTCGCCACGATCGTAGTACATACCAGCGCCGGTGCGGAAGACCACTTTGTTGTGGTTCATTGAAGGCGCCCATGCAGCGCCGATACGGGGACCGATGCCCCACTGGCGGCCAGTGAGGGTGGTGTTGCTGACACCCTTGGTGCCGTTGGTGTTGTTGCCAGCGATAATCAGGCCGGAGTTGGTGATGGTGTCAGACCCAACGCTGTAGTTGTAAAGGCTGGAGTCGAAGTTGAAAATGCGACCGTACTTTTCCGTTAGGCCGCCATCCCAGTCGTAGCGCACGCCGGCGGTGAGTGACAGGGTCGGTGTGATCTGGAACTTGTCCGACACATACGTGCCAAGCTGGTTTGAGCGGTAGTAGCGGCTGGCGTCTCCTTGCAGGAAAGAGCTCACATAGAATGCTGTGGAGGAGCTGCCCGGCGTGACGAATCCCTGCACAAACTGGCTGAAGTCGTCCGATGCAACTGTGCCTGTGCCTGTGCGCTTGTCAATGGTGTTGAGCTGGGTATAGGTATAGCTGCCGCCGAAGCTGACGGTGTGCTTGCCGAGAATCCAGATGGCGTCGCCGCGGGGGGCGAGGCGGTTCTGGAAGACGCCGGTATTGGAGGATTGCGATTCCGCGTTGGGACCGATGTTGAGGTAAACGCTGCTGACGCCGGAGGGTTGAAAGCCGCCCAGGATGTTGACGACGGAAATGCCCGGGAAGTAGCTGGATCCGAACATATTCATTGATCCGGTGCCCGCCGAGCCGCCGGGAATGGAGCCGGGACCGAATGCCTGCTCATTGTCGGCCCAGTTTTTTTCGCGGATGATGCCGAGGGTCTGCGTGGTGCTGAGGTTGGACTTCACGATAAAGGTGTTGGTGATGGCCGCAACCTGCGAGCCGGAGTCGAGGTGCTCAGGGAATCCGGGGACGCTGGAGTACGCAAAGGGCGCGACGGTGGGATCGTGCTGGTAGAAGTACTTGAGTGCGAGTGTGTCCTTCTTGGTGGCATTCCAATCCAGGTCGGCCACGCCAAGATCGGCGGTAAAGCGTGCCGCTCCCGGGATGAAGGCATTGTCCAGGTGAGAAATGGTGGGCGGTGTGCCGTTGAGCGCATCGTTGGGAATAAGCCACTTACCAGGCTCGCCGGGAAGCGCCGGCGAATTGAACAGGATGAGGGCGAGCGGGTCGATGCTGCCGCTGGTCAGGCTGGTGCCAAATGAATTGTTGGCGAGATTCGCAATCCCGTTTGCAGAGCGGTCGTCGCTGAGGCCGATGGGAACGTCGAGGAATGAGTCGCCGAGTTCGGCGTCCGCGACATGCAGGTGCTGATAGCCAACAAAGCCGAAGAGCTTGTCCTTGATGATGGGACCGCCGAAAGTGCCTCCGACAATGTAGCGGTGCAGGTTAGGTACTTTATTGGCGGCCGGAACATCGGGGTCCTGATTGAAGAAGAAGGGGGCTGCGTTGATCCAGTTGGTGCCACGGTGGGCATAGGTGGTGCCATGCCAGGTATTGGTGCCGGAAGCGGTGCTGAGATCGATGTGCGCGCCCGAAGTAGAGCCCTGCTGCGCGTCGTACATGGAAGCGTTGACGCGGACTTCCGCAATGGTTTCAGGGGCCGGGGTAGGAATGGCGTTGCCGATAGAGAGGTAGACTGAGGCCGCGGACTGGATGACGCCGCCGCCCCCCCCAGGGCTTGTCTGCACGCCAGTGGAGTTCACGACACGTGCGGAGCCCACCTGGCTAGTACTTTTGCCATTGAACAGGTTGCTGGCGTCAACGCCATTGAGCAGAAAGGAGTTCGAAGTGTCGCGCTGTCCGTTGGCCCAGATGGGCGCATTGCCGAGGCCGGAGTTTGCGCCGGTGCCGCCGCTCAACTCGGCCGTGACTCCGGTGGACTGCGTGGCAAGGCCGGTAAAGCTGCCGGTGGGCAGAGGCACGGATTCGATCTCCGCGCTCTCCATGACGTAGCCGTTGGTGGTGTCAGCTGCATTCATCATGGGTGCCGCTTCCACTTCGACGGTGGTTGAGGTCTGGCCGATTTTGAGGGCGGCATTCACAGTGCCGGTACGGTTGCCCACTACCGTGATGTGCTGGGTCTTCTGGACATCGAATCCGTCGGCGGTATAGGTAAGGGTATAGGTGCCTATGGGGAGATTGACGAAGTTGTACTCACCTGAGCCGTTGGTCACTGTGCTGCGCGTGAGCGAGGTCTGCTCGTCTGTGATGGTCACCCTGGCGTTGGGGATAACTCCGCCCGATGCGTCGCTGACCTGGCCGGATATGCCACCGAGTGTCTGCTGTGCGAACAGGGAAGAACAACACAGCGCAGCGACTGTGGCGATTGCCAGCAGCCGGGGAAGCAGAGAGGAGAAAATACGCATGGAATACCTCAAGTGGCGGGCCTCGAAAGTAAAGTTTTCCCCATAGGTTTTTTGATATTTCAAAAAACGCCTGGAACGGAATGCGTTTGGAATGCTTCAAAAAGCACGGAAACAACTGCGCTATACGAGTTGAGCTCGTTTTCGGTCTGATATGGGCCGTTTTGAACCTCGGGGTGTGGCTAGGATATCGATTTTTGCATAAAAATCGTCTAAAGATTTGGCGTTTCCGGTGGGGTAATTTCCGGCGGGAAATGCTCATGCTGAAGGCAATAGCGAAACGTGGGCCTGGACGATTCGCCAGCCTTCCGGGAGGCGAACCCACACCTGGCTTTGCCGGCCGCGAACGGTTCCGGAAGCGGAAGCGCGCTCGAATTCGAGCGTAATACTGGCGAAATCCGGGCCAAAAGCGACAATGTCGAGGCGGGTGACGGTGCGGGCCAAGTTAGAGCCGGGGCGGTTCTTGCGGAACGCTTCGAGCTCATCGGGGCCGTAAAGATTCTCGGTTACTCCAAAGCGCATGACGTGGGGACCCGCCCAGAACATTTCGACCAGGATTTCCACATCGTTCGTCACAAGGGCATGTTCATAGCGCGGATAGAGGGCGGTGAGCTCGGCTACCACGTCGGGATTGTTGATGGTGATGGGTAAGCTCATGCGAAAGGAAAGAGCTTGCGGTTGGGAAGGATCTGTTTGGCGATGGCGCCGCTGACGGTGTAGACAGGCTCGTTGACCACCTGGCTGAGGCGGAGTTTCAGAGCCACGCTGCACAGGATGTAGGCGTGAACCGGGGAAAAGCCCCAGCGGCTGACGAGCAGGTCGACCATGCGGCTGGTGGCGGCGCGGGCGGTGTCGGCGAGATCGGTTCCGGTTTCGACTACGACCCAGGCATTGGCAGAAGAGTCCGGCGCGGCGGCCTCACTGGACTCGATGAGCGGGCTGGAGAGCGGCTGCTGCTTGTGGAGGTGGAAGCGCAAGGTTACATCGAGCGGGCATTCTATGCCGTTGATGCACACTTCGCCGTCGCCCTGGGCGGCGTGGCCGTCGCCGCAACTGAAGAGCGCGCCGGGATTGAGGACGGGCAGGTAGAGGCGGGAGCCGGCGCAGAGCTCGCGCACATCGAGATTGCCGCCGAAGGGTCCTGGGGGACGGGTGCGGAATTTGCCGTCTTCGGCGCGGGCTACACCCATGACGCCGAGAAACGGCCGGAGCGGAACCACGGCAGGAGCGAGAGAAGCGGTGGATTCGCCATCCAGTTGCCAGTGGAAGAGATAGGGATCGCGGAAACGATCTTTGAGGAAGCCGAGGCCTTCAAGCACGCTGGACCATCCCCAATCGGCATGGCGCGTGGCGAGCACGTCGACCTCAAGGACATCGCCGGGCTCCGCGCCGTCGATCCAGACGGGGCCGGTGAGGGCGTGAATACGGGTGCGGTCGATGGCGACATAGTCCTGAATCGTCATGCCGGGGTGCACCTGCCCTCCGCTTGCATCGACGCACTCATAGGCAACCTCGTCGCCGGAATGAATATGCAGGCGCGGCGGGAGGGAGCGGTCCCAGACCGAGTGAGTTGGCGAAGCGGAAAGGATATGTTCGGTCATTCCTCGGTGGGCCTCACTGTGATTCTGACGGTCATTTGCAACTCGACGAGAGCGTTGCGCGGCAGTGCGCTGACACCGACCGCGGCGCGGACATGGCGGCCGGCGTCGCCGAAGACGCGGACGAGTAGATCGGAAGCGCCGTTGATGATCGCGGGGGAATCGGCGAATCCAGGTGCGGCATTGACGTAGCCGTTGACGGAGATGAATTCGATGATGGAATCGAGGGATCCGAGCTCTCGCTTTAAGACAGCCAACTGGGTGAGCGCACAGGCTGCCGCAGCAGCGTATCCGTCTTCGATGGTGCGATCGATGCCGGCAGTTCCGGTGATGATGCCGCCGGGGCCCGTGGAAATGACTCCAGACAGGTAGACGACGGCGCCAACGCGCTTGGCGGAGACGTAATTTCCGCCCGGCGCAGGCAGGGCGGGGAGCGTGAGTCCAAGAGCTGCGAGTTTCTCTTCAGGCGATGAGGTCGGCGTCATTTGCTTTTGAATGTAGCACGCGCGGTGAGGAAATCTCTTTGGATATTCCGGGCAGTTGCGGTTAGCATGAGGCCATGCTTCGAGCCCTATTTCTGCTGCTGGTTGCGGGCGCCGCTGTGAGCGCGGGTCCGGGGGCTGATCCCGATCACCTGCTGCATCTGGAAAGGTCTTCTCCGGGCGATTTGGAAGTGGGGGGAGAGCTTGCGGGGGCTCCAATTGGCTCCACGCGCTATTTGCGGTACGAGGAGTTGTTGAAGCTGCCGCAGGAAACGTACACGGTCAGTGACGACTCGAACTTTTCCGGCAAGGCAATCGTCAGCGGAGTTCCGCTGACGCAGCTAGCAAAATTGCTGGGCAATCAGCAGGATGATCTGCTGATTGTGGCCATCTGCTACGACAAATACCGTACGAATTATCCGCGGGATTACCTGGTGGCGCATCATCCGCTGCTGGTGCTGCGGATCAACGGGCAGTTGCGCGAGCACTGGCCGCAGTCGGAATATGGCGGCTCGATGGGGCCTTACCTGATATCGCATGCATTCTTCAAGCCCGCGTTCAAAGTGTTGTCGCATGAAGATGAACCGCAGATTCCGTTTGGCGTGGTGCGGCTGGAGTTCCGGCGCGAATCGGAAGTGTTTGGGGCGATTCGTCCGAATGCACAATGGAGAGAAAACAAGCAGGTGCAGCAGGGTTTCATCATTGCACGGCAGGATTGCTTCCGCTGCCACAACATGGGTGCGGAGGGCGGCACGATGGCTGGGCGCTCCTGGCTGAAACTGGCGGAAGACGCGAATGCAGACGGCAAGCGATTCATGGAGACTGTTCGCAATCCCGCATCGGTGAGGGCGGATGCCAAGATGCCGGCGCACGCGGATTATGACGACGCCACGCTGGATGCGCTGACCGCGTACTTCAAAACATTTGCCGTTGCCGGGAGGGCCAAATGATTACGCGCACCGCGAAGTTGCTGCTGCTGGTGGGAATTGGGCTGTTTTATTCGCTTGTGGTGTTCAACAACGTGACTGACTTCGACTCGAATTACGAGTTTGTGCATCATGTGCTGGCGATGGACTCGACCTTTCCGGGGAACCATGGCATGTGGCGCGCGATTCCGTCGCCGGCATTTCATCTGGCGTTTTACCTCGGCATCATTGCGTGGGAGATTGCCACGACCATTCTGCTGGGTTGGGGCGTTGTGCGGCTTTTCCGCGCTCTGCGGCTGCCGGCAAAGGCATTCAACGCGGCCAAGGGCGTGCCGGTGATGGCGCTTACGCTTTCATTGCTAATGTGGCTGGTGGCTTTTCTGTCGGTGGGCGCGGAGTGGTTCCTGATGTGGCAGTCGCATACGTGGAACGGGCAGGAGGCGGCGTTCCGCATGTTTACGGTGGTGGGTGTGGTGCTGCTGGTTTTGCTGCAACCGGACACCGAGGGACAGCCGTGATTTTGACCGTTGCCGGTGTTGTTCTTGCGGCGGGAGCGAGCCGGCGACTGGGGCAGCCGAAGCAATTGCTGATGTATGAGGGGGAGACGCTGCTGGCGCGGAGTGTGCGGCTGGCGTGTGAGGCCGGCGTTGCGCCGGTGCTGGTTGTGGTGGGTGCAGATGCAGAGTTAATTGGCGCCGCTGTTCCGGCGGATAAAGCAGCGGTGGTGATGAATCAGGAATGGGAGCAGGGAATTGCGAGCTCCATTCATGCTGGAGTGAAGGCGCTGGATGAAGCTGCGCTCGGAGTTCTGATTCTGGCTTGCGACCAGCCGCGATTGAGTGCAGAACATTTGCGCGGATTGATTGAGACATTCGCTGCGCAGAGCGCCCCTTCTATCGTGGCTTCTACCTATGCAGGGGTGGTTGGAATCCCTGCGGTGTTCCCGCGTGAAGCGTTCGCTAACCTGCTTGCGTTGAGGGGAGACAAAGGCGCGCGAGCTCTGCTGATGCAGCCACCGTGCGCGCTTGTAGCTCTTCCGTTTGAAGGCGGCGAGGTGGATATCGATCAATCTGACGACCTGGCGCGGCTCCGGTAACTCTCCAAGGAGCCTCTGCACAAGTCTCCTGAGCGCACGCCGAACCCATCCCTCAGGGGCTAAAGCCTTCGATCTTATTGGCCTTTTTTTGGCACGAGTAAACTCGTGCCCCTTCAAACCTCACTCGTGCCTTTTCAAAACTCGTCTTGTGCAGACATTCGCTAACGTTCGATGGTGGCTTCGATGTAACCGTGCGGCTCGTCGATGGGCACGAAGATGTGGTTCGGATTGTCCTGGCCGAAGGGCGTCAGGTCGGCGAGCAGGTGATGCAGGTTGGGCATGGTGAGGGTGATGCTGGCGATCTCCGGAGCGGCTTCGAGCGCGGCTTTTCCCATGTCGTAGAGCGTATGCTGCACGCTCATGCTGTCGTGTGCGGCAAACTCCTTGAGCAGGGCGGCGAGGATGCGGGCGCGGACCGTGGCAAAGTCTGGCGAGCCTATTGCGTACTCCCAGGTGACGGTGGCGCGGGTGCCGAAGATGCGATCAGTAGCGGGCTTGAGGGTGGTGAGCTTGTCTTTGATGTAGCCGGTAAAGGCGGACTTGGTGGTCTTGAGAATGGTGAGGCCGTCGATCCCGGATCTCACTGACCACTCGCGTCCCTGGTCGCGAACGGCGCGGACCGTATGAACCTCGGAACCGCCGAGTTTGAAGGTTGTTGGCTCCGGCGTGCCATCGACAGCGAGGCGCTCCCAGGCCTTCTCTTCTATCTCGACCATGACTCCGCTGACTTGCGGGTTGTTGGAAAGCAGATAGTCGCCGAGCTCGGTTGCGAACTCCTCGATGGTTGCGGCTTTTGATCCGCGGGCCACAAAGTAGACCGTGTTCTTCATGGTGTCCGTGGGCAGGATCTTGCTGTTGTCCGCCTCAGTAAAGCTGGTCTCGAAGTCGCCTTCGAGCAAGACGCGCACGGTCCACTCCTGGAACTCGTGA
>Ga0182013_10002079_pt1 | contig 26612 bp, 15 predicted proteins | sample 612S2MmetaG_FD_120487 | JGI IMG/M metagenome (GOLD analysis project Ga0182013, IMG submission 120487) | Permafrost microbial communities from Stordalen Mire, Sweden - 612S2M metaG | ecosystem: Environmental > Terrestrial > Soil > Wetlands > Permafrost | place: Sweden: Stordalen | collected...
GGAGATCGAAGCTCCGCATGTCCGCCGTTTGGAGGATCGTCTTCTTCAGCCGCCCCTTGGCAACACGCAGCATCGCCGCGTTCAGGTCGATTCCATGGCACGAGAAATGCTATTCCAAGTGCTCCAGATAACGGCCCGTACCGCATGCAACCTCAAGAAGATCTTTGCCCCGAGTGTTGACATTGTGACGGATGAGTCTCCGCAGAATGGTTGCCTCTGCCTTGTAGTCTTTTCGGGAATAGATCAGATCGTAGTAACGGGCAAGCTGGTTGTAAAGGGCATGTTTCAAAAACGTCTCCTCGCGAATTGGACTTCGGCGGTTATGGGTTTACAGGCAGCGATGCGGTGCGCGGAATCCTCGGCGACTGCGAGACTTCGCCTCGCACCGAGTCCGGAATCAGGATCCCGGCATGTTCCAGAAGCATGCCCGTGGATCGATCCAGTTCCACGACAGCCTTCGAATAGGCCACTTTTGCTGAAATGAGCGTGGCCTCCGCCTGGACCAGAGCGGCCTGGTTCTGCAGTACGAGGACTGTAGTCGACGCATGCAGATCGAATTTCTTCTTCTCGTAATCCAAAGACTGTCGCGCGAAGTCTACCGCCGCTTGTGCGGCATCCACGCTGGCACGGTTTTGTTTCACTCCAAACTGCGCATTACGCACCTCGATGCGGATCTGATTTTCAAGCTGTTGCATCCGCAACTGTGCCTGCCGATGCTCAATCTCGGAACGAACCTGCGTCGCTTGCGCCACACGGTTTCGGATAGGGATCGTGAGACTGAGCATTGCTCCCTTATCGGGCGCGGTTGAGTTGATCAACTGGTTCAGGGTTGCACCATTGGAGACAGGAGGAATCTCCGCAGGTGGTTTCTTCAACCCGCAAAGTTCCGGGTCCTGCAGGCAAATCGAGTTAGGATTCTGGTTGCCTCCCAGCCCCGAGCCTCCGTAGTAGGCAGACAAATCCAGAGAAGGCAATAACGCATTGCGTATCGCCTTGAGGCTGATCTCCGTATTGGTCAGGTTGATCCTCGCTTCGGTCAAATCAGGACGATTGGAGAATGCCTGATCGAACAGTTCCTGCGTGGAGGCTGCCGCCTCTTGTGGCGGAAGTTCGACCGTTGAAGTGGGAATCACGTCCGCGTCCATCAACACAGGATCGTCCATAGTCCGGCTAAGCGCATTCTTCATGAGTAGCTGCTGCAGTTCCAGATTTGTTTCAGCCAGGGTCAACGCCTGCTGGCTGGTAGCGATCATGCTTTGTGCCTTGACTACTTCGATCGGCGAAAGGCTGCCGATCTCCACCTGCTTCTTGTTGTTCGCCAGCGTCTGCTGCGCAAACTCCATCTGCTCCTTTTGCACTTTCACGTTCTCATAGGCGTACACCAGGTCCCAATACATGGTTTCAATCTGGTCCACCGTTGTAATGGTCTGCAGCAGAAAACCAGCGTCTGAAATGTTGCGATTATTCTTCGCCATCTGGATGTAGCGCGTGTTGGCATCCATGCCGAAGCCCTGCAACAGGTGTTGCGTCAACTGGAACTTGAAATTTGCATTGAGAGCGGGAGACAGTATGTTCTCAGGAGTGTTGGAACTTACCCGGCTGTTGGTGAAGCTCAGCGCCATGTCTGTGCCCCAATGGAATCCCTGGTCGAAGACAAAGCCGGCGCTCGTGGTGTTTTGATCGGTCGCGCATAAAGGCGTGTTGCATTCGCTCTTCAGGTGGTCTACGCTGACGGTACTGGTCAGCAGGGGATCGAAGCTGCTGATGGTGGAGCCGCTGCCCAGTGTGGAAGAAACCAGGCCTCCTGCGCCGGCCCCTGCGCCTCCGGAGCCACCTGAAGTGCCTCCCTGGCCTGAGCCCACCGTCCCGCCCAGACCGCCCACTCCCCCGCCAGGCGTATTCTGCACTACACCGGTATCCACGCCAGAGATGGATGAACCCGCCTCGGCGCGCCATATATCCGTATCGGCAATGGGTAGATTGAATCGCGCGATCGCCAGATCCAGGTTATTCTCGATCGCCAGAGCAACCGCGTCGTTGATGGAGATGTAAAGCTTCCCGTCGCGCAAATGCTGCTGCAGTCGCGGCGTGTTGGTCAGATTCGGCGGAGGAAGCGTGCGCACGCGATAGGGACCAAACACATTCGGAAAGTAGGATCGCGGACTCGAATACTGCTTCCAGTCAGGCCGTTGCGGATTGGGTGCGTTAGGCGCTGGCGCATCCTGAGCCGGTGCGGAAATATGCGCAAGCATCGCGAAAATCATGATGGCTAGTAACTCGAAACCCATCCACCTCATCGAAAGTCGCATGCACACCACCTCCGTTGATTCGCACTCAAGCATGACCATGCGCAAGAGAACGTGGGATCAGCTCCGGTAGCGCCCGTCGTAGGTGTAGCCATATGCAGACATTTCAGGGCCGCAAATCTCGCGAAACTGATTGAGGTCTTCATCACTCCAGCCCAACTCTGCAACATCGCCGACGATGTCCTGTGGTACTCCAGTCGCCTCCGGGCGCTCGCCGCTCAGACAGTCGCGCAGCCCTTCCGCTTCCTTCGGATCAAGCTGGAGAAGGGCGCTGACCCGTTCTGCGGTTAAAGCTGGGTCTGTCGCCATATCGTACTGATCGACTTCCAGAAACCTTCCAGTTATACTGCTTCGTACGTTCCGCCAGCCGCTCATGATCAGGGTCCAGTCCTTGCACGCGAAGGTAGGATTCTGTCCCTTAAACTTGCGCAGCCGGGAGCGAACATTCTCCAGGCCCCGCCGCTTCATGAACAGGAAGCGGGCATTTGGCCAGGCGTCGGCAAGAACCGGGACCGACGCGACCATTTGATACGTGGGTGTTTTGTCCATCCAGTAAGGACTAGTAAAGTCCGCAGTCAAGCTGCGCAGAAACGCCAAAGTCGCTGCCTCAAAGCGCGCGTTGGGCATCCGTCCCAAATGATACCCTCCCCGATCCTTGTGTTTGACCCAGATTGATTTTCTATCAAGGTGCTGTTCAACCGCGTTTCCCACACGGATTGCAATGTCCAGCACATGGCCTTCGGCAAATCCCTGGTATCGGGTGGCTTTCACCAGCGCCTGTGCCATGGCGCTTGTCCCGGAACGTGCAGCTCCCACAACAAACACCGGATAGCTCTCCATTTCGCTGGAGGATGCCGCAACTTCCTTTTCTGACCAGAAAGGCCGAGATTTCATCGGCGGTGTCTCGCCTGATGGTGGCGTCGAAATCTTGTAATTTGCAAGCAGAGGCGGGCCCTCCCCAAGGTACGGTGTTCCGATCCAGATTGGACGCGAAAGGGCGCACCAGCTCCCGCTGCCCTCTGCTGCGGCTTCGATCACAGTTCGCTTACGCTGCAGATTATCCATCGGTGGAGAAAGCTTGATGCAGAAGCTCTGCCGTCCATGATTCGCAATTGTTTGTTCTGGGTCGGCCAAAGCAGCGCTCGCCGCCTGGGTCTGGGCCAGAACAGTCTCCCCTTCGCGAATGCGCACGGTTATGCTGGCCGCGGGATCGCTCTCCTCATAGACCCACCCGGTAACTTCTCGAGATATCCAGAATTCAACCTTGCCGATGATCATTCGCCAGGCACCGTCGAATCGGCAAAGAATGGGGGGTAAGTTGTCTCCGGGTGTCGCATGCCCTCATGCTATAACAACCAGGGCTTGCGGAGTGTTCCGGTCCTTTTTGCTTTCGGCATTCTGGTACAGGGTCCGTACCCGCTCAACCTCGTTCAGCCAGACGCTGCGATTTCGCTTCAGCTGCGGCTCAATAGTCGCAGACTGGCTTTCCATCGCTTCCAGAATCTTCCGCAACTCATCAGCGGGCAGGTTGTTCACCGCGTTCTGGGGCGGATTGCTCACTGTGTTTACTCCAACCTGGCAACCCATTTCTTCGGCAAAAAGGCAGTAATCCCCAAACTCAAACCAGTTTTGACGCATAAAACAAAAAGTCAGCGAAAGATCCGTCTTCCGCTCGCGCGTGTAGGAGCGGAAGACCTGCAGGTTGGCCATCTGCTTCTCGTAATTCGCATTCACACGTATGCTTTCTACCGTTTTCTTTGTGGCGCCGTCCAAAGAAACCGCCAGGTGGAAGCGCAGCGCTCCGAGGACTCGCTCCACTTTTGGATTGTATTGTGTTCCGTTTGTCGTTACATGAAGATCGGTTTGAATTTCATCGGCAATCATCATGTCCCATATTTTGTAATACTCTGTCACGAGGAAAGGCTCGCCTCCGAGGAATTTTGCCCGCTGCAGGTGGGGAAGATACTTGCGAAGCGACTCGAAAAACGAGGCCGGATACACCATCGGGCGGGGAGGAAGATGCTCCCGGCGCGCGCGGATCGATGAGGACAGGTTTCCATTGCACATGATGCATTCCAGGTTGCACGCATTGCTGATGGAGAACTCCATGCGCTGGGGCCATTCCGGAACCGCGGTCTTCACCGGAAACCTGTCAAACCCTCGCATGGGCGGGTTGGCGATCCAGCCATTCGCTGTTTGCCTCTCACACGCCATGCAGCCCGAACCGAACTCCATGGCCTCAAGGGCGGTCCGCAGGGCTTGAGTTCGCGCCCCCTGCCAAATCTCGTCAATGCTCTCCCTCAGCACATTGCCCAGATTGAATTTTGAATTCCAGCAGCAAGCCCGCACGTCGCCCGATTGATCGAAGAACATGTTCACATGCGGTGCATAGCAAAGTGAGGGAATCGCCTTGTCGGCGATCGAACGGGTGTCGTTGTAGCGATCAAGCAGTTCTTTATCCATTTGGAGACACCCTAAGGTCGATGAGAGATTTCCCCGGAGCTTACCGGATATCATACGCGGAATTTGAATGCAAGCAGAATATAACCCAAGTCCTCCATCTTGGGAAGCGTCGCTAGCCAAGCAACTTGGTCACTTGTTCATGCGCCGATGCATCGGCTTTCTTTCTCAACTCATGAATCCCAATAAACTGTGTATATACTTGGTGCTATGCTGGGCCAAGAAGCTTTCAGAACGCCGGGTTTCTCCTCTGCAAACCTGCCTCAGTCAGGCGAACCAGCGCAAACGCGGGTTTGCCTCATCACAACTGAGTTTCATGGCTTGTTCAAGAACGGAGGCATTGGCACCGCTAACACAGGGCTGGCGCTGGCCCTGGCAGGCGCTGGCTTTCAAGTCACCGTCGCCTACGCAGATGCGGACGCGAGTGGCCCCCGCCTCAAGGTCGGAAACTTCCTTGAAGTCCAGGAGCTATACCGTCTCAAGGGAATTACCCTGGACTTTGTTCCAGCGGACCCTCTGGTTGTCAGGGGATTCGATGACTGCCGATCGGCGAGTTATTGTGTCTATCTCTATTTGAAGCAGCGCGACTTTGACGTCGTCTACTTCAACGACTGCGGTGGACAAGGTTACTACTCATTGCTTGCGAAACGTACAGGTGTGTTTCACAACGCACCGCGCATGTATGTTGTAGCTCACGGGCCGCAGGAATGGGTTCTGAAGATCAACTCGATCCTCTGGGATCGCACCACAATCGCCATCGCATACATGGAACGGCGCGCTGTGGAGTTAGCCGATGCGTTAATCAGCCCCAGCCGCTACATGATCGATTGGATGAGATCCAATGGCTGGCGTCTGCCGGACAAAGTATTGGTGATCCAGAACATCATCACTCTTCCTGAAGCCGAGCCCTCCTCGGTGCCAGCCTCAGCTCCGGCATCCATTCAGGAAATCGTCTTCTTTGGAAGGCTGGAGGTGCGCAAAGGGATCGAGCTGTTTTGCAATGCTATCGACCTGCTCAACAAGGACATCAACCTCGCTAACATTCATGTTACTTTCATGGGAAAGTTTGGCAAAATAGCCGGCCTGCATTCAGGAGTATATGTAGTTGAGCGGGCGCGCCCCTGGCGATCTTCGTTGCACTTGCTCTGCAAACTCGGCCAGCAGGAAGCTGTGACCTACCTCAGACGGCCGGGAGTGCTCGCGGTCATTCCGTCCAACGTCGAGAATTCACCCTGTGTTGTTGCGGAGTGCCTGGAGCTTGGCATCCCCTTCGTTGCCAGCGGCACTGGTGGAACCCCAGAACTGGTAGCTTCCGAATACCGGGATCTCTGTCTGGTGGCCCCCGAAGCGGGACAACTGGCCTCAAGGCTTGGCGCGATTCTCAAAGACGGCCACCCCTTTGCCAGGCTGGCCATTCCGCAGGGTCAAATCAAATCTCAGTGGCTCATCTTCACTGCCCACGGAACGCTAGAACCCAGCGAACTTAAAGGCCATGATGCATCTGCGCCGCGATCGACTGCGCCGATGCAGACCTCAGAGCAGGTTCCAGCCGCTTCCATTTGCCTGGTGCACTCCTCTTTACCGCCCGATGCCAATGCGTTCTTTGATTCCCTGCTTCGCCAGACTTGCCGCAGTCTTGAAATCGTCCTTTACGACGACAGTCCCAACCCGGCGTTTGCGGAGTCAATGAGCCGCAAATGCACCGCGCAAGGAATTCCATTTCATCGGGTAGCTGGAGCATATGGGGAAAAGGGAAGTGCGCGCAACGCCGCTGCCGCTCAGGCCACCGGAAGCTACCTGCTATTCGTCCAGGAGGGCGGGGTTCTCTTAAGGCGCGAGTGCATTGAAACGATGCTTGCGGCGGCAATGAGCAGCGGCGCTGCGATTGTTACCACGATGGGGATGCAGATCCAGCGCCTTGGCCGCTATATCGAACTTGCGGAAGGCCGGTTGAGCCAGGTCCCCCTGGGAGCTTGTACGGAACTCGGCGCATTCGAGAACTGCTTTGGCAGCCACGCATTTCTCATCGCGCGACAAAGCTTTTCAGAACGCCGGGGCTTCGAATATCCCTATCATCCGGAAATTGAAGATTGGCTTTTCCTGGCCACATCTGTGCTCGCAGGCCTGCATCTTGAAGTCGTCCCTGAGCCACTGTTCTTCTTTGTCCCCAGGGAGCGGACGATTCTCGCGCAGTCCACGGATGTCGATAACCGTCGACGCGTTCTTTCGGCATATCGGAATCAGAAAGTTGAGACCTTGGAGCACATCGTCGAGGCCCTTTCGCTTGCTGACAACGCGCAAGGTGAAAGATTGCGCTCCGCTCTGGCTGACATGAGTTCTGAAGCGCGGGAGATCGCGCTCCGCATCTCTTCTCAGTTTGAAATGGAGAGCGAAGAGGCCATCAAGGGATTGGTGCGATTCTGCATAGAACGCCACCGATTCGCCGAAGCGCTCGATATTGCGAGAAGCAATGGCGAAGGGCTTCTCGATGACCTCATTAATTCCTTGCAGGTCGCTGTGCAAACAGTGACTCTGGATTCCATTCGGAAGAACACGCTGGAATTGTGGCACGCGATTGATTTGACTTTCGACATTCGTCGGCGGGTCCGCTCCGTCTCGGTTTTTCCAGCGTGCGAACTCTCCGCCCCGGCCGGCACGGTTGCGTCGCACCTGGTTGACATTGGCGTTCGAGTCCTCAAGGCTGCCGCCGTCGTCCCGTCCGGCGCAGGGATGGTGCGGACCGTCGCGACAGTGGAAGCCCGGCAGCCTGCTTCCGTGCTTCTGGCTCTTGCTGTCTCTTCTTGCGACGCCCAGTTGCGGCTCTCCGGAGACAGTCTCGATTCCACTAGCCCGTTCTGGTGGTCGGGGTGGAGCTCAGTCTCCGGCGAAGGCGGAACCCTCAAATTCGAACTGGCCATCCCCGAACCTGGCAAGGATCTCCTGGACCTTCACTTCCTTTCCAAAGCAAGAGATGGCGCCATCGATTCAGAGAGTAAAGTTACCTGGGAATCCGTCTCCGCCAGCGTGAAGGTCGATGGTGCGTATACCTCGAGCGGCATTGTGCTGGACGAGACTGCGGTGCCCGTCGAGCGCGCGATGCTCGATCAAGGTGTTGTGCTGACCGATCATTCCGATTTTCCGTTCCCGGTTTTTGTGCCCGGAGATCCCACGCTCCTGCATCCTCTTCCAGGTCGGGCGGTTCTGGTGCGGTTACCCGGTGCATTGTTTCCTGGGGCAACCGGAGTGAGAAGTGTAGTCTCTGTGCAGCGCGTTGAGGCACATCCGATAGAGTTTGCCGTCTGGGCTCGTCCGGTTTCGAAGCCGGTAACCAGTCCCGATGAATTTGCTGTTTCAGATGCCTTCAGTGGTTGGTTTCCGGTGACCGACAAGCTTCGCCAGCATGTTTTCGCTTTGATGTTAAGTGAGCCTGCACGGGAACCCATGGACATCTATCTCTCGACCAGGGTTGTGGATTTCCCGGATGTGCACTTCTGCCATGCGGTCTGGCACCAGTTGCTGATTCTGGGCAAACTCATAGATGATCGGGATTAAGCTCGCAGCGGATCATTGCACAGCCTTTCAACCGCCTTGAACTGCGGAGGAATTTAGACCGATGACGAAGGTGTTGGATGAACCAATCGTTGCCGTGGTGATTCCACTGTTCGCGCACAGCGTGTTGGTTGCCGATGCGCTGGAGTCGGCATTGAGCCAGCGCTGCGGCTTTTCATTCTGCATCGTCGTTGTCAACGATGGCTGCCCCTTCCAGGAGTCGGCCCTCCAGGTCAAATCCATTCAGACGGTCCGTCCCGATGTGGTCCACTATGTCGTCCAGCCAAATCGGGGCCTGAGCGCCGCGCGGAACACCGGCATCGATTATGCTTTGGCCCACTTTCCCAGTCTTCAGGCAATCTATTTTCTCGACTCCGATAATGCCATTCTTCCCGGCGCACTTGAAGCCGCCTGGTCGAGCCTTCAGGCCAACCCGGGAACCAGTTGGATTTACCCCAATATCGATATGTTCGGCATTACCCGGAACTTCGACTATCGTGGGGACTACTCCGTATTCCGCCATGCCTTCTACAACATCTGTGAAGCCGGGAGCATGGTCCATCGTCGCGTCTTCGATGCCGGAATCCGCTTCGACGAGACCATGAAGTCCGGCTACGAGGACTGGGATTTCTGGCTCACTGCCGCCGAAAAAGGATTTCGCGGGGCACACCACCCCCACTTCGGCTTCCGTTATCGAAACCGAGGCGAAAGCATGCTCAGCCAGGCGCATCGCGACGACAAGGAGATTCGGTCGGAGTTGCGCAGGAAACATGCGTCGCTGATCGGCCAGCGCGGTCTGATGCGCCTGGAGACTTTGGAATCTCCCCGCTACGCAATCCTTTTTACGGATACAAACGAGGGGATGCTTACCTCGGGCCATGCTTATTCTGCAACCGCTATCTCGCATGTGGAGATTGACGAGCGACTGTGGCGGAACATCGTCTTTCCCGGCGGTCAGGGACTGCCTCCTTTTTTCGTTTTCATGACACACGCTGCGTGGATTCTGATGTCGCAGACTGGATTGATCCTTTGGGTGCTTTACCACTTTGAGGTCACTCTCAAGGACATGGCCATCTCGTCAATCGTGATTCACTCGGATCAGGGCGAAGCTTTTGAAATAAGGGGCGGGGGCAAGATCGCTAACTCCGATGTTTTGGCAATCAGACTGGACACCCTGCGCGCCGTTATTCGAGAGGCCGATACCAGCTGGATTGAGGGCCTGTTGTCTCCGGGCGAATCCAAGGGAGTTTCGACCGAGACTCTCGCCCTTCCGCACACAGCAGGCTTGTCTGCTGAGCCAAAGGGCACTGTGGCATTGGCTTTCCTCGTCAAGATCCGCTCCTGGCGTGCGTCACGCTACCGCTTTGCAGCTTCCCGAGCCTGGATATGGCGCGATCTTAGCGTGCCTCCGCTTGATGCTCTCTATCTCAAAGTTCAAGAGGCGTTTGGCGGCGAGGTCGACTATCCGTCCGCGTCTCCTGCAACGCGCAACATCGGATTCATCCTGCCCATCGCCAGTTTCGGCGGCGTTGAGCGCGTTGCCTATAATCTTGCCCAGCAGTTCTGCTCCGCAGGCTGGCAAGTTCACCTCTACGTGATCGGCCAATCCCGCATTGAAGTTCCCGCGGAATTCAGAAGCTCCATTGCTTCAATCAACTTCCTCCAGGACCCCGCATTCGGCGCGTGGGATCCAGAAACCGAGTACCAGGGTACCGCGCTCTCAGCCTCGCGAAAGCATCCCCGCGCCGTCAACAGATTGGTTGCGGCCCTGGCGTGGCTGGATGTAGTGGTCAACTGCCACACCGGGGAGTTCAACGCCGCCGCCGCCCAGTTGCGCCGGATTGGCGTTCGAACTGTGTCGCACCTGCACATCCTCGATCTGTCACCTTATGGAAGATCGGTCGGCCATCCGATCCTGGCGCTCGCCTATGAGCACGCTTACGATCTCATCGTCTGCAACTCGCGTCAGTTGGCTGCGTGGATGCACGCTGCCGGAATTCCAGCAGAGAAGCTTCTGCTCGTTCCCAACGCCCCAGGGCATCCGCTCGATCAAGCAACCAGGGAATCGATTCTTGCCGAGCGGGCCGAGCGGCAAGAGTCTCCCAAATTGTCCTTGAACGCTCTCTACCTTGGCCGGCTCGATCGCCAGAAGGGAATCGACCGGTTGGCCGAAGTCGTCCGGCAAACGCGCGAACTCGACCTTCCTGTCGAATGGCGCATCGTTGGATCGGCGATCACCGGTCAGGAGACTCTTCCGCCCATTCTGCAAGGCCTGCGGGAACCTCCGGTCTTCGACGGGCAAAGTCTCACCGCGCTGTTTGCCTGGGCGGATGTGATGGTACTTCTCTCGGAATTCGAGGGAGTTCCACTGTCGGTTCTTGAAGCGCAGCGGCTCGGAGTGGTTGTCATCGCCACCAATGTTGGCGCTTTGTCTGAGATCGTCTCCAACGGCAAGAACGGCTTCCTCGTGGAAACGGACACGGCGATCGAGCAGGCCGTCGCATTGCTTCGGCTGTTTGCGGAAGTGCCGGAACTGCGCTCGGCTGTCGCTTCTAACGCCGCTTCGCAGGTCATCGAGTGGCCACAGGCGGCGAGGGCTCTTATCGCCCGAATCGATGCCATGGTAGACGCTGAGCGCTTGGCTAGACCGCCTTATCTGGATCCATTCAGAAGCGCTGCTTCCGGTGAGGTGGCTTCTGCCGTGAGCATCACACAGTGACGGAACTCAATGCGTCGGCCTCGATCTCAGTTTTTGAGGAAATCGGAAGAATCTGAAACGCCAGGTTACTGAAGCGGGCCCATGCGAAATCAGGACTGGATTCCGGCGCCTGGCGCGTAATGAGAAAAAGTGAAACGCTCTTCTCCGCATATGCGGAAAACACTAGAGAAATGCTCCCTGTTTCCAGCGCCGGCAAAGTCTTCCAGCCGGAGAAGGACGGCGACGGCGCCTCCAGTTGACTCATGCGCGCCAGGCTCTTCTTTTCATTCTGGGGCTCGCAGATCATCAGGCCGAAGTCCGTGGGATTTGCGTCTTTGTGCGCCAGGCAAATCTGCGCGGACAATCCCCAGGCATGCTTTGGGATAGCAACCGTCAGCCGTGCAACTGTCAGACCTTCCATGCGCGGATGAACCGTAAGGCTGTCGATTTCGCGATCGAAAAAAACCAGCCTAGGTTTTCCATCCCGAACGGCAGGCAACACCTGGATTGCGGATTCATACGATTCCAGTGGAAACATCCGCAGTGGGAGAAACTCCGCGCCCATCGGCCGAATTGCATTTGCCGTCGTTGCTACCCGAACTCCAGGCAGACCGCTGAAAATCCGCAAAGCAATCGGCGACCGGAGGGGCTCTCCCCCTTCCACACGCGCGCAAAACTCCCGGTAAGGATGCGGAGGCCCCAGCGCCACGATCCAGGAGCCGTCTCCAGCTTTGGACTCGATCGACAACTCAAGGCTCTCCGCACTCAGGTCGAGCGCGCGGTTCAGCGCCAACTCCACCCAGCCCACCTGAATCGCTGCCGTGTCCAGTAACCAGCATGCCTGTGCAGCACCGCTTTCGATTCCTTGCAGCACGACGGAGAGTGGCCCGGCCGCCGGCTCAGGCTTCGTCGAAATATAGATTGAGAGGCTCGAAACTCCGAGCGAATTTACAGGAAGTGGTTGCTTCAGCTTCCTGTCAACTCGATAAGTCACATCCTGCAACTGTGCTCCCTGCAACTGTGCTTTCGGATCGCCCTTCAACCCGGTACCAGAGTCGGGAGGGTATGAAAAGACTTCTGTCATCCTCTGCAAAGGCTGGGCGGCTAGGTACTCCTCAAGGCGGGTAAAGCAGCCCTGCAGACGATCGAACTCTCGACGGTACACCGCGAGTTGCAGAGCAGTGCGGCCGCTGTGCTCTCGCTGCTCGGCCAGACATTCGGTCACGCACTCCATGGCCGCGCATAAAATCGATTGAGTGTTCCATTCGGATACCAGCCGAAACGACAAGCCGCTCGAAACAAGCTTTGCATTCCAGTTGCTCTTCACCTCTGAAAAGGTGTCAGCGTCCCCCACCACAACCATGCCCAAAAGATAGGACAGATCGAAACACCCTGTCTCCAGATCCACCTCAGAGATCTTTTCCTCACTCCTCAAAAATACGAACGAGGATTTGCCGGTTCGCTTCGCGCGCAGCCACTCCAAAGACGCTGCTCCGCTCAATGCGGCCATCCCATCGTGGCTCTCAGACAGAACGGCAATCTGAAATTGGTTCTGCAAAGCCGATGTCATCGCATGCCTCATCTTTCAAGAGCAATCCCTGGTCAACGCCAGTAAATCTGAGTAATTTCCTTCCCAAGGTCCATGGTCGGCGGTAGCTGCAATTCCGTGTATTGGCCCGTGAGGCTGGCCGCATCCAGCCGTCGGATGCCTCAATTCTCACACAGTCCGATCACCAGGGCCCGGTGCCTACGGCTTTTTCAGCACCACGACAGTTTGATAATTATGGTTATCTTCAAAGAAACTGATCTCATCGAAAAGCGGGCCCCACTTCCTTTCGAGGTAGCCTCTGGGCAGAAATGTATTGATGTTATAGGCTTCCGCTTCGGAATACTCAAGAACCACGCGCTCCTCAAGCGGTTTCTGGCATCGTTCGGCAAGAAACGCATCGTTCCGGCCTCGCGCAATTGACCGGAAGAGCCACTCCCATGCCGGATCTTTCAAGCGATTCCACACATTCTCGTCCAGCACCGTCAGGTAAAGATATCCTCCTGGACGCAGAATCCTGCGTAGCTCCAGAAGCCACGGCATCTCGTCCTGATCGAGATGCGTGAATACGGAAAAGGCTGAGACTAAGTCAAAATACCCGTCTTCAAGCGGAAGGGATGGCTGAATCCTGTTTTGAAAGGCACGGATGGGCCGATTGAAGTATTGATCGATCCAGGCAATCCAGTTGGCGTTGATGTCGCACAGCCAAACCTCCCGCTCCGCATTGCGCGTAATGTGCCGCGATACACGCCCCGTCGCTCCGCCAAAATCAAGGTATCTCGCGCGGCCACTGGGCAGATACGACTCCATCTTGCGGCAATCGGCAAGGCCGGAAATCCAGTACTCGATGTGCCGTTCGTCGTAGTAGTTCTCCCGATCTTCCGTCGCGGGAATCGGCATCTCATCGGACTGGATCAATTCAACGACTGCGGGTTGCCGCAAGAGTTCGAGGTGTTCATGAGTGATCACAGCGCCGGGATAAAGATCCCTCGGCAGCCCTGGGCATGCATGGAGCGGCCGCCGCTTGTCGAAGTGTGTTTTGGCTTCCGTCATCGTGAACTCCTCGGACCAAAACCGCCCACAGCAACTGGATGCTGACTATGGGCTAGACTGAGTCACCCTAGCATCCTATGGCTGATTCCGTTGTTCGCGAGGAAATCGCGGATCACGGCGTAGTTTTGTGCGAAATTATCGTTGAATCCGTCAAAAATTCCCTCATCCATCGATTCTTCCAAAGAGAATGCCTTCTCGGACAATATGTCATGGTGGGGAATAGAAAACTGATCGACAATCTCTCGCGTACGGCTGTCGTATGTGACGTAAATGGCTGGAATGCCAAGCGAGAGAGCCATGAGGTTTCCGTGCAGGCGAAAGCCCATCACAAGATCGCATTGTTTAACCATTTTCTCGTAATCCAACGGTGATGTCCCAAAGAACATCCCCTTCCAATATAGATTCTCCAGCCATGGAAGCTTTTCGAGATCCCAACCGGTATCTGCCATCGACTGTCTTGCAGATTCCATCCGGTCATACGCCCGGTAGTAAAAGATCTTCTCCGCTACCTCGCCTTGGGAAAGAACAAACACCTGATGGCGATCAATTAAGCCCTCTAAGATTGCGAGTTGGCAACTGGTTGCAAGGGAGGTGTTGTCACAGTAGCCGGGTGAAAACCCGCGGGTTGTTGTGAATCCCACTTTCTTGACATCCGGCGGAGGCCATGCGATCCGAATGTTCGGGTCATTCGACCGGAACAGGCTTGGACAGCCGATTGCCGTGACGTTCTTGATCCCGAGGTCGTAGAGAACCGAGGCAGTGAACTTCCCTCGGCATCCAATAGAATGCGAACGCTCTGCAATTGTGGCCAGGAAGCGCGCGGATTTCTTATTGACCGTTACCGGCTCATATCGCGGCGCCTGTGCGCCCACGCCGAATGCAACTACAGGAATCCTGCTCCGTTCCAGGATTTCGGGAAGGTTTCCCCAGTCCATATGCGGATTAATGTAATTTGAGCCGCGAAGAATGGCGACGTCACACTCGTTCATCTGGGATACCGCGTCGTCGACATTTCCAGAATAAGTAGAGAAGCATCGCAGTTCTTCGAAACGAACCAGGCGCAGCGAGGATTCAAATACAAACGTATCGCCGATATTCAGTCGTGCATCGATGATTCGGGTCTTATCCCGGCTCTCGTAGGAGATCACCCGGTCATGGTTGACAACTTCACCCGCAGGCACAAGAAATGCAATCTTCCGATGAGCAGCGCTGGGCGCGGGTGCGGTTGTCGGATTCAAGAAAAGGTTCCTCCAGGTTCGTCGATGTGCATCTAAAAACTCTCGTGCACACCAGTGCGAATGCGATTGATTTATTCAAGACCGCGCGGAGAATCAAGCGTAGCATCCAGGTGTTCCAAAACCGAAATGCTTTGCCCTGTGAATTTTCGTGCCAGCACACTGCGGCATCTATCCAGCAACTCAAGGTCCTGTGTTGTTGAAAACACAAAGGGTCGCGGGGTTCGATCCCAAATCGTGAATACAGGAGAAACGATCGTTTTCGGTTCGTCCAGGAAGTTAAGGAACACAGAATGAAAAAAGGACTCATCTGGCGCCGACGAGTACCTGAACCAGGACACGAACTCGGGCTCTTCCCTGGCGACTTTCAGGCACTGTTCAACCGCGCTGCGAGTCAGGCACCAAAATTGAGAACCCTTCGCAAACCTCCACGGGAAGCTTTGGCTCTTGAGTGCGAATGCACTCTGAATATCCGGAAATTGGGAAATGACTTCGGCGGTGATGTATCGGCTGACGGTAGGATCTCCAGAACGCTGGATCAGGGCGCCAATATCGGTGTCGGGAAGATACACATGAGCAATACGCTGGTAGACAGCGTCGCGAGGAGCAACTTCGCGTATCTCGATATGATTTACGCCGGAGAGCAGGTATTCACAAAACTTCGCGTGGCCGCGAACGGGATAAGTATCGCCTGAAATCAGGAGAAAGTGCGAGTAGTCCCCTTGGCAAAGAGCAGCTTCTATCAGGTTGAGCGTAGCTTGGACGATGGAAAACCCGCCCCAATGGAGTTTGACTCGATCAGCCAGGAAGGATGTGGTTGAGGATTGACAATTCGCTTCAAAGGGGACAATGTCCGCTTTCCGGTCAACGTGGACGAATGACGCTATTCCGAATTGTTCAAGCCGACTGAGCAAGCGTCCCACAAGTTCAGGTGAATGATGCGCCAACACAAGCGCGCACATTCGACTTGAACTTGCCATCGGCATTTACCCTGGTCCCCTGGTCTTCGATGCAGTAAGGCTGGAAGCAACATAAAAGTCCGACACAGAAAAAATGTGCATTGTTCTATAGGGCTCTTAAAAGATCCCCAATCACCGCAGTAACCCGGCATCCAGCGCCAATCGTCCACTCTCAGTCAGTGCTCCGCACCGGAATACTGAGTAGGGATCCTCCTGCTTGGCCCACGCATCGCGACTCCATACATAGTAGAACAACCCAACTACACGTCCTTGTTGGATATAGGGACGAAAATCGCTCATTAATTCTCGAACCAGGGTAGCGCGGTCCGTTTCGTTTGACGGGCAAGAGAGTTCCTGATTCTGGAAACCCCATTCAGTGACCCAGCAAGGCTTGCCTCGCCCACTTGCACTGCATTCCGATAACGCAAACTTCTCCAGCCTGTTTCTCCGATTCGCTGCCGGACCAGGTTCTCCCGGACCATTGCGCCAGGGATAGGTGTGGATGGCATAGGCGTCGACGATACTATCAAGACCCAGCTCGCGCAGGTACTGGATCGTAGCACTGATGCTCACTGCGCTCGTTCGAGCCCCTGGCCAGGCCTTCTCTTCCCCAGTGTCGGCAAGACCTCCGAGAAGAAGCGGTGTATGACGATTCAAGGTGGATCGATCACGCACCGATTTGACAGCTGCCAGCACCTTCACATACTGACGAAAGCCCGCTGCAATCGCCTGACCTTCAGGGTCGCTGTGCAAATCCTGCGCGCTGAAATTCTTGCGCGATCCTGGATCTGTCGCATTGTATATTTTGAATTCGCCATTGAAACCGGCATTGTTCTGCTCATTTCCAACCTCAATGGCGACCGCCGTGATTCCCATCGCCTCCAAGCGGCTGAGCTGAGTCTGGAAGGTATTCGCCGTCAAGGTTGGGTCAGCGGAAGACAGCGGGTAATTCGGGTACATTTGGGGAGCATCTTTAACTGCGGTTCGTTTTACCGCATTGACCTGATATTGGATCGGGACAGTGAGCTCGATCTTGATACCCAGTGAATTTGCATAGCGAATGAACTCGTAAGAAGTCTCATCCGCAACCCATGCGCGAACGATCTTAACCCCTGCCGCATGCATATCGTTCAGGATCTGCCGCTGCTGGTCGGCGCTGTATCGCTCGGCAGGCTTTACATCCATGCCGATAAAGGGGACATTCGCCGCCGGTGGGGGCACAGCAAACGCCACCAGGAAACTTCCCGCCAAAACTCCAAGTGTCACACCCAATGCTCGCTTCATTCTGTACCTCGGCCTCGTTTGATTTACAAAAATCCGGAGAATCTGCCAGCCGACTCGGCAAGCATCCCTAAGGGAGTGGCCGATCAAATGCCGGTCGGCATTCGGTATTTGGGCCTAAATGCCATCCCAGAATAGGGTATTGCGGATTTGATTGCAACAACTCAAAGTGCGACCGGAATCTTGGGGCTCATCGGTAATTCAGAGGGCAATGCTCCCGACTCGTTGTGTGACTGAACCGGTCCTCGATCCGTAAAGCCCCAGCATCTCATCCACCGTCTGATCAATCGTCGGAGGCTTTGGAACTCCCGCGCACAACCGCTTCCATAACTCCGGCGCCGTGGCACACTCCTCAATCCGGGCAGCAAGATCGGCGGCATTGTTCACCCGGAAATGCATTCCGCTCACACCATGCTTTACTTTCTCCGCCATTCCGCCAATGTCGCTGCAAATGACTGGACGACCGGCGGCAAAGGCCTCCTGGATTACCGTGGGCGAATTCTCCCACCAGATCGACGGAACAATCAGCCAGCCGTTGCGTCGCAGAATCTCCCCCACATCTTTTGCAATGTATGGGCCGCATGCTGTTACAGTGCCGTCGAATTGTCTCATCGATTCTTGAAATTTCAACTTGAAATCATCTTCCGCGTATTGAGTCGATCCGTGTATTTCAATGCGAATCAGCTTGCGAATCCTCTTCGGCAGCAACCTAATTGCTTCCAGCAGAACCAGCGAACCCTTTCGCTGTGAAACCTGGCCCAGCACAACGAATTGCGTTTGCAGAGCCTCATCCGTTTCATCCCGTGACGCCATCAATTCCCGTGGCTGTCCATTCTCAAGCACTTTAAGCCGGTCTGCGGGCAGCCCCCAGGCCACATAACGGTCGCGCAGGAATTCGCTCGGGCAAATGAAATGGTCAACGAGTCCAAGGAACGACTTCACGAACAGCTCGCGCATGAAGAAATCTTGTGCGGAAATTCCCGGGAAACAGAGGTGGCAATCCAGTGGAGCTGCCTTCTGGCACAGCATTCCGTTCGTCTTCAGCATCTGCCCTTGCGCATTGCAAATGGCCAGAAATTCATGCAGCGTGAGCACGATCGGCACGTCCGGCCCATACTTCCTTACCTCGCGAATCATTTCCAGACCCATATGCGCGTAGTGGTGAAAGTGAACCGCTGTGGGACGGAACCGCTCCAGCAAGGCACGAAAATCCTGGTATATGACCTGCCGATGCGGTTGTGAGTGCCGAAAGTGGTTCACCGCAGGCGGGCAGAATAGAACCTCCAGCCCATCCGCGGACCGCGAAAAAAACGGGGCTCCCGCGTGGCCGGGAGAGTCCGCGACGCGCGCAACCAGCATGGCTTCCATTCCGCGGCGGCGCAATTCGCTCCAATGTGCAAAGGCAGCAACCTCCGCGCCGCCCTGGCTGAAATCCGGATGGCCGTGAGAAACGATCAGTATTCGCGCTTCGTTCATGACTTTCATTCCATCGCGCTCAAGTTAGTTGCCGGCCTGGTTCGAGCAGTCACTCCCGAGTTAATTCGATATTCGCGTGCCGGCCGGGGCCACATTCGCATGCGCCGCTATCCATTCTTCCCAGCGGCTGTTATGCAGCCAGCAGTTATAAAGTGTCAGGTTCGTCCGCCAGGCATCGTCGCCCATTCGGTTCTGCGATTGCCGCTCCAGATGATAGAGCTCGACATCGAGTGCAATGTAGTTGCGGTGACCACTCGACCTCAGCTTCAGGCACAAATCCGAATCCTCGAAGTCGCCGATAATATAGTCTTCGGAAAACCCGCCTGCTTCACGAAACAACGAGGCCTTCACGAGCGAGCAGGCCGCCGTCACTGCATCCTCTTCGCGGATCCCGTTCAATCCCGCCGGATGTTGTCCCTTGAATGGGTGATCGTTGACCCACATGTTGCCCCAGCCCGCGTACTTCCGAAACGCGATCCCGGCGTGCTGCACACTGCCATCTTCATAGAGCAGCTTGGCGCCTAACATCCCCGGATTCTCCAGCGACTTGTAAATCCGCAGCAGCTCGCTCACCCACCCGGGCCGCTTGGGGAGTACGTCCGAGTTCAGCAGCAGAAAGTGTTGTCCGCGGGCTGCCGTTGCGCCAAGGTTATTGGCCCCGGCGAAGCCGAGATTCTCCCGCGGCGACACCACTGTAAAAGGCACGCGGAAAACCCCGTACAGATCCGCGCACACGCTTAGGAAGTCGGATAGGATCTCCGGATCATCGACAACATAAATCAGTTCCGTGTGCTGGAAGTCGGGATCGTCGGCAAACAGCGCCATCTGGTATTCGGCAAAGTCGTGCCTGCCAAAGAGCGGAACAATAACGGAGACTGCCGGGTTTGCAGGCCTGGAGCCGAAATACCGGGGCGCATACTGTCCCTGTGGCTTGCTTCTCGCCGCCCACGCCGCGCCGACTGCGGGCCCAATCTGACGATCCAAAAGATAGCGCAACTCGGTGTGCTTGATGCTGAACGAGGTCGCAAGCGCCCTGACCGTCTGCAGCGCAGACTCCGGTTTCGATTGAACCTGAATGCGCATCCTTCTGACATCGCCGGATTCAGACTGGGCCGAAAGATAAGGCGGAGTGTCGCTGTCGCTCAAGGAAACGTAGCAGGAAAACCCGTGCGCATGATTTCCGCTGGGAATCCCCGTCCCGGCCAAATACGTCGTAACGTCTGCTCGCGCATGACGACTCCAGTTATCGCTCACAACAAAACTTTCCGTGCCGGAGTGACATACAATTCGCACCGAAGACTGCGCCTCGGTATTGAACCAGCCAACCAGGAACAAGCCCTGATCGCTCACAGGAATCGCCTGGTCGAGATGAAGAGCATAGCGGGGGCTCACCTGCTGGATCGAGGCGGGCAGGCGCTCAATAACGCCGTGGCGAACGTGCTCAAGAAAGTTCAGCAGGGATTGCTCAGCCGAACTGTCAACCACCGATGCGATGATCTGTTCGATCAACACCAGCGCGGATTCCGGTTCCATCTTGGTCGCCAGTTGCAGCAACTCGCGCCGTGCCTGTTGGGTAGCATTGTTTACCGGTTGGCTACGATGCTCAACTGCACCACCGGCTGTAATGGAGAACCACACCTCGTCCGATTCTGCATCCTTCGTCGGTAGTGCGCACACAAAGTTGAAGCCGGCAAGTTGGGTCTCGTTGCGTTTCCAATGCAACAGCGGCTCAGGATTGACGTCCGGCCGGTTGTACAAAACTGAATTCTCCAGAAGCTTGAACTTCGAACTTCCCACCCGCAACGCGGACGCGGTGATCTCTCTCAGCGGATCATACTGCCAGCCCGAGATCACGAGTATGCTTTTGTCCAGGATGCAACACAGGTCGATTCCGAATCGAACCGTGAACGGAATCTTCTGCGGCTCCTTCACCTCAGCAGGCAGACCCAGAGCGGGGCTGCCAAACTCGATCAATCGATGCGCTTCCCGTTTGGAGAGCTGGGGCAGCAGGCGATTCAGCGTTTGCACATACGGCGCTATCGCTTTGGCTGCTTCGCCTTTATGATGAGAAACCGGCCAGTGGGTCTCCGTCGCCTTTCCTCCGGGAAGAACCACCGAAAGCGTCAGAGTCCCTTTGGCTGAAAATCCATCGGGTAAATCCACAAGTGCGTAAAAGCCGTGCTCATCGTCTTCCGGCGCGAGGGAAAAGTGCTTGACTACGTCTGGCCGCCCCACCAGCACTGCCTGCTTCTTCAAATCGATCGCAACATCACCTATGGTCAGAGTCGCCTGCAAACCCGGCTTCGCGAGTCCCATCACCCACCCATAAACGAGTAGTCCATTGTCAACCAGATAAGCCAGATCAACGCTGGACGGAACTGCGCTTGCCGGGATGCGCGGTTCAGGGCGTGGTTCAACTGCCTCAACCGTCACTCCGACTGCTTCGGGTGCTGCCTGAGGGTGAGAGGCCCTCTTATTCATGGTTGCTCCAGAGCTGGGTGCTGTATCGGATGCCAAATTCTACCACGCTGTCAATTTGGTTATCACGCCATCTCGTTGAGTCGGAATTCCTCGAAGGGATCTTTGTTTTCCTTCAATACCTCGGGATGATTTGCGCAATAATCGGCAACATCGAAATCGGGGAGCGGGCTCACAAGTCCACTCGTGCGCCGTGCAAGGAAATGGGCTAACGGACTCTCCTCGGCGGCAAGGCCATGCTTGCTCCGATACCACGCTGTATCGAAGTTCTCCGATGGCCTGGCGTCTTCTTTCTCTCCCTCTACGATGAAGGAAACTAGCGGGTTGGAACCGGCGTTCACCAGCTGCGGATACGTCTTGCAATACCAGTCGGGGTCGAAGTAGAAGTTTGGGCGGCGTCGCTCTCGCCAACCATGACTGCAATAGTGCGCGAATGCCGGCGCACCCGCCCTCTGAACATCCGGATTTGCCCTTAGATACCAGTCGCCCAGGAAAAGCCCCGAGCTATCGACAATGTATTCGTCTTCGAAGTATTTGGCGGGCTCGATGTGTTTCAAGACTCCCAGTCCTGGAACCGGGCGCGCCAACCCCATGATCCTCCGCCAGAAGGCAATAATCTCCTCAGCGCTCCACGTGTACTGCACCCCCCACTTGTTGGCGATGTCGCCCGGACGCAGCCCCGTCAGCAACTCCGCGCTCCGGGCAACCAAATAGTCACTGCCCAGTTGCTTGTAATGCAACAGCAACACCTCCCGGATTGAAGGCCATTTCACGCGCCCTATTGGTTCAGCGTTGTGCCTGCCCGCGTTGAAATTGGTCTCAGCGATCGCCTTCGGGTTAAAGATGCAAAGCCGGTTGTGAGCGAACGACCGCATGCCTGTCGTAACCTGTTCCACAAGCGGCTCCTTCCCGATCGGAAACGACTCCGCAACCATCTCAAAGCCCCCGGACTCGATCGCCGTAATCCCATTTTCTGTGCAACGTTCAAGATATCCGCGCAGGTCAGGATGATAGATATGTTCGTCGATATCGGTTACGATCACCCAGTCCGCATCGCTGTTGCGCCACATCGAATTCCCCAGCCTGCGCTCCTCGTCTACAAAGGAGTCTCCCAGGGTTTCAAAGTGCGCTATCTCTACCCGTCCATGACTCTCCAGCAGCGACAGACTGTCATCCGTCGATCCGTTGTCAAAGACAAAATACCGATCGACAATGGTGTCATAGTGCTGGAAAAAGAAGGGCAGCATGCGGGCATCGTTCCAGCACAGGCAATAAAGGTCGATTCGTTGTCTGCGTGTCATTCTGCCTCAACCTGGATGCCGCTGTCCCTGTTGCGCCGACTCTGTTGCGCCGACCGTCCTCCGCTGCCGCGCGGCAGTCGAGGAGTCTGAAACCATGTCAGTTGGCAGACAAGACCGCTTCGGCGAGCCGGTGTCCTCGCGCCGAGGCGAGTTCGAACCAGTGACGAGCGGTCGTTGCACTCTTGCGCACGCCCAGGCCCTGTTTGTAACACCGTCCCAGTTGATATTCGGCTTCTGCGTCTCCCTGCTCAGCCGCAGCCTGGAACCATCGCACCGCCGCTGCCGCATCCGTCGCGCATCCACGCCCGGACGCAAAACACTCTGCCAGATTCCGTTGTGCAAGCGAGTTTCCAGTCAGCGCAGAGGCCAGCCACAGGTTGAAGATCTCCTCCAGCGTCACGGCGCTTGGTGCTTCTGCCGCACTCAGGAGAGTTGCCAGCATGATCTGTGCGCCCACATGATCCTGTGTCGCCGCTCTTCGATACCAGGACTCCGCGGCAGCAGCATTCGGCTCATCCACCAGGCCCATCTGACAACAATCGCCCATCCATGCCTGGGCAAACGCATCTCCCGCATTTGCCGCATGCTCGAACCAGTCCCGAGCTGAGGCGAAATCCGGCGAGCCGGCCAATCCGGAAGCCCGCAGGCGGCCTGCTGCGACCTGCGCTTCGACGCTCCCATTTTTTGCCAGCAACTCAATTCGCGCCAGGTCAAGTCTTCCGCGCAGCCGGGGGGCATTGCCCTCAAAGTGCCAGTCCGCCAGAATGTTCGCCGCCGAAATGCTGCCCAGTTCGATCGCCTGGGCAAGAAACTCTGTCGCCCGGTCCAGGTCAGATGGAATGTGTTTGTTCTCAAAGTGCAGCCGGAAGAGAGCCTCGGCCGCCGGAATGCATCCCTCCGCGGCTGCCGCCTCCAGAAGTTCCATGGCGCGCGAAGTATTGGGCTCAATACCCTTGCCCTCGATCATCAGGTACGCAAGGTTGTGGCTCGCCAGAGCATGCCCTTGTTCGGCAGCGCGGCCAAACCACAGCGCAGCCTGTTCGTAGTCCGGCTCCGCCCCTTCCTCGCCTGCGTGCAGGATTCCCATGTAAAAAGCGGCCTCGGTACTTCCCATTCCAGCCGCCTTCGCATACCACTGCGCAGCCTGCTCACGGTTCCGTTCCACGCCCATGCCCAAGCGATAGAACGAGCCAAGATTATAGTGAGCCGCTGCGCTTCCCAGCTTCGCCGCGTGGCGCAGCCAGTCCGCTGCCGCCTCCAGATCCTGCTCCACTACAACGCCTTCCATATGCACTGAAGCCAACAGCGTGAACGCCTCCGGCGGCGTAGCATCTCCGGCAAACTCCAGCCACCGGATCGCCTCTGCGGCATTCCGCTCCAGGCCTCTGCCCGACAGATAGAGCTCGCCCAGCGCCGCCGCCGCTCCTTTATGGCCCGCGTCAGCCGCTTGGCGAAGCCAGGCTGCCGCCTCCACACTTTCGGTGTCCCGCTCCAGCAGCAGCTTCGCCAGTGCGCAGCAAGCTTCCAGATGCCCGCGAATCGCCGTCCGCCGCAGCATGCTCTCAGCGGCAGAGGAGTCAGGGCTCGCGCTTGCGCCTCCCCAAAGGCACAGCCCCAGCAGATACATCGCGTCAAGATGGTCCTGTTTCGCCGCTGCCTTCAAGTGTTCCACCGCAACGTGCGGATCGCGCGCTGTTCCGTTTCCGTGCAGCGTCAGCCGGCCCAACCAATAGTGCGCCGACGCGTTGCCCTGGTTCGACGCCTTCGTCAGCCACTCGATCGCCCGCGCGTAATCCGGCTCGTTCCCGTAGCCGCCTGCATAGAAAACGCCCAGCCCGACCTCGCCCGATGTCTCACCCTGTTCCGCAGCCGCACGGAACCATCGCTCCGCTTCTCCATAATCCCGGTCCACGCCCAGTCCCAGAGCCAGTTGATGGCCAAAGCGCGCCTGCGCTTCCGCCACGCCCGCTTCCGCCGCCAAGCGATTCCATTTGGCCGCTTCGCCGAGGTTCTGCTTTACCTCCATGCCGTGAGGAAACAATTTCTCCAGCATGCTTCCGGCAGGCATTCCTTCCTCGGCCAGGCGCTGATGCCCGTCCTTGGTCAAGCTCGCAGCCGGCGGCGGTTCGATCAGGTAAATCAGCCCCAGGTGCACGCATGCCGGAATCCCCCCCTGGTCTGCCGCTTTGCGATACCAATAAACAGCATCGGCCAGGCTCTGCACAACACCCTCGGCTTGCTCGTACATCCGTCCCAGCCGGAACTGCGCCGCCGCATCCCCGCTTTCGGCCAACTGGCGCAGTTGATCGAAAGTCTCGTAAGACCACCCCTTCGCCAGTTCCCGCTCGATGGCGGCGAGCCGGTCTCGCGGAGTCCTGGACCGGAACGTATCCAGCAGATTTTGAAATCGTCCCTTCAAACGCGCTCCTCGAATGCCTGGCCTGAAAAACCGGTTGCAACGCTTTCACTGTGCACCTATGGCTCGTGCATCGCATCGGAGCCGGATCGAATTGCGCCGCTGAACAAGTACCACAAGATCGTTCTTTTGCCCACAATAATGCTCGCTTCCAGCGGCATGCCTGGAACCAGGTGCGTGTTGGGCGGCAAATCGTGCAAATGCAGTGCGACGATCCTGATGCGCGCGTCGAAGTAGGGCGGGCGCGTCTTCCCACTGGTCTCCTTCGACACTGTGTCCTGGTCGTTCACTTCGGTAAACGAGTCCTGGCTGATGGTCGTCACCACGCCCTCGCCTGTTCCGTGCTCGAGGAATTTATACGTTGCAAACTTGATGGTGACCGGATCGCCCGTTTGCACATACCCGCTCTCGTCCGCATCAATCTGTGCGTCCACTTCGATCGGGGTGTTCAGCGGCATCAGGCTGAAGAGCGGCTCGGCATCCGCAGCCACCCCCCCGGCCGAGAGCGTTGGGATCTTCAGCACCACCGCATCCACAGGCGCCGTAAGATTGATCAGGTCGTTCATCTTCTTTGCCTTGGTCAGGTCGTTTACGGCCTGGTCATACAAATCCTGCACATCCACGAGCTTGGTCAAGGTGTCGTCGTGCCATTTATCTACAAACACCTTTCGCTGCTCCTTCAGTGACTCGAGTTCGTGCTGGGTCGAATTCAGCTGCGTCTTCTGCGTGGTTAGCTGGTTCGCCGTGTCCAGCGTTTTGTCCTGCACGCCAATCAGGTCCAACCGGGTTGCAATCCCGGCAGCCTCCATCTTGGTGTACATTTCCTCGGTCTCCCGGGCAATCTTCAGCCGCCCTTCCAGGTCGGTGATACTGTCCGTGTAACCGGCAATCTGTGACTCGGCGCCATGGATGCGCTGGTCAAAATCGCTTATCCCCGCCTTGAACTCCACGCTCCGCTGATTCATCAACGATTGCTGCAGCACGTCGGATGCCTTCGAACGATCGGGACGAAAGGGAAGTGCGGCTTCTTCAGTCTCCATGCGGCGCTTCTGCGCCTCCAGGCTGGCTACTTTGGACTCAAGTGCGGAAAGATCGGCGCGCACAAACGTCGGATCGCACGTTGCCAGCACCTGGCCTTTCTTCACAACGTCCCCCACCTTCACCAGGATGCGACTGATGATCGCCTGCTCCATCGGCTGCACGGTCAGTGCTCCTCCGGTCGGAACAATGCGTCCCTGGGCAGTCACCACCCGGTCCAGTTGCGCGACAGAGATAAAGATCAGGATCCCGGTCAGCAACGCAGACAATAGATACAGCGCTGCCCTCTCCGTGAACGGGTGATAGCGGGCGACAATCTCCGCCGTCGCAGACTCGAACGCGACGGTCACCAGAGCCGTCGATTCAGATCGTTTCGGCTGCTTGTATCTCACGATCGGCATGGTGATCCTCAAACTCCAGGTGACGATTCTGTTGCGTCCAAAGGGAGCGGTAAATGTCGCAGGTGACGATCAGCTTCTTGTGCGTGCCCACCGCGTAGAACCGGCCCCGCTCGAGAACCAGAATGGCGTCTGCCATTGACAGTGCGGACAGCCGGTGCGAAATGATGATCACCGTCCGGTTCTGTGCAATCCGCAGCAGGTTTGCGTTCACAATCGCTTCGCTCTCCGCATCCAGTGCGCTGGTCGCCTCATCCAGAATCAGAATGGGCGGATCAACAAGAAGTGCCCGCGCAATCGCCAGCCGCTGCCGCTGGCCCCCGGAGAAGTTAACCGCGCCTTCTTCCACTTGCGTTTCATATCCATTCGGCAATCTCTCAATAAACTCCTCGGCGCCCGCCAGTTGCGCAACCTGAAC
>Ga0182013_10002080_pt1 | contig 26610 bp, 22 predicted proteins | sample 612S2MmetaG_FD_120487 | JGI IMG/M metagenome (GOLD analysis project Ga0182013, IMG submission 120487) | Permafrost microbial communities from Stordalen Mire, Sweden - 612S2M metaG | ecosystem: Environmental > Terrestrial > Soil > Wetlands > Permafrost | place: Sweden: Stordalen | collected...
CCCCCCCGGAGCGACAGTTCTGGTGAGACCGTGCGGAGTTGTCTATGTCGGCGGCAATGTGGGAAGACCCGGTGCGTATCCACTCTGCGCCTCGCAGACGACAACTGTTTCACAGCTTGTTGCGATGGCCTCCGGAGCTCAGACATCATCTTTTCAGAGCCACACGATTCTCGTTCGTACGCTTCCCGACGGCACGCGCGTCGTACGACAGATCGACATAGGCAAAATTCTGAAGGCCAAGGCGGCGGACCCGGTTGTTCAGGCGGACGACATCATTTATATCCCGCTGAGCGGTGTCAAATATACGCTCAGGAGTCTTCCGCAATATATTACGCAAATCGGCACGGCCTCACTGGAAGTTTATCGATGAATCACTGCGTTTCTGTCTGAGTTGCTCGGCGACCCGAGGATAAGCCGTTGAAAATCAGTATCGTAACGGTGTCTTTCAATCAGTGCGCCTTTTTGCGCGAGGCGCTGGAGTCTGTGCTGAATCAGAGGTATCCCGACCTCGAATACATAGTTGTCGATCCGGGCTCGACTGACGGCAGCCGAGCATTGATTCAAAGTTACTCTTCGGCAATTGCCCGAATCATTTTTGAGCCCGACCTCGGCGCGTCCGACGGACTGCGGAAGGGGTTTGCGGGAGCGACCGGCGATATCTTTGGATTTCTTAACTCCGATGATCTGCTGGCACCTGGTTCCTTGGAGCGGGTGGCGGAATTTTTCGAGGCGAACGCCGACATCGGCCTGGCGATGGGCAATGGTCATATCGTCGATATCGAAGGCCGCGTGGTTCGACCGGTGAAGGCGCGGGAGTTCACGGTAAATCGCTATCTCTACGGGGGAGCGCAGTTTCTTCAACAATCCACGTTTTTCCGCCGGGGAGCCTATTTGAACTCACCCGGATTCGATGTCCAAAACCGAAGCTGCTGGGACGGTGAGTTATTTGTTTCAATGGTGCACCGAGGCACTAAGGTCGGTTACATCAATGCCGACTTGAGCAAGTTTCGAGTTCACAATCAGTCCATTACCGGTAGCCGCAGGCAGCAAGAGGTTTATTACGAAGATCGCAAGCGAATTTTCCGTGCTGTCAGCGGCCGGGATTGGCGCATCACGGACAATCTTTGGTCGCTCTTCTACCGCGGTGAAGCTGCCTTGCGACGAGTCGGGATTGTTCGATAACGCGAGGCGAAAAAGGTGAGCGAGTGAGAATTGGCATCCTTTGGACGGGCCTCTCGGGATATCTGAATGCATGTCTCAAAGAGTTGGCCGGCCGAGACGGGGCTGAGCTTTTTGTCTCGCATCGCGCGCCCACGCTAGACGCCCCGTTCGACGAAAGTCAGTTCACCTGGATGAAGAATCGGTTGATGTGGCGCGTGGACAGCGAACTCAATGGACTCGAAGAACGTCTGCGCGAATTCGATCCCGAGGTGCTGGTGTTTTCCGGATGGGCTGTTTCGGCTTATCGCAGGGCGGCCAGATCGGCAGCCGGAAGATGCCTGCGCATTATGACCATGGACAATTGTTGGCATGCCACCCCGAAGCAGAGGCTGGCCGCCTGGATTGCTCGTTATTATCTTCGACCGCTTGCCGACGCCGTATGGGTACCGGGCGAGCGGCAAGCTGTCTTTGCAAGGAAGCTTGGATTCGAACAGCGTAAGATTCTTCGCGGCCTCTACTGCTGCGACCGGAGCCGTTTCCAGGCCAGCCACACACTCCGGATCTCTGAAGGCCGCCCCGTTCCGCGCTCGTTTCTTTTTGTGGGAAGATTTGTTCCGGATAAGGGAATCGACACTCTGGTCGAGGCGTATGAGACCTACCGGGCAAAGTTCCCCGATCCGTGGCCGCTGATCTGCTGCGGAGCCGGTCCGCTTCAATACCTGCTGGAAGGCAAATCCGGCATTCAAGTCGAGGGGTTTTTGCAGCCGGAAGCATTGGAGGCGAAGCTGGCTTCAGCAGGATGCCTTGTTTTGCCCAGCAAGTTTGAGCCATGGGCGGTAGTCGTACATGAGGCTTCTTCAGCCGGTCTGCTCATCCTCGCGTCGGAAAACGTGGGCGCGGCAGTGCATCTGGTTCAGGATAACTACAACGGCTACCTATTTGGCGGAGATGATATACGGGGTCTCGCATCCTTGATGGGCCGCGTGAGCGTCTTGCCGGACACGCGTCTCGATGTAATGTCCCGGCGCAGTCACTCGCTGTCAGGGCAATTCTCCCCGGATCGATGGGCTGACACTCTGATGGATGCGGCTAGCCGCATCCAGGATGATGACTAACTGGCTGAGTGGAACTTTCGGGTAAAACGCAATAATCGGTTCATGTAAAATCCTTGTTATAACCAAATGATTCCGGTCGCCATTTACCTTCAGGAAGCTGAACTTCACCGAAATGAATGAGGCAATCCACTTTGACCAATGAGAATTCCAGCGTCACCGAAGTCGATTCAAGTTTTCGTCGGTACGGGCAAGGGGACGCGGCTTCTGAGGAAGCATCCCTGGGGCGCCTGGTCCAACTTATCAAAAAGCGCGGATGGTTGATCCTGTCGGTGGGAGCAATCGGGCTGGCCGCTGCCATCACGGCAAATTTCGTGATGATCAGAGAATATACGGCCCAGGCCAAGATCGAGGTTACCTCGGATCTCTCCGGCGAGTTTCGTCTGGAGCAGATTGCAGGTGCGGCAGGCGGCCAGGACCTCGATGCCCAGGAAATCGATTCGCAGATCGAAATCATGCGGAGCAGGACTCTGGCGCTGGATACCATCCATTCGCTGCGTTTGGATAAGGATCCGGATTTTCTAAAAAACAAAGAGGGCCGTGCTTGGGATTTATCGAGACCGGACGACAGAACGATCTTGATTGACACTTTCCTGAACGATTTGAAGGTAACGCGTCTGGCCCAAACCGACCTTGTTCAAATCTATATAACCTCCCGTCGCCCTGAGCTCTCGACCCTGATGGCGAATACGCTGGTCGACAATTACATTCATCACACTTTTCAGGAGAGCTATAACTCTACGCAGAAGATCTCGTCATGGTTAAATGAACAGCTCGACACTTTGAAGTCAAACCTTCAGCAAAGCCAGCAGCGCATGGTTGACTTGCAGAAAGATGTTGGCATTGTCGGCATCGACCAGCAGGAGCAGAGCGTCGCGGTAGCTCACCTGGAAGAACTGAACAAGGAACTGGCCGATGCGCAGGTAGATCGCATGCTGAAAGAATCTGCGTACAGGGCAATTCAAAATTCTGAACCCGGCGTGGTCGATGCACTTTCCCCGCAGGCGATGGCTTTGCAGTTATCAAAGGAGAATCTCGATCAGCTCCAGTCGCAGCTCAAGGCCATGAGACAAACTTATGGATCGGCGTATCCGAGAGTCCGTGAGCTGGCAGCGCAGGTGGACTCTCTTCAGGCAAACATTGCCGCCGATGAAACCGCCCAGGTATCCCGTGCGGAAAAGGCATTCGATGCCGCCCAGGCCAATGAAACCGAACTTCGCAAAACCATGGATGCGGAAGAGCAAGATGCCTATCAAAACAGCTCCAAAGTGATCCAGTTCGAATTGGCGCGAGCCGAGTACAAGGCGAACCGGGAACTCTATGACGGCATCCAGGAGCGCTTGCAGGAAGCCAGTATCTTATCCGGTCTCCATTCAACTTCTGTTCATAACGTCGAAGATGCCGACATTCCAATTTTTCCGAGCCGGCCGAAGGTGCTGCTCAACCTCGCTGGAGGAACGACCGCGGGTATTTTCCTTGGTTGCATCCTGGCGCTTCTACTTGAAGCGATGGATACGAATCTTCGCACCATGTCCGAGGTTGAAGAGGCGCTGCAGCTTCCGCTTCTGGCTGTCATCCCAAAGGTCGATCCCGGGGATGTAATCCCTGAGAATTTTAACCGGCACGCTCTCTCTGGACATTCAGGTTCCTGGTCTAAGATCGCCGAAGCGCTGCGCGGTTTGAGAACGTCGATCTTGCTCTCAACACCCGGTGCACCGCCGCAGGTAATGATGATCTCCAGCACTCGTCCCGATGAAGGAAAAACCTCCATTGCCATCCTGGAAGCGATCATCTTTGTTTTGAATGGATCGAGGGTTCTGCTTATCGATGCCGACCTGCGCCGACCTGCCGTTCATCTGCGCCTGAAGGGTGAAAATATCGACTACAACTCCTCGCGGAATGTGGGACTCTCCTCGGTGCTTTCCGGAAAGGCGACCCTGAAAGAGGCCATCCAGGAGTGGCCCGATCAACCGGGTTTGCACCTTTTACTCTCCGGTCCGCTGCCGCCGCTGCCGTCGGAGCTGCTGGGATCTCAGCAAATGGTGAATCTGCTTGCCGAGCTGCGTACTCAATATGACTTCATCATCATCGATACGCCACCGGTGCTCACCGTAACGGATGCCTCGGTAATTGGGCGTCATGCGGATGCTGCGGTGCTTGTCGTCCGATACGGGGAGGCCCAGCGTCATGTGATCACTCGCAGCATCGAGTTACTGCAGCGCTCCGGAACAAACCTGTTGGGAATTGCCTTCAACATGGTCGACTTCGGTTCTCCGGAATATTCCGAGTACTATGGCCGGAAGTACTACAACTACTACGGGCCGCGTGAGTCGGAGGAGCAGGCGATGCTGAAAGACAGGAAGAAGAAGTGAGGACCCCTCCTTTCTTAATCAATTCCGTCTGGGCGCCGTAGCAGGCAGTGGCCGGGATAATCGGCGCCGACCTGTTGGCAATTGTGTTCAGGTATCGGTTTGATGTCTTAGATCCTCAATGGCATGGCTGCAAAGTTCCCATTGCCCAGGCGGGGCAACTGAATGAGGCCCATGGCAACCAAGACACTAGTTCACGGTCATATCCCGCGGCGAGCGCGCAGAAGAAACGCCTGGGCAAAATCCATGGCCGGAGACATCCTCACCTTCATGATCGGTCTCGGCTCGTGCTATACGATCCAGGTCGGGGGGGACATCCCCCTTTGCGAAGTTATCCTTATACCTTCGCTTCTGGTGCTGATTGCCATCCATTCCGAACGGGTGCGCGTAAGATTTCATCCTTTCGGAACAATAGTTGGGTTGATGAGTCTTTGGCTGCTGGGTCAAATCGCCACCGACGTCTACCGATCTACAACTTTCCGCGATTGGAGCAGGGGCGACGCAAACATTATTTTCTTCCTGTTAGATTTTATTGGCCTCACGATCCTGCTTAAGGGAAACGTACGCCGCCAGATGATCTTTCTCCTTGGTATTGCCCTCGGCCAAATTCTTTCAGTGAAGCTTGAACCGTCGCTCTACGAAGGGAATATCTACAAGTTTGGCCTTTGCTTTCCGCTGATGTACATAAATAGCCTGATATGTTGTTTCTTTTATAGGCGGCGAGAGTTTGCAGTTGTGGGGCTGCTCCTTCTGGCCAACATTGCGTTGAATTTGTTTTTCAATACGCGTTCTGTCGTGCTCTCGATGTTGATTGCTGCTGCCATGATTCTTCCGGTGATTCCCGAGCGCATCGGCCGATTAAGACTTCTTCCACCCTTGGGAACGACGGCTCGTGTCCTGGCGCTGGCAGGCATTGCTTCTGCAGCAGCCGGATTGGCTGGGTTACTGGTGACAAGTCTGGGCGCTTCAGGCGCCTTGGGACGCGAAGCTCAACTGAAGAACAGCATTCAAACACGGGCAGGATGGGGAATCCTGATCGGCGGAAGGCCCGAGATCCTGGTTTCCTCCCGTGCCGTCTTCGACAGCCCCATCCTCGGGCATGGATCCTGGGCGAGGGATCCAAAATACTCCGAAATGCTGTCTGATATAGAGGCCGAATTTGGAATGCCCCCTTCCGACGAGGGGCAAAAATTCAAAGGCTTGATTCCCGCACATTCCCATCTTATGGAAGCCTGGGTTTTCTCTGGATTTCTGGGAGGCGTCTTTTGGATATACATTTTCAAGGAGACGCTGAAAAGCATCGTCCGTACCGCGAATTTGCGTAAGCCGGAAACGCCAATGTATGCCATCCTGCTGACCGGTTACGCCTGGGCTATCCTCTTCTCACCCTTTGGCGGCCTTGACAGAATCCAGGAGGCCCTCATCCTGGTGATCATTTGCGACCTGCTGGGTCGCGACACCTCTTTACGCCGGAACACGCAAAAAGCCTTCACAACTCCGCAATATCCTGTTCGCAGGAGAAACCTGGGTAAGTTCCCGACCAGCCGGAATTCGTAGCCCCAGAAACAGGGAATCGGTTTGAATGCCGCGCATTTCAGCATGACTGGAATTCATTTCAGAAGATCGGCTGACGGCAGGCCTCATGCCGTGGCGGAGGTCAACATGGACAGGCAGCGTGGCGGGCTCGCTGGCTCAGCTTTAGGCCGCTGAGTTAAGTCGGAGGCGTCCGGTTGCCGCACGTGCAAAGTCAAATGAGTTTTGAGAGTGGACCGCGCAGCAAAATGATTCTGAACTCAATTCTCTTTGGTAAGGATCTGTGAAAGCAATCATCTCTTCAGGCGTCGGCAAGCTACACTTTCATGAGACAGTGCGCGCAGTGGCGTCCGCGGGAGTCGATGTGGACTTTATTACAGGTTGGGTCCCTCGCGCCGGCGCCGATGAATTTGTGGACAGTCTCGGAAGGCTGATTGGTGAAGCGGGCTTGGCCAACCGTATGCGCGCCCGTCGTGTTGATGCACCCGGAGTGACGGTTCGGAGTCTTGCGTGGGCTGAGATTGTTGGCCGCGGAGTGGGATACCTGAGCAGATTGAAACTCCTGAAGGGATCCACGGCGGGCGGCTTGGCCTTTAAGGTCATGGGCTGGGCCAGCAGGAAATATCTCCGTGACGCAGACATCTTTCAGGTCCGCAGCGGAGCAGGCCAGGGTGGCGCTATTGAAATTGCTCGCCGAAACGGCATGAAAGTGATGGCGGATCATTCCATCGCTCATCCCGGTTATATGCAGCAGGTGCTGGGCGAAGAATACGCCCGCGCCGCCCTCCATTATGAAATGTCCTGCACAAAAGGTCTGTGGCGAGTAGTCCTCGACGACTGCGACCAAGCGGACCGCCTGCTGGTCAATTCGGATTTCGTGAAACGCACCTTTGTTGAGAGAGGCTATCCGGCTGAGCGCATCGATGTTGCATATCTCGGAGTAAGAGCGAGCTACTTTCACCTGAAGAAATCGTACGCCTGCCATAAAACCGTCAACATTCTGTTTACGGGTAATTTCGATCTGCGCAAAGGCGCGCGGGTTTTGCTTGACTCTATACGGCAGGTGCGTAAAGGCGGGCTGGATGTCCGTCTTCGCATGATCGGAAACATGAGCAACGGACAAGTATGGTTGAAGGACTCTGATGCGGACTTTCTAACGCACACGCCTTTTGTACCGCCCGAAGCCGTTCTGCCGGCATTGGCGGAAGCCGATATGTTTGTCTTCCCCACGCTGATTGAAGGATGTTCGCGTTCGGCAATGGAAGCTGCGGCGGCGGGCCTGCCGGTGATTACCACCGAAAGTTGCGGATTGCCGCTCGCTGATGGTAAATCCGTTCTTTTTGTTCCGCCGAATGATTCGGAAGCCTTGGCTCAAGCGATCTCGCGGATCGCGATTAATCAGTCGTTGCGCGAATCGCTCGGCAGGAATGCCGCTGAAGCGATTTCTCAGAATTACACCTGGCCCCAATATGGGCAAGAACTGCTCCACGTGTATCAGAGGATTCTAAGCTGAGTTCAGATGCATTCTACGATTTGAAATGGATCTAGGCGGCTACCTACCATGAGCCTTAAACGACTTTTGAAGCTCTTAGCCTCGTTCCTGATGGGCCAGGGAGTCGCAGTGCTCAGCCAGTTGCTGATCCCACCGCTCTTCATTCTCCGATATGCGCACGGAATCGAAGTATACGGCGAGTGGGTCACGCTGACCGCGGCAATATCTTACTTGAATACTCTCAATTACGGCATCCAGACTTATGCCAATAATCAAATGGCGATCCACTACCACCGGGAGGAGATCGATGCTGCGAAGATCGTTCAGGCCAGTGCGCTGCGCTTGATTATCTTTGCAGTGTCGCTGCTCGCACTGGCCGGATCGGCCGTCCTGTTCATGCCGGTGGGAAAGATTCTCAGCCTGAGGCATATCACCTCGCACGAGTCATCGCTGACCATTTTTCTGATGATCTTGCAGTTGCTCATAGGGTGGCCGTTCGCGCTGATCAGCAATAGCTATCTGGTCATCGGCGAGGCCCACCGCGGTCAGACCTGGATGAATGGCCAGAGACTCACCGCCATGCTCGCGATGTCGGCGCTGCTGTGGTTCAGGGCTTCCTTTCCATTGCTGGCTTTGACACAGGCAGCCTCTGTCACTCTGTTTCTTTTGCTGGTGATCCTCGATGTAAGAATGCGAGCTCCTGTCTTGCTGCCCTCGCTTAGCTACGGAAACATGAAGTCGATGGTGGCAATCATGAAACCAAGCGGCTATTTCGGATTGCTGGCAGTGTCGAGTTTTCTTTGCTGGCAAGGCCCCGTGCTGGTTCTTCAAAAAGTCCTGGGCCCGGCAAGCGTGGCTATCTTTCAGCTAACGCGGATTGTTTTCAACATGTCCCGGCAGATCTTGGTTGTCCTGACACTTTCAATATCGCAGGACATCACGATCATGGTGGGCCAGAAGAATTGGGAGCGGCTACACCGACTCTACGACCTGTCGGAAAGGGTCGTGCTGCTGCTCGTTCCCACCGTCACGGTTGGAACGCTGCTGATGTGCCCGGTCCTGTTTGCGGTCTGGCTCCATAAACGCACCCTGTATGAGCCGGGTTTGTGCCTTGTGATGGCTGCAATTTCAGGGGTCATGGGCATCAAGGAGCATAAATATCAATTTCAATCATCGAGCAATGAGCATCAAAGCCTCTCCCGATTTTCAATTGCCGCCTATCTCGTCATGTTGCTGGCCGCGGCTTTCTTACTTCGCCCATTCGGGATCAAATCGCTCCTGCTTTTGTGGCTCGCCACTGAAGTGGTTCAGGTGATTTATATTCTGCGCCTCAATGCGAAGCTGTTTCCCAGGGAGGCGCAGATCTCAACGACTCCGGTGGTCCATTTAGCCTTCGTACTGACCGGCTCACTCGCTCTGGCAGCGTGGCCGGTTTATCACAGTGCGCAATGGCCGCTCTTCGAGGTGGCCGCGGTGTCTATCGGCTTCACGGCCGTGCTGGGCGTTTTCTCGTATTTCGCGTTTAGGCTCGGAGAAGTCCGAAAGGTGTTGCAAGGCAGACTCCGTCGGCGATTCGCGGTCTTGCGCTGAATCCAATGTGCTGAGCCGAATGCCGCCCGCCACAACAGGCTTTGCAAATGTCAGAACCCGGGCTCAGGCAGATTGACCAGACGCGCATCGAGCAGCGCCTCGATCTGCTTGAGCGCCGCGAGGACTGCGTCTGATACCGGTCCGTCCACTTGAACCACGGCCAGCGCCTTCACGGGCTTTTCGCCGGCGCGCTCGCGGCCCAGGGCAAAGTTTGCGATATTCACTCCCTGCTGACCCAGCGTCGTGCCGATCTGACCAATCACGCCGGGCACATCGAGGTTGCGGCACACCAGCAGATAACCTTCGAGAGGCGTCTCAATGTCAATGTGATCAAACTCCAGCAGCCGCGGCTGCTCTCCGTGAATCACCGTTCCGCTGGCGCGACTTGTCCCTGCGGGCCCGTGAAGAACGACCGTCAGAACGCTGGCCGCACCGCCGCGATGGCTCTCCTGCTTCTCTTCGTGTACGCGAATGCCGCGCTCCACGGCCACTGCCGCCGCGTTGATGCGATTGACGTTTTCCGAACCCTGCAAAAGACCTTCGATCGCCGCGTTGCGGACCAGCTCCGTCTTCAGCTCGGTCAGCGTGCCGCCGTAAATCAGGTTGATGCTCTCGATGCCGCCCTTGCCGGCCTGGGCAAGAAAGGACCCCAAACGCCCGGCAAGATCGATGTAGGGAGCCAGTTGCACATACTCTTCGTGACTGAGCGAAGGCAGGTTCACGGCGTTCTGCGCTACGCCTAGTTTCAGGTACTCGCGCACCTGCATGGCAATCTGCACGCCGACCGCCTCCTGCGCTTCAGCCGTCGAGCCGGCAATGTGCGGCGTCAATATCACGTTGTCCAATTCGAAATAGGGAGAGTCTTTGAGAGGTTCCTGGGCAAACACATCGAGCGCCGCGCCAGCCACCTTGCCACTTTTGAGCGCCTCAACAAGAGCAGTATCGTCAACCAGCTCGCCGCGCGCGCAATTGATAATGCGTACGCCTTTCTTCATCGCAGCCAGAGTCTTGGCATTGATTACACCCTGTGTCTGCGGTGTCAATCCAACATGGAGCGTCAGATAATCGGCCTTTGCAAACATCTCCTCCAAAGAGACAAGTGCAATGCCGTTTTCGCGGGCCACGGCGGCTGAAACAAACGGATCGCTGCCGATAAGCTCGAGCCCGAAGCCGCGCGCCCGCCTGGCCACTTCAAGGCCGATGCGTCCCAGGCCAAGAATTCCCAGTGTCTTCGCGCGCAACTCAGCGCCCTGCAGACTTTTCTTCTCCCATTTGCCGGCGTGCATCGTGCTGTTGGCAGCGGGCAGCTTGCGAGCTAGAGCCAGCATCAGGCCAATGGTCAGCTCGGCCACGGCCACAGCGTTCGCGCCGGGCGTATTCATCACCACGATACCCCGCCGCGTGGCCGCCTCGGTATCGATGTTGTCCACGCCTACCCCGGCGCGGCCAATGACGCGTAGCTTCGGCGCGTGCTCCAGCAGCGCATCGTCCACCTGCACCGCGGAGCGCACCACCAGCGCATCGGCGTCTTCCAAGGCGGCCTGAAGGCCTTCCGGGAGTTGATCGTGCGTCCTTACTTCCCACCCCGGCTCGGCCGCGAATACAGCCAGTGTAGCCGGAGAAACCTTCTCCGCCAGAACGATCTTCATGGTCTCTCCCCTGCTCTTTTGCCCGCTCTCGTATTCGTCGAAGCGAACTCCCTGCTGCTCGCACAGCAGATCGAACATCCGTACCACCGCGGCGTGAGGCTTGCCTTCGCCGCGTTCGTACTTGGTCACCGAGTTTGGATGTACACCCAACCGTTCGGCCATCTCGTATTGATAGAGGTCCAGCTGCTTGCGCGCGATCAGCAGCTTTTCTCCAAAGGTCAGTTCTGCCATAAAAACAGTCCTCAGCGGACAGCGGACAGTGGACAGTGGACAGTGATCAGGGGTCAGTGATCGTTGGGGGCGGATGAAACTGGGTGCCCCACCCTCGGCGCGTCCTTGTTTTTGCGCCTAGGGTGGGTTTGCACGAACACTACCCGCCGGCCATCGCCTTTGCATACACTTGCTGCGCCGCCGCCACCGCCTGCCCATAAACCACCGGCAACCCCAGCGTGTCTTTGGCAATGTGCTCCATCGCGCCCAGCAGCGCCACGGTATCGAGATAATCGAAGTAGCCCAGGTGAGCGACGCGAAAGATCTTTCCCTGCATCTCGCCCTGCCCATTGGCGATCACCAGCGCAAATTTTGTCTTGAGGGCCTTCACCACGTCGCTCGAGTTCATTCCCTCTGGAACCGCAACCGCCGTAGCCGCGGCGGCCGAAGCCGTGGGCGCAAACAGCGTGAATCCCAGCGCCACCAGTCCCGCCCGCGTGGCTTCCGCGTTGACCTGTGCGTTGTTCACCAGCGCGATGCGGCCCTTTTCCAGATCGCCGCCGGCTTGGCCGGCGATGTAATCGAGCGCCGCACCGAGCCCTGCTACCAGCGCCACTGCGGGCGTGTACGCGCTTTCGCCCTTCACGGCGTTCTTGCGCTCCTTGCGCAGGTCGAAGTAATAGCGCGGGTTCTTCGACGTTTCCATTGCCGCCCAGGCGCGCTCGCTCACGCTCAGGTAAGCCAGGCCAGGAGGGATCATCACCGCTTTCTGCGAGCCGCCGATCAGCACGTCGATTCCCCAGCCATCCACATCAAAGTGCGTGGTCCCCAAGCCGGTAATTCCGTCCACCACCAGCAGGGCTTCGCTTCCGGCTTCTCTGATCAGCCTGGCGATCGCTTCTACATCGTGCCGGACAGCGGTCGAGGTCTCCGTAGCCTGCACGAAGATGGCCTTATGCTCCGGCTTGATCGCGTTGCGCACCATCGCAAGGTCGAACGTCTCGCCGTAGGGCGCCGTCACCGCGTCGGGAACGCAGCCGAACGCCTTCACCAGTCCCGTCCAGCGTTCGCCGAATTTGCCGGCGGTCAGCACCAGCACCCGGTCCCCCGGGGAGGTCAGATTCGTGACCGATGCCTCCATGGCTCCCGTTCCTGAACTCGACAGCAATAGTACGTCGTTCTTGGTGCCGACAAATATCTTCAACTGCGCCAATACCTTCTGAAACAAAGCGCGGAATTCTGGTGTGCGATGGTGGATGTCGGCCGCAGCCATGGCAAACTGGGCGGCGGGAAGCAGCGGAGTCGGACCTGGAGTAAAAAGGCGAGTTTTGCGGATCATTTTTACCTCTTGGCTGGGGCTTGGAGTTCGGTGCACCCAGAAATCACATAATACACACTTTTGTGATTTATGTGAATTCCTCGCCTGTGGAGAAGCCTGCGATGTGACCCGAGCGAGCGCTCAGGAAGCGGCCCGAATTGGCCGTCGGGGCCTCGTCAACTAAAATTTGATTGAGGAAAAAAGTCGATATGGACGCAGGTGCACTGGAAGCTCTCGTAAGTCAACAAGTGATAGTCGCCATGAAGGCGCACGATGCGGAGCGCACCACTACCCTTCGCCTCATCAAAAATGCGCTCAAGAACAAGGCAATTGAGAAGCGCGAGCCCCTCACTCAGGCGGAGTCGGAGCAAGCGCTGGCGTCGATGATCAAGCAGCGACGCGACTCGATTGAGCAGTTTAACAACGGCAATCGCCCTGAGCTGGCCGCCAAGGAGGCCGCGGAGATCGCGGTGATTGAAGAGTTCCTGCCCAAGGCGATGGACGAGGCCGGGCTGGCAGCGCTGGTGGGTGAAGTGATCGGCGAGATTGCCGCCTCGACGGGCCAGAAGCCCGGTCCCAGGGACATGGGCCTGGCCATGAAGGCCGTTCAGGCCCGCTTGCAGGAGTCCGGAGTCCGAGCCGAGGGGCGCGCGGTGAGTGAATTGGTTAAAAGAAACCTGGCAGGTTGATTTGCATCCGGCATTTACCCGCCGAGCACAGGACGGCCAGGCAAGATGTCGCTGCCTGAAAGCAAATCAAGTCGAGGATTCCGGATCGACATCGAAACTAATCTCACCGGACGGGGTCATAGCCATCATCCCTCCCCTGAACGGCCGGGCTTGCGCGGCTAGCGGAGGGCGGACGAGAGCACTGGACCGCAGCGCCTGTGAGGGTTTATGAACTTCAGCATCAATTCGCGCCTGTCGAGTCCTTTTCGCTCCGCATCCGAATGCCGAGATCGGCTCTCATTTTCAATAACGCCGCGTAAACCTCAAATATTGCTGGCCACGGCGGTCGCCGCGATAGCCTTTGGCTCGGCTGATCTCGGGGCGCAGCAGTCCGTTCCCTACGGCTGGTATAGCGCAGCGCCCCAGGGAGCGCAGCAATACGACAACGCACAACCTCAATATCAGCAGAGCTACCCTCAGCAGCCTTACGCCCAGCCGAAATATCCGCAACCCCAAGACGCGCAGCCGCAATATCAGCAGCAGCCTTATCCTCAACAGTACGAACCATCGCAGCAGTTTGCCCAGCCTGAATATCCGCAGCCGCAGGATGCGCCCCAGCAGCAGGGCGCACCGGCTCAGCCGCTGAACGCCGGCGATCTCGAGCAGATGCTGGCGCCGATCGCGCTCTATCCCGACGCCCTGCTGGCGCAGGTTTTGGCTGCTTCCACTTATCCGGCGCAAGTCTCAATTGCTGACCAATGGCTGAACAACATGAGGGCGCAGGGCACTAGCTCTCCCGATCAGATTGCCGCCGGCGCGCAGGCACAGAGTTCCTGGGATCCCAGCGTGAAGGCGCTCACCGCATTCCCGCAGGTGCTGGATATGATGGACCAGAACCTGGAGTGGACGACCAACCTCGGCAACGCCTATTACAACCAGCCGCAGGACGTGATGCAGACCGTCCAGGTGCTGCGCGACCGCGCCCAGCAGGCCGGCAATCTTCAAAACACTCCGCAGGAGCAGGTCAACAACGACCAGGGATACATAGAGCTGGCTCCTCCCAACCCGCAGGTGGTGTATGTGCCCGCCTATAATCCATGGGATGTTTACGGGCAGCCGATTGCGCCCTACCCCGGTTTTTCAGTCCTTGGCGCGCTCGGCTCGGTCTTCGGCGGGTCTCCGATTCAGTTTGGGCTGGGCATCGCCATGGCCGCATTTGAGCACACTCCGTTTGGCTGGATGGGCTGGGGCCTGGACTGGCTCGCCCACGCCATTTTCTTCAATCACTCTCCCTACTTCTCGCACAGCACAACGGTAGCCGACTGGGGCTTCCCTCATGGCGGCCCGCGCGCGTATGGAGGCCGTAATTGGGCCGCAGGCGGATATCGTGGCGCTCAACCCTACGGAAGAGATGTACGCACTGCAAATTCATATGGCCGCTCTCTTGCCGAGTCGCATGTTTCCGGAGAAAGATTTGGAGCCGGCAATGGCCTCGCGCATGGCTACCAGGCTCCCTATCGCGCGCAAGAAAACTACCGCTCACCCGGCGGCTACACCCATCCGGCGACGCCGGGACAGCAGGCATACAACAGGATGCCGCAGCGGTACGCGTACGCTCGGCCGCAAGGCTACGCTGAGCAGTCGCGAGGCTACGCTGGGGGAAATGAATACTACAATCACCCTGGAGGCGCCTACGGAAACGCTGGCCGACCGGCGCAAAGCTATGTTCGCCCCGGAGGTGGTTATTCCGGCGGCTATCAGCCGTACCGCGCACCGTCGCTCCAATCGCCTGGGATGAGCTCGTCCCGAGCCTACGCGGGACGCCCCGGCGAGGCATACGGAAACCCGTTTGCCCGCAATCAAAACCCCGGCGGCTCCCATTTCTTCGGCGGCGGGCGGGAATCGGGAGCCTTCGGCGGCGGACAGGGATCCATGGGTTCCTACGGCAGAGGCTTTGGTGGCGGCGGACACGCACCGAAGGGCTTCGGCCATGAGAAGGCGCCCAAGGCCAGCCACTCCGGCGGCGGAGGTGGGCACAGGCACTCCCGTTGAGAGCACTCAGGGCGCTTCCCTGCCCTTGCCCGTTCGATGCCACTGGTTGTGAATGCACGATGAAAATGAAAACAACTCTCTGGACTGAGGTTCTGCCCAAGCCCTAAAATCGGCTCTCAAGGAGGCCGCTTACGGCTCCTTTCGGGAGCGTCGATGGGAGCGAGAGCGAAAGGCACGATGCCGGTGCTGTTGCTGCTCTTAATGCTCGCGTTCCCGCGCCTCTGGGCGCAAGGACCGCCCTACCAAACCGACGATCCCGTCCCGGTCGACCTGCACCACTACGAGTTCTATATTTTCGGCGGAGTCGACGGCACTCCCGTCGAACTGGACTCGACCGGGCCAGCCTTCGAGTTTAACTGGGGCGCGATCCCGAGAGTGCAGCTGCACGCCATTCTCCCCTGGGGAGTGGTTGCGCCGATGAACAGCCCTGTCTATCAGCCCGCGGGTGCCGGCCGTGTAGCCTTCGGCCTTAACGATATGGAACTGGGCGCAAAAATAGCTTTCATTAAAGAGACCAAACACTTTCCTCAAATCGGCAGCTTCACCATGTTCGAGATGCCGACCGGCAACTACACAAAAGGTCTGGGCGTAGGCAAGGTCTGGTATAAACTCCCTATCTGGTTGCAGAAAAACTCCGGCAAGTGGCTCTTCGACGGCGGCGGAGGCTACCAGGTCGTGCCGCAGGCCGGCTACCGCGACTTCCCCTACACCGGGTGGCTTGTAAAGCGCGAACTCAGCGAGAGACTGGAGTTAGGGGCTGAGATTTTTGCACACGGGCGCGAAGGATTGGCGACCCCGCAGACTGAGGCTTCGGCGTTGATCGACCTCGGTGGTTATTATCACTTCAAGAAGCACCCCGGCGAACAGTTCCTCTTTTGTTATGGGCACTCGGTCGCGGGACAAACCGAGAACTACGCCTACGCCGGCATGTACTGGACGTGGGGCAAAGACGACAAGAAGGACGCCCGCATGGGGCCGTTCCCCGGTTCCCTGGCTGCGAACAGACTTTAGAACCAGTGCTTCGTACGCACGAGACGGAAGGACAGGCACATGGAGATCACAACACGCAGTCTCTGGACTCTGGTTCACGGCATGGGATTCGGTGCGCTCTATCTGCTTGCCTGTTCAGGAGCGCTGGTGGAACTTTATCGCCGCTACTCCGCGCACAATGACGTTCCGGCGGCCGCGCGGGATGACAAGTTTCTCGGAGTGTATCTGGCGGCGATGGCTGCCATGGCGTGGCTGGCAGTGCTCACCGGCAGCTACGTGATTTATCCGTGGTATCGTGCCGTTCCCCCGGCGGGGCTCCACAACCTGGGCGCATTTCCGCGATCCCTGCTGCTTTCAAGCCCCTCGACGAGCGGCTGGCACTCCCTGGGCATGGAGTGGAAAGAATACATCGCATGGCTGGCGCCGATCTCGATCACTATGGCGGCGGCAGTGGCTCTACAATACGGCCGCAATCTGAAGCGCCAGCCGCAGCTTCGTTCAGCGGTCCTGTGTTTCGTATGGGTATCGCTGCTGGCAGCAGGGGTGGCCGCATTTTTTGGCGCCACGATCAACAAGCATGCGCCCGTCGAAGGCGGCAATACGATCCAGTTGATGCACGGAGAATGATCATGCACGCACCCATCGCAGCACCCTTATCAAGCTCCGAAGAAATCGCGAACGGTGCAGGCGCTGCGGCCATTCTTGCCGCCGGCGTCGGCGCATTCCTGGTGGGAGTGCTTGCCGTGGCCGCCGACAAGTCGGCAGCGATCAAGGACCTGATGAATTTCTGGAAGCCTACTGGAGCACTCTCCGGTGTGACCACGAGCGCGGTCGTCATCTGGCTGGTGGTTTGGGCCATTCTGCATGCGCGATGGCGCAACCGCAGCGTCGCGTTGGCCAGCGTCAACGCTACGGCGCTTATGCTGCTGGCGCTCGGCCTGCTGCTGACTTTCCCTCCGCTGGCCGACCTGCTTTAAGTCTCCTCAGAATACTTCGGAGCGGAATCCTGGGGGCACGGGCAGGTGCTTCAGCAGGCCCAGTTCGCCGGCCAGCCGCTCGAGTCGCGCGCGTGTGGCCGCTGCGGGCGGCACCAGCGGCAGGCGCACCGTGTCATTGATGCGGCCCATCAGATTGAGCACGGTCTTGACCGGCCCGGGATTCGACTCCCAGAAGTTGGCGTCGAAGAGCCGCGAAAAACGCCGCTCGATCTCGCGCGCCTCAGTCCAGTTGTTCTTGAGCGCGGCGCGGATCATGCGTGCCACCTCGGCCGGCGCTTCGTTCGAGGCCACGCTGATGAGCCCGTGTGCGCCGATGCCGATGGCGGCCAGGGCCAGGTTGTCGTCGCCGGAGAAGATCTTGAATCCGCGCGGCAACGAATGAACCAACTCGGCGATTTGCGGCAGCTTGCCGCTGGCTTCCTTGATGGCCTGAATGTTGGGCGCAGCCGCGGCTAGGCGAACCACCGTTTCCGGATCGAGGTTTACACCGGTGCGCCCAGGCACGTTGTAGATCGTGACCGGCAGGGGGCTCACGGTCTTTGCCAGCGCCAGAAAATGCTGAAACTGGCCTTCCTGGGTAGGCTTGTTGTAATAGGGATTGGCCGACAGAACAGCGTCGACGCCATGAACATGGCGCAACATTGCGGCCTGTCGAACCAGGGAGCGAGTCGAGTTGTGGGTGCAGCCGGCCCACACCGGAACCCGGCCGCCAGCCGCCTCAACCACTATGCGGACGGCCTGCAGCCACTCCACCTCATCCATCGTGGCCGCTTCGCCCGTCGACCCGCAGGCCACTATGAAATCAATACCCGAATCAATTTGCCAGTTGACCAGCGCCCAAAGCGCAGGCTCGTCGATCGCGCCATCCGCCTTGAAGGGCGTAACGATTGCAGTTCCACAACCAGTAGTTTCCATGACAGAAGAAGTCTATAGGATGGGGCCGCTGTTTCCCAAAGCGGCGCGAAGACGTTCTCGAAAGCAAAGAACAGGGACGGCTTGCACTGGCCGGTAACTCAGCGAATGTTGAAGCTGTAGACCACGCTGTATGAGAACAAGGGGTAGATCGAAACCTTGGCGAGGTCGCGCCTCCACTTGGTGAGCGACGATTGCAGGGAGTTGTTGAAGTCGATTGCGACCGTGTTCGACTTGTCGCCTACATTGCTGCATTGTGTCTGCGCCTGGTCGAGGCAAGCCCATCCTGATACATTGACGTTTGCCGAGGGCGCGCCGGTAAAGGCGACGCCGAACTCGGATGGAAACGACCAATGGCGGTTCGAGTGCGGCACGAAGCGGCCGAATCCTCCGGCTACCGTTACAGCCGGACGAGTTGTGTGAAGTCCCAGAATGCCGGTGCCGGCGAGCGGAGTTGCCCCGGTGACGTCATTCTTGGTAGCGGAGTAGTAGTTCTGACCGTCGAGCGTGAAATTGGTCCCCGGGGTTAAGTTGGCCGCGACTTTAAGCTGGTTGGCATTGTAAAACAGCAACCCGGGACTGAGCCGCCAGATGCTGTTGTGCGGATACCAGTCGAGCGAGACCGCGGCCGAGGCCAGATGCAGATTCACACTGGTGTCGAATCCCTCGATCTCGAACCGATTGACGTTGAGGTTGAAGTAGTCTGCGTCTGCGCGGGCGTCGAAATAGTCGTCCAGGACGATTGCGCCTTTGATCCCGATTCCAAGAGGCGAAACATCGGCGCCGATGCCGATACGCGAAAAGGGAACCTGGTGCCACACGGCGGAGGCTGCGACATTGGGGCGGTCAGGATTTGCGGCGGGCATTGCGGGCTGCGGCGCCTCGGAAATCGAAAGGGCAAGAGATGACGACTCTGATACCTCGGAGGTCGCGGCCGAGCCGGCTGAACTCGAAGCGCCGAAAGCGCTAAGGGCAGAGGAGCCAAGTGACTGCGCAGGGGCGGAGACAATCGAAATAATCTGGACGAGCAGTGAGGCAATGAGGGCAAGCGCAAACTTCTCGCCTTGGTTCTTCCCGTGTAGAGATAAAAATGCCATCAGAATCCGCGTGCCCGATCTCCCCGAGGTTAGCCACTTTCCAGACGTGGGGGCGCCCGAAAACCTTCGGCCTGGCCGCGAACCTGCTTACACGATAGAGAAGACCCGTTAGGCAGACAATAGCACGGAAGTTGTGCCGAAAGAATGAAATCCAGGATGAATTTCCTGTGCCCAGCCGGAGATCATAGTTGGTCAAAAATCTCGCGGAAGTCGTAGGCGCCTTCCTTGTCGGCCAGCCACTCGGCAGCGCGGACTGCGCCCAGAGCGAACCCGCGGCGAGAGTTGGCCTCATGGCGAATCGCGAGAACGTCAACTTCGCTCGTCGCTGTGACGATGTGCTCGCCCTTGGCGTCGCCTACGCGGTGCGAAGCGATAGGAACCTCCACGCCGGGTCGCTCCTTGGCGATGATTTCACGCAGCGTGATTGCGGTGCCGGAGGGGGCGTCGAGCTTGGAGACATGGTGGGTTTCGGAGATGGAGAAACTGTAGCCCTCCAGTTGCGCGAGCGAGGCGGTGAGGCGGAAAAGCTTTTGCATGCCGATCGAAAAATTAGTGCCGTAGAGCAGCGCGCCGCCGCGCTTGTTCGCCAGCGCTTTCAGGTCGGCGAGATGCGCGTACCAACCGGTGGTACCTACCACGATGCGGGAGCCGAGAGACAGGATGGCGCGCATGTTTTCAACCGCGGCCTGGGGAGCTGTGAAATCGATGACAACATCGACGCCGGCCAGATGCGGCGCGGTGAGAGCCGAGGCATGCTGGTTCTCGTTGATGTCGAGCGCCCGCACGCCGTGGCCGCGCTCGCGGGCAACCTCAGCGACCAGAGAGCCGGTTTTTCCTTTGCCGAGTACGAGGATGAGCATGGAAACCTCCGTTGACAGGTGACAGTTGACAGCATCGCGCTATGCGCGATCTGGAGTTACGCCTCACTGCGCCAATGCAGGTCTCGAAGAAATTCCACAGCGTGCCTGATTTCTGATGACAACTGTATCTAGTTTGTGAATGTCCGCTGTCCGCTGTCCGCTGTCCGCTGTCCGCTGTCAACTGTCAACTGGCGACTGTTCTCGCTTTCACATCGAAGATGGCCGGGTCGGGCTCCTTGAAGAACGCAGCGTGGAGCGAGCGGACGGCTTCTTCCGCGTCGTCTTCTTCGATCATGAAACTCATGTTGATTTCGCTGGCGCCTTGGGAGATCATGCGCACGTTGATGTGGCGGATGGCGTTGAAGACTTGTGCGGCAATGCCGTTCTGGCCGCGGATGTCTTCGCCGACCATGCAGACCAGCGCCTTGCGGCCCTCGTATTTCACATCCGCGAGCTTGCTGAGATCGGCTGCAATCTCGGGCAGGCTGGCATTGGAATCGACAGTGAGCGAGACGCTGACTTCGGACGTGGACACCATATCGACGACGCACTTGTGTTTGTCGAAGATGGCGAAGATCTGGCTGAGATAGCCGTGGCTCATCAACATGCGGCTGGCGACCACGTCGATGATGCTGAGTTTTTTCTTAACCGCGATGCACTTGAACGGGCTTTTGCAGTGCGGAGCCAGCGAGATGATGCGCGTGCCCTCGCAGGCTGCGTTGCGGCTGTTCAGCACCAGGACCGGAATGTTCTTTTTGACCGCCGGCAGAATGGTGGCTGGGTGAAGGACCTTGGCGCCGAAGTAGGCAAGCTCAGCGGCTTCTTCGAAGCTGATGACTTTGACCCGCAGAGCTTCAGGGCAGACGCGGGGATCGGTGGTCATGATGCCGTCGACGTCGGTCCAGATTTCAATGGCCTCCGCAGAGAGCGCGCCGCCGATGATGGCGCCTGTGAAGTCTGACCCGCCGCGGCCCAGGGTGGTGGTCAGTCCGGCTTCATTGGAGGCGATGAATCCGCCCATGACAGGGACTTTTCGCTGTTCGACCAGGGGGATCAGCTTCTCCTGGGCGCGCTTGTCGGTGAGCGATTCAATAGGCGCGGCCTTCTGAAACTCGGAGTCGGTAATGATGACGTCGCGCGCGTCGACGTGAGCGGAGTCAATGCCGCGTTCGCGGAAGGCCGCGGCGACGATGCTGCTGGAGATGCGCTCACCGTAGCTGACGATCAGGTCGGAGATGCGCGGGGTCAATTCGAGGATGACAGCCAGGCCGCGCAGGATCTCGTCCAGGGTATCGAATTTCTGGTCGATCAGGTCAACGAGAGCGACGCTGTCAGCGGGTGCTTTGACCAGTTCGAAGGCGGTGTCGCGATGGCGGGCGCGCAGGCGCGAGCTGATGGCCAGCGCGCCGGTGCGATCGCCCTGCGAAGCGCATGAAGCCGCACGCAGTAGCTGGTCGGTGACGCGAGCCATGGCGCTGACCACGACTACGGGGCTCTTGCCCTCGGTCACGCGCCCTTTGACAATGGCCGCAGTGCGGCCGATGGCGGCCGCGTCTTCGACCGAGGTACCGCCAAACTTCATGACAACCAGGCTCATTTCAAAAATCCCGTGGTTCCATTGCCGACCGATTGCTGACCGAACCGCGCATTGCGCTAAGCATGCGCGGCGGCAGCGGCAACCGGTTCGAGTTTGCCCAGGCTGGCCAGCAATTCTGCGTTTAGAATGGCCGCCCCCGCCGCTCCGCGAATCGTGTTGTGAGAGAGCACGGTGAACTTCCAGTCCAGCACGCCGCAGGGACGCAGCCGGCCGACAGTCACCGCCATGCCGTTTCCACGGTTGCGATCGAGGCGCGGCTGGGGGCGATCGTTCTCCGGCGCCCACTCGACGGGCTGAGCGGGCGCGGTGGGCAGTTTGTGGTCGGCCAGGGGGCGAAAATCGGCCCAGGCGGCGATGATCTCGTCGCGGGTGGCTGGTTTGGCCAGCTTGATGCTCACGCTGACCGTGTGTCCGTCGATGACCGGGACGCGATTGCAACTGGCGCTCATGCGGGCCGCCAGCGGCTTCACCGCGTGACCTTCCAGCCTGCCCAGCAACTTCAGCATCTCCTCTTCCATCTTCTCTTCTTCGTTCTTGATGTAAGGGACGACGTTGTCGAGGATGTCCATTGAGGCTACGCCCGGATAGCCCGCGCCGCTCACGGCCTGCATCGAAGTGGCGAAGATCTGCTCGATTCCAAATCGGTCCGCAATGGGCTTAAGTGCCAGCACAGGGCCCATGACTGTACAGTTGGAGTTCGTGACGATGTATCCGCCCGACTCCTTGCGCCAGGACTGCTCCTCGATCAGGTGGAGGTGTTCGGCATTGACCTCGGGAAGAACAAGCGGCACGTTGGGGGCCATGCGGAATGCGCTGGAGTTTGAGACCACAGAGCAGCCGGCAGCGGCGAATTTGGGCTCGAGCTCACGGGCGTAGTCGGCGTCGATCGACGCAAAAATAATCTTCGGCGCGCCCTCGGGATCGGCCGGCGACACGGTCATTCTGGCGACGCGCTCGGGGAGGGGGGTATCGAGGCGCCACTTGGCGGCCTCCGCGTATGTCTTGCCGGCTGAACGGTCGCTGGCGGCAAGCCACACCACCTCAAACCACGGGTGGCGCTCAAGAAGCTGGATAAACCGCTGCCCGACCATTCCGGTCGCGCCAAGTATACCGATTGGGTATTTGTTTTTCATGGCTCTGAACACTCCAGTGTACAGGAGGATCAGGCCCTTTTTCGAACTAGTCCGAAGGTTCACGGCCAGCGCGTGCGCGGCGCTCGGGCCGGACCAGTGAAGCACCCGCGCAGGAGGGGACAGCGCGCAATCGAGGTGGTCCGGGCCGATGGCGCTTCAGAGCCACTCAGCCCGGCGAGGTTCATCGCCCGCGTCCGGCGCCGCCACCGCGGTAGCCGCCGCCGTAGCCGCCCCGGGATGCCATTGCTGCGCGCCCCGCCCCATACCCGCCTCCGAAGGCGCGCGCGCCATAGCCGTAACCTCCCGGCCTGGCTGCGTAGGGGCGGGCTCCGTAGCCATAGCCGCCTGGTCTTGCGGCGTAGGGACGCGCCCCATAGCCGTAAGGCCGTACCCCGTACCCGTAGCCGCCCACAAACCCGTAAGCATAGGCCCGCGGCGCTGCGTATCCGTAATAGTAGGGCGCAACCACCACCGGCGCAGGAACGGGAGCGGCATAATACGGCGCAGGCGGAGGTGGCGGAGCGTCGTAGGCCTGGTCGGGCGGGTATTGGTCAGCGGGCTGCTGATCCTGCTGATAGGCCGATTGATCGGGAGGCGGCGGCGCGGGAGCGGGCTCCTGATAGTCGCTCGGCATGCGGTGCATCAGGCCGTTCGGATCGCGCTGCGGCTGATCGACCTGGGGAACCTCAAGATCGTCCATCACCTTGAGCGTGAGCCTGGTCTCCTCCCTCAGCGTTGGCCGGGGGCCGCGGCGGGGCAGGTTGATCAGGTCGATGGGCCACAGAATGGGAATCATCCATTCGATGGTGTCGCGCACCGCGTGGCCTTTGCCCAAGATGCGGCCCTGGCGGTCGACCACGTAGCCGGGCACGTCGACTACGCGCGCGTTGATGGGGATCACCGTGTCGGGCTCGACGATGATGCGATCGAACTTCAGTTCCATCCAGCCCTTGCCCACAAAGTGGCCGGGGTCTTTGTAATCTTCGAATCGGCCGACAAGGTAGCTGTTGTAAGGCAGCACCGAGCGGCCGTAGCGCTCAGAGAAGCCGAGGTGGCAGAGGACCGGGTCGCCGATGGCCGTGGTCTTTGAGTTGAGTTTGGGCTCCGACAAGGTGCACTGAACGAGAGAGCCGGCTGGAATGATCTGATCGCCGGCATACACGGACAACGGCGCGGCAAGCAGGAGCGGGAGGAGAGCAAGAGAGGGCGACTTCATTGTGAGTCTCCTGGTGAGTGAACGCTCTCGAAGAGCGGGTTGGAAGTGCGGTTTGCGTCGCAGTTGGTACACTGGGGCCCGGCTCAGGAGAACTCGACGCTCCCGTGTACTTGCAGAATCCGATGATGAGGGAACCCCTGGGCGCGGAAAAAGTTTCGCGAGACGAAGATAAATAGGACAGATGTCCGGAACGGAGGTCAGCCGAATGGGCCGTCCAGAACAGGTGAAGCCGACAGGACTGTCCTGAAACAAGACACTTTTCGAACCCCCGACTTCAACGATCCAACCCCAACGGCCTATCTTGAACGACAAGATTCGATGAGGGGTCAGCCAGGGTAGCCCGGCCAGACTACACGGCGCGACGGCGTGAGCCTCCGCACCGCGACCGCCCCGAAGATGAAGCCGGCAACATGGGCAACGTAGGCCACGCCGCCGGTTTCAACGTTCGCCACCGCGCCGACGTGCACCAGTTGCATCAGGAACCAGAAACCGATCAATAGCCCGGCAGGAATGCGGGTCACCTGCACAAAGATCAAGATAATGAGAAGCGAGCGAATCCTGTCGCGAGGATACGTGACGATGAATGCGCCCATCACCGCGGCAATGGCCCCGCTGGCGCCGAGGCTGGGGATGTTGGAAAAGGGGCTTGCCGCCACCTGGGCGAACATGGCTACCAATCCGCCCGCGCAGTAAAAGAGAAGGTAACGGCCGCGGCCCAGCAGATCTTCAATTTCAGGCCCGAACGCCCTGAGGAAGATCATGTTGCCGATGATGTGCAGCCAGCCGCCGTGCAGATACATCGAGGTGAAAAGCGTAATCCATCGGTGGCCGAAGATAATCTGGCTCGGAATTGCGGACCACTGGTACACGAATCGATCGCCACCGGCCAACTCCATGAAAAATACGACGACATTGACCACGATGATGGACGTGGTGATGAGAGGAAAGCGCGCCGGCCGCCGGGATGCATCGCCCAGGGGAATCAGGCCACCCATTCGATCGTCCTCCGTTCAACCTGGGAGTTGCCAGTCTACGCCATGGCCGCCAGAATGGCGTCGGCAAACTGGCTGGTACCGGCCGTGCCACCCACATCGCGGGTGAGAGACTTGCGCTGCGAGTAGACAGATTCCATGGCCTTCTGGATTTTGTCGGCCGCCTCCGGCTCGTCCAGATGGCGCAGCATCAGAATGCCCGATTGCAGCAGGGCCGTTGGGTTGGCCACGTTCTTGCCGGCGATGTCGGGCGCCGAGCCGTGCACCGCCTCGAAGATGGCGCACTCGGCGCCGAGGTTGGCGCCCGGCACCAGGCCCAGGCCACCGACCAGGCCTGCACAGAGATCGCTGACGATGTCGCCGTAGAGATTTTCAAGCAGCAGCGTATCGTACTGAAATGGATTCATGACCAGTTGCATGCAGGTGTTGTCGATCAGGTGCTCGCCATACTGGATGTCGGGAAACTGTTCGGCCACACTGCGCGCGCAGCGCAGAAAAAGGCCGTCGGAGAGCTTCATGATGTTGGCCTTGTGGATGGAGTGAATCTTTTTGCGGCTGTGCTTGCGCGCGTATTCGAAAGCAAATCGGGCGATGCGCGTGGAGCCCTTCTCGGTGATCACCTTGATGCTTTCGACCACCCCGGGCACGACCTCGTGCTCCAGGCCCACGTACTCGCCCTCGGTATTTTCCCGAACGATGATCAGGTCAACACCCGGCCAGTGCGTCTCCAGGCCGGGCAGGTTGCGGATGGGACGGAAGTTGGCGAAGAGATCGAACTTCTTGCGCAGGGTGACGTTGATGCTTTTGAAGCCGCCACCAATGGGGGTGGTGACGGGTCCTTTGAGGGCCACGCGGTTGCGTTCGATCGATTGATAAAGGGCAGTGGGGATGTACTCGCCGTGAATCTCGAAAGCCTCGGCGCCGGCGGCGAAGCGCTCCCACTCAAATTGGACGCCGGTGGCTTCAAGGATGCGAACCACGGCCTGCGTGACTTCAGGGCCGATGCCGTCGCCGGGGATTAACGTTACTTTGTGCGTCATAAAGGCAGCTCCTAGCTTTCAGCTTTCAGCTTTCAGTTTTCAGCTCTCAGCGGCACACATTGTTTTGGCTGGTAGCTGAAAGCTGAAAGCTGCTTTTTCATTTCTTGTCTTTTTGAGGTCCATGACTGCGCAGCAGCCCTTCGAGTTCCTGCTTGAATTCGCGCACATCTTTGAAATCGCGGTAGACGCTGGCGAAGCGGATATAGGCGACTGTGTCGAGGCCCTTGAGGTGTTCCATGATGAGTTCACCGATTTCGCCGGTGGTGCGCTCGCGTTCCGGCGCTTCGACCAGGAAGGATTCTGTGGCGTCCACGATGGTTTCGAGCTGGCTCGACGAGACCGGACGCTTTTCGCAGGCTCGCAGCAGGCCGCTCAAGATTTTCTGGCGGTCGAAGCGCTCGCGGCGGCCGTCTTTCTTGACCACCATGTAGGGAATCTCATCAATGCGCTCATAGGTGGTGAAGCGCCGCTTGCAGCTTTCGCACTCTCGCCGCCGCCGAATCGAGTCCAAATCCTTGCTTTCGCGGGAGTCGACGACACGATCCTGGCCGAAACCACAATATGGACACTTCATGCTGATTCGATTCTAGAACAGCGGACAGTGAACAGCGGACAGTGGAC
>Ga0182013_10002081_pt1 | contig 26607 bp, 18 predicted proteins | sample 612S2MmetaG_FD_120487 | JGI IMG/M metagenome (GOLD analysis project Ga0182013, IMG submission 120487) | Permafrost microbial communities from Stordalen Mire, Sweden - 612S2M metaG | ecosystem: Environmental > Terrestrial > Soil > Wetlands > Permafrost | place: Sweden: Stordalen | collected...
CCGCTTCTTTCAGCTTCGCCTCGCGGCTACGCCTTGCGGTTCAGCTACGGTTGCCCTCATCGGCTCCGATTGGCTCCTTTCATCCAACTAGATTCTGCCCATGCTGGGCACACTCCGCGCGGGTCCCCCTGGACCCGCTCTACGCCAAGCGTACAGATTCTCCATTACCGAACAGGCCGACGGGGGCGTCGGCCGCCGTCAACCGCACCACCCAACGCAAGCTGCCGCGAACTTCCAGGCGACTTTCAGTCGCAAGCCCAACCTACCGGCTTGAGCCGGTAGTCGTTTAGCTTGCCCTGTGTCTTGATTCGCGGCCCTGAGAGGTTTTTATCTACCTCTGTCTTCAGTGGCTTGCATCCGGCGCCCAGCGCCACCCGCCCCCCGTACGCCACCATGGAGCCGATGAAAAGCAGCACACCTCCGTGGGCTCGTTTTCCCCCGTCGCAATCGCATGAAGCCAATGCAGTTAAGTCTAAAATGGGTTCGTTCCGCAAATCGCCCTATCGAACCCACGCTATAATCGTTCTTAGCCAACCCCTGGGAGCACAATCGCAAGGAGCACCATGCAGTCTCGCCGTAATTTCATCGGCAACATGGCCACCGGCCTCGCCGGCACACTCGCCGCGCCCAACGTCCTCGGCGCCCACAATCGGGTTCGTTTCGGAATTATCGGCGCCGGCGCCCGCGGAACCGAACTCCTCCGCGACGCCCTCGGCTGCGCCAACACCGAATGCACCGGCGTGGCCGACATCTACTCCCGCCGCCTGGAAGAATCGCGCGCCATCGCTCCCAACGCCCGGCAGCATGCCGATTATCGCCACCTCCTCGAAGATCCCGCAGTCGACGCCGTCCTCATCGCCACTCCCCAGCACCTCCACGCCGAGCATTTCATTGGCGCGCTCAACGCCGGCAAGCATGTCTACGTCGAAAAGACCATGGCCTTCACCGTGGACCAGGCGAAGCAAATGCGCGCCGCCGCGGAACGCGCCGGCGGTAAGCGCGCCATCCAGATCGGCCACCAGTTCACTTCCAGCGGCCACGCCGCCGACGCCGCCCATTTCCTCCAGCCCGACCTCATGGGCAAGGTCACCTTCATTCAAGCGCGCATGTATCGCAACACCCCCCACGGCAAGCCGCAGTGGGCGCGTCCCGTCTATCCCGACATGACGCCCGAGAACATTCACTGGCAATCCTTCCTGGGCGATTCCCCCGAGCTCGCGTTCGACCCGCAGCGCTTCGTCAACTGGCGCTATTTCTGGGACTACTCCGGCGGCGGCGTCTTCGAGAACATGAGCCACCAGCTTGCCTTCTGGTACAAGACCATGGGACTGCGCATTCCGCGCGCCGTCACCATGAACGGCGGCATCTATCTTTGGAAGGACGGCCGCGAAGTGCCCGACACCATGACAGTCGCCATGGAGCACGACGAGGAACTCCTCTTCACCTGGGATAGCGGGTTCGGCAACGAGCGCCTCGGCGTCACCGAGGACGTGATGGGCACCGCCGGCACCATCTCGCGTACGCCGCAGACTATCCGCTACGCCCCCGAGAAGAAGAACCGGCCCGACGGCAACGAAATGGCCGGCGTCACCCGCACCGATCCCAAGGCCCATATGCAGAATTTCCTCGACGCCATCCGCTCCAACCGCGAGCCCAACTGCCCCTTCGACCTCGGCTATCGCGTCTCCATCGCCTGTCGCATGGCCGTCGAAAGTTACCGCCAGCAGCGCACCGTCCGCTGGGATCCCATTCGCGAGGAGATCGTCTAGTCGTGGGGTATGCTTTAGCTTGCCCCGCCGGGCGACAGCCCGGCCTCGCCAACCCCTAAGGAACCCCGTGGATTTCGAGTACACCCCGGAACAGATCGCGCTCCGCAAAGCCGTGCGCGAGTTTGCCGAAGGCGAAATTGCTCCCCACGTCATGGAATGGGACGAAGCGCAGACCTTTCCACTCGACGTCATCCGCAAACTCGGCCAGCTCGGCTACATGGGCGCCATCTTCCCCGAGGAACTTGGCGGCGCCGGCTTCGGCTACATCGAGTACTCCATCATTATTGAAGAGCTCTCGCGCGTGGATGGATCCGTCGGCATCATCCTGGCCGCGCACACTTCGCTCTGTTCCAACCACATCTACAAAAGCGGCACATTGGAACAGCGCGAGCGCTATCTGCCCAAACTGGCCTCGGGCGAATGGATCGGCTGCTGGTCGCTCACCGAACCGGAAGCCGGCTCCGACGCCGCCGGCACGCGTAGTCACGCCGAGCTCGATGGCGAATGCTGGGTGCTCAACGGTTCGAAAACTTTCACCACGAATGCGCATTACGCCGACGTCTGTGTCGCCATGGCAGTCACTGATCGCGCCGCCGCGCAGCACGGCATTTCGGCTTTCATCATCGATCACGGCACGCCGGGTTTCCGCCCCGGCAAGAAGGAAAACAAACTCGGACTGCGCGCCAGCGCCACCGGCGAAGTGATTTTCGAAAATTGCCGGCTCGGTCAGCGCCAACTGCTCGGCCGCAAGAACGACGGCTTCGTCGATAGCCTCAAAATCCTCGATGGCGGACGCATCTCCATCGCCGCGCTCTCCATCGGCATGGCGCAGGGCGCGTACGATGCTTCGCTCCGTTACTCCAAAATGCGCAAGCAGTTCGGCCGCCCCATCTCCGAGTTCCAGGCCATCCAGCATAAGCTCGTCGATATGGCCGTCGATATCGATGCCTCGCGCCTGCTCAATTACCGCGCCGCCTGGATGCTCGATCGCGGCCAGCGCGTCACCCGCGAATCGTCGATGGCGAAGCTTTTCGCCTCCGAAGCCGCCGTCCGCATCGCCGGCGAAGCCGTTCAGATTCACGGCGGCTACGGATTCATCAAGGACTATCCCGTGGAAAAGTTTTATCGCGACGTGAAGCTGTGCACTATCGGCGAAGGCACCAGCGAAATTCAGCGCCTCGTGATCGCCCGCCAACTTCTGAAAACCAAATGAGCTTCGAAGAACGAATGCTGGCCCGGATGGCGACGGGCATCGAGAACCGCGACCCGCACGCGCTCGCTATGCTGGGCACGCTTGAGCCAGGCCACGCCCGCGTCGTCGGCATCACCGGTCCGCCCGGCGCCGGCAAAAGCACCCTCGTCGACGCCCTCGCCACCGCGCTGCGCCGCGAAGGCAAAACGCTCGCCATCCTCGCCGTCGACCCCACCAGCAGCATCAGCGGAGGCGCCATCCTCGGCGACCGCATCCGCATGCAGCAGCACCACGCCGACCCCGGAATCTTCATCCGATCGATGGCCACCCGCGGCAGTCTCGGAGGGCTGGCGCGAGCCACCGCCGATCTCGCGCAATTGATGGACGCCGCAGGCAAAGACTACGTCCTCATCGAAACCGTAGGAGTCGGCCAGGCCGAAATCGCCATCGCCCAGATCGCCCAAGTGACCGTTGTAGTCCTAGTCCCGGGAATGGGAGACGACGTGCAAGCCATCAAAGCCGGCATCCTCGAAATCGCCGACATCTTCGCCATCAACAAATCCGACCAACCAGGAGCCGACCGCGTAGAGCGCGAGCTCGAAGCGATGCTAGGCCTGTCCGAAGGCCGCAAACCGCCAATAGTTAAGACCGTAGCCACCAAAGGCGAAGGAATCGCCGGCCTGCTCCAAGCAATCCAATCCATCCCACACCGGGCCGCGACCGTAAGGGAGCGGTCCATCCCAATCCACGTAACCAATCTGAACGATGCCGTTACGCGTCTTCAATCGGCGGGAGCAGGCATCCAACCTGGCCCCGGAGGCCACGTCTTCGTGGACCCCCCACCTGGCGTATTCTTAGAACTGATCGAAGAGGCCGGCAAGTGAAGCTCTCCGTGATCTCAGCCACCTCCGTGAGCTCGTTCTTGTCTTTCTTCTCCGTGTCTCTGTGTCTCCTAAGAAACAAAATGGAGAATTGTTGGAAACAAAGGGCTTGCCGTGGCCGCCGCGGGCCTCCATTTTGTTTCTTTCCCCACCAGACTGGCCCCCCAGTCTAAATGCTCCGTGGTGAATACCTTTTTAAGGAGTCCCAAACTTGAAAGCAGAAATCGGAATCATCGGCGGCAGCGGGCTCTACTCCATGCCCGGATTTGAAGCAGCGGAGGAGATGGTCATCAAGACTCCCTTCGGCGACCCCTCGGACAATTACGTCTTGGGCACCCTCGCCAGCAAGAGCGTGGCCTTCCTCACGCGCCACGGACGCGGCCATCGCATCTCGCCCTCGGAGCTGAATTTCCGCGCCAACATCTACGGCATGAAGTCTCTCGGCGTGGAGCGCATCATCTCCCTCAGCGCCGTCGGCTCGCTCAAGGAAGAGCATCGCCCGCTCGATTTCGTCATCCCCGACCAGTTCTTCGACCGCACCCGCGGCCGCATCTCCACCTTCTTCGGTGAAGGCCTCGTCGCCCACATCAGCTTCTCCGATCCGATCTGCCCGCAGCTCGCCGGCGTGGTCGCCGCCGCCTGCGCCAACGCCGGAGTCAACTCCAAAAAGGGCGGCACGTACCTCTGCATGGAGGGTCCGGCCTTCTCCACCAAGGCCGAATCCAACGTCTACCGCAGCTGGGGCATGGACGTCATCGGCATGACCAACCTCCAGGAGGCCAAACTCGCGCGTGAGGCCGAGATCTGCTACGTCACCGTCGCCATGGTCACCGATTACGATTGCTGGCACCCGCATCACGACGCCGTCACCGTCGCCGACATCATCGGCAACTTGATGAAGAACGCCGAGAACGCCTGTGCCGTGGTGGCCGCGGCCGTCGCCGCTATGCCCACGGGCCGCACCTGTAAATGCGGGTCCGCGCTGAAACACGCGATCCTCAGCGACAAAGCGTCCGTCCCGGCCGCCACTCGCCAGAAGCTAGGACTCCTCGTTGACAAGTACTTCGTGTAGCGAGATTGCGCGCGATCTGCTCGCCCGCGCCATCGCCGGCCAGCTACCCGCCGAACTGCCGCGCGAACTCTTAGAGGACGCTTGCGGTAACGCGCTCTTCGGCATCCTCGCCGAAGGTCTGGCCGACCGCTTCGAGCCGGCGCTGTGCGAAGTCTACGCCGACCTCTTCGCGCAAGCCATCCCCGGCGCGGACGCCGCGCGCTATCGTCGCGTCCGCGTCCCTCGCGCAGTGGCAATCGATCCGCGGACCGTCTTCGTTCTCTCGCGCGTCACCCTCGGCGCCGATGTCGCCGTCACCAGTGTCCTCCTCGACGCTGCCAAGCAGCGCTTCCCGAATGCGCAAATGGTCTTTGTCGGCCCGCCGAAGAATTACGAGCTCTTCGCCGCCGATCCGCGAATCTCCCACGCCGCCATCTCCTACGTCCGCGGAACTCTGCAGGATCGCCTCGCCGTTCACCCCGATCTCGAAGCGCTCCTGTCCCCCGACGACGCTCTCGTGATCGACTCAGATTCGCGCCTCACGCAACTCGGTCTGCTGCCCGTCTGTTCCGAAGATCGCTACCACCTCTTCGAGAGCCGCGCCTACGGCGGCGTTACCGAAGCCTCGCTTCCGCAACTCGCCGCCGCGTGGGCCGAAGAGACCTTCGGCGTCACCGGAGCGAAGCCCTACATCGCCCTCGCCGGTGAGCCTGCTCACCGCGGGGTGATCGCTATCAGCTTCGGCGTCGGCGAAAATCCCGCCAAGCGCATTCCGGATCCGTTCGAGGAAGATCTGCTCGCGCTCCTCGCCGAATCCGGTGCCGAGATCTGCATCGACAAAGGAGCCGGCGGCGAAGAAGCCGCCCGCGTGGAACACGCCGTCGCCCGCTCCGGCGTCCGCGCCACATTCTGGGAAGGCTCCTTCGCCGGATTCGCCGCCATCATCGCCGCCGCCCGTCTCTACGTCGGCTACGACTCCGCCGGCCAGCACGTCGCATCCGCCACTGGAGTTCCGCTAGTGAGCATCTTTGCCGGCTTCCCCAGTCCGCGCATGTTCCACCGCTGGCGCCCCAACGGCAACGTCATCCGTGTCGACAATCCCGACCCCGCCGAAGCCCTCGTGCGAATGCGCCGCGCAATCGCGCCTTGACGTGGCGCACGCACTCGAGACTTTCCAGAAACCTCGTCGTCTTCGGTTGAAACTGAAACCGCTTGCTGACGCGCGCGGCTCGGAAACGCAATCCGCCGATACCGAGCCGCGACCGTGAGGGAGTGGTCCCAATGACGAACTCGGTTTCTGCCGCCAGAGACGCTCCCGGTAGGGACCGTCCTCTGCTCTGGACTCCCGAGGTCGCCCCCGCGTCGCGGTTTATGAGGAAAATGGCCTGAGCCCGTTTCGCGACAGGGACCACTCCCAATCGGAGTCCCTGAGCCGCGTCAGTGCTTGCCGCTATCCCAGCGAGCCAGAGACTCTTTATCGGCCGCCATCTTGATGAAGAGGCCGCCCACTACCGAACGAGCCTGAAACCCTTCCTGTTTACCGCTCACCGTGTCGAACCAGTCGGTCAGCGGAACGCGGCTCGCAGTCTCGTTGGCCCACTTGTATAGAGGCGCGACCAGCGTCTCAAAGTCCTTCTGCGATTCCGCCAGCGTCGCGGCCCACAACGTCCAATCCAGTTTTGTGTACGTCTTGCGGCTGTCCAGAGGCAGACCGTACTGATTCTGCCGGCTCTCATAGAAAGCGACTTCATCGCGCGCCAACGATGCGGGGAATAAGTGCAGGTCGAGAATCTTATCCCACACCAGGTTGTACTTCTGGCTCCAGGTCCCCGGACTGTCAAACGCCAGACGCGAGTGCCGGTCCTCGCTGGCCATCTGCGTCCAGCGACTGGCGAACCGATCGGCCTGATCGCGGAAGACCTTTGCATCGGCGCTGCGTTTCGTCCGTTCGCACAACTGGCTGTACGCCGCCAACCCCTCGATGGCCTTGATCGACAGGTTCGCGTTGTGCGCCAGATGGCCGGCGAAATCATCGGTGCAGAGTTGGTTCTCCGGGTCGAACCCTTTCTCGCTGAGATAGTGGGCCCATTTCTCAAGCAGCGGCCAGTATTTCTCCGCATAGGCCGCATTGCCCTCAATCTTCGCCACCGCCGACACCAGCAGCAGGAGATTCGCCGTCTCCTCCACCGGCATCTGGTCTTCCTCGGTGCGCTCTCCACCTCCATAAACCTGTCCGTTCGCCAGCGGATAGGTGCCCAGGTCGTGCGGCGCGAATGGGAACTTCCAGCGGCCCGAGCGCGCGTACTCGAGAATCGGCGTCAGCGATGCCTTGAGCAATGTACCCGAGAACAGCATCAACTGCGGCGACTGTGGGTAGATCACGTCCACGGTAGCAATGCATCCATTGCTGAAGTTCTCCTTTGGAAAAAGATACGGAGTGCCGTCGATGTCCGCCACCAGCTTTTGCGCCGCCAGGGACTGCCGATACGCCAACGACACCAATACCGCATATTTGTCGCCTCCGGAGCGCTTCGCGTCGGCGATCAGCTGCGCGTCGAACTTTTCACAGCGCGTTTTCAGAGAGGCATAGCCGGCGAGCGATTCGCGGATCAAGTCAGCGGCTCCAGCCCCGTTCCTGCGCCACCAGGGCCGCAGCTTTCTGAAGAGGTACTCCACCGAATACCAATCGTCGTACGCCACCAACAGATAGCGGCTGGCAATTTCATTCCCCACAGAACCGAGGTCGAACCACCAGGCCAGCGCCGGCGTATTCTGCGATGCCGGCCGCGGGGTCTCCAGATCGTCATTGGCGGGCGCGGTGCCTGAAGAGACAAACGCCGACTCTGCCGCCCTGGCGATCGTCAACGCCGCCCGCCCGTTCTCACTTTGCGGAGCCGCAACGTAGAGGAAACCCCAGTCGATGCGGACATCGTCGCCCCACCGCTGCAGCACCTTTTGTTCTTTCGAACCGGCGCGCAGCACCTCGTTGCCGTCTTCGCGATAGCGCCCCATGGTCACTTCCTGCGCGGGATCGTTCACCGCCAGAGAAGCCGCAGCATCGAAGAACAGCGCCACGCGGTGCTGCGCCCCGTCGGTGGAATTCACATCCCAGGCGATATAGGTAACGGGCCGCGCGAGCACGTCCAGATCGTCCGGCAGCATGGGCGTCATAAATGTCAGCCGCACCTTCACTCCCGCCCCGGCGAATTCATACACCGTACGCGTAGGCAGAACGCGCACGCTCGATTGTGCCAGCGCCGGTGTTCCTCCAGGCTGCCGGCCCATCAGACGGTAGGCTTTCCCATCGACGCGGATCAGACTATTCAGCGGCTGCGGTTTGCCGGTCCAGTGCGTGGTGACGGCGTCGGTGAGGCGGTCCGCCGCCGACCACACGCTGAAATACGGATCGCAGGCGATGAGCGGAACAGCCGGAGGCCGGAATCCTCGAAACGCATCGTCCTGCGCCATTATGGGGAGTGCGAGCAATCCCAGCATCAGGCTCCGAAATGGAAAAGTGCGCATAGTTTTCAATTGACCGACGATTGTCTCATGTGGCGCAGACTTGAGTCTGCTGGGTCGAGACTCCGAACTCCTGAAGGCGCCCCGCAATTTGGGACTGGTGAGGAAAATAGCGTGAGCCCGCTTCACGTCCGGGACCGCTCCCTCACGGTCGCGGTTCGGTATCGGCACACTGCGTTTCCGAGCCGCGCGCGTGAGCAAGCGGTCCCATAGCTCCGGTCAAATTCCACGACTTCAGGAGGCCGGAGCCTCGGCGCTGCAGGCGCGGGCGCCGTGTCTGTCCCCTTTTCTGCCACAATTACGCTGAAGTAACTGAAACGGGCCCTGGGGAGCCGACGTATGAACACAACCCGCAAGACCGCCCTGCTGCCGCTTCTCCTCCTGCTGGCCGGCTGCGCGAGAATCCGAATCCCCGCCTACACCCCCGTTGCGCCGCCGGCGGCCAGGGAGTTCCTCGCCGGCGTCGGCAAAGTCGACATCACTCCGCCGCCCGGCTACCCACTGGGCGGCCACTCCATCGGGGGCCAGATGGCCCGCGGATATTGGACCCACCTCTACGCGCGCGCCTTCTATTTTCAGAAACCCGGCGGCCAGCCCCTCGTCCTGATCAGTTGCGAACTCTTCGCCATCCCAGCGGGTATACATGCGCGCGTGGCCCAGGAATTGGGAGTTCCGCCGGAGACGTTGCTGATTGGCGCCGTCCACACGCACCACGGTCCGGCCGGTTACATGTCGTCTTCGGTGTTCAATTTCGCCGGCCCGCTACCCTTCTATGACGACCGTCTGGCCAAGTTCCTCATCGCGCGAATCGAGGATGCCTACAACGCGGCGCGGATCGACGCTCTGAGTGGCGGCGCCGGCGCCATCGTTCTCCGTTCCGGCCTGGCAGTGAACCTGCAGCGCAACCGCGCCATCGATGCTTTCTTCCTCAACCCGCCCGATGTCAGGAAGAACGTGCTCGACGCCAGCCGTAATGCTCAGATGACCTGTCCCGACCCGGCCAGCGACAATCAGTGCCCGCGCTTCCAGGCCGTGGACCCGACGCTCGAGGTTCTCGAAGTTCTGCGCGCGGGGCAACGCATCGGAGTGCTGGTCTTTTTCGCCATACACAACACCGCCATGTCGCACGACTGCACGTTATATCAGTCCGACCTGTCGGGTTACGCCATGCATCAATTGGAGACCGCGGACGCGCAGCACCCCATCGTGGCTGGTTTTTTCAATGGCGCGGAAGGCGACGTCTCGCCGCGCTGGGTGAGGCAGGACCGCGGCGACGTGGTTCGCATCGGCGGTGCTTTGGCGAATGCGGCCGCCGGCCTTCTCGCCACGCCAGGCGATGTCCAGAGTGACCCCGCAATCAGCGCTTCACGCCTGGTCGTACCGGTGGCGTCGACGTCCGGTCCTGCCGCCCAGCTCACGCGGCCCGGCTCCGGCGTGGGGGAACTTGGCGGCGCGGAGGACGGCCGCACCATCATGTACGCGTACGGCTGGCACGGCGGCGTCACTGTACCCGGCTCCGATCCCAAGATGCCCGCGTTGGACCTCTGGAGCGTCAACCTGCTCAAGATCTTGCAGCGCATCCTGGGCTCGCCCAATAATTATCCGCAGCAGATACCCGTCGCCACTGCTACCCTCGGCACGCTCTCGCTGGCCGCCGTTCCCACGGAGATGACTACGGTGCAGGGCTGGCAGCTTCGCGATGCGCTACAGAAGGGTACCGGCCGCCCCTTCACGATCGTCGGACTGGCCAATGAATACATCGGCTATACCACCACACAAGAGGAATACGCGCAGCAGAACTATGAGGGAGCATCCACCATGTACGGGCCCAAACAGGGAGCGGTGCTCACCGATCTGATGCTTCGCGTGGTGAAATCGCCGCCGCCGTCACCGGTTCCAGTGCCGAAAATGGTTTTCGATGCCGGCGCCCGGGCAAAATATCCTTTCGGCCCGGAATTTTTCGGCGAGCTTTACAAGGTTGCTTACCAGAATCTGGAACCGCTGATGACCGGCCCTGAGGGCCGCCTGGACGATAGCGCCAGTCGATTCGAGTGGAGCGAGCCTTTAGCCGCCGATTGGGATTCCGTCAACCGTTGGGTGTACATCCTGAAGCAGGAGGGCAATGGCTGGCGCGACGTGGCTAACGATCGGGGTTTTGAAATTCTCACCGTCCTGGTGAATGGCCTTCTCAACAGCAACTCCCCGGATCCCAACGCGGACCGGAGGGTCTGGACCGCCATCTGGGTCCCCGATCGGGAGAAGCTCGATCGGTCAGCCAATTATGTCTTCTGGGTCAAGCCACCCGGAAAAAATGCAGTCTGTTCGGAGCAGTTTCAGCCTTCGGGAGCCGTCGTGACTGTACCGCCCGCGGCGCTCGCCACCGCCACCGCTTGTCCGGCGTGGAGCAAACCATGAAAATGCGATCGGCCAGAGGGCTCCGAAAAGGATCGGATCGAACTCCCGCTCGCCAACCGGCAGGACTTGGAAGAAGCGCTGCGTTATGGGCTCGACCAGCATCAATAAGGACTGCGGCCCGGCTACCGGCCACCCAACTGCGCATGACGATCGTCGGCCACACGCACCACGCCCGCATTGCGGTCCAGCCGATGCCCGACGGCACGCCGTTTGCGCTGGTGGACATCGGCGCCTGGATCGAGAACTGTAGCGAACAAGATGGCGGCCCGGCGATGCCGAATGCGCAGATCACCGCGCTCTCCGCCAACCAGGTACGCATTTACCAGCTAGGTCCGAGGTGACTATATGACACAATTTGTCTGGACTTTCCCTACTGGTTCCGATAGAATCACCGAACTTATGGGAAAGTGCAAACTTGTCTTCCCTCTCATCGCAGGTCTTTGCGTCTGTCTTTTGCAGGGCGCCGTTTTGGCGGCGGAAACGAACCCACTGACGTTCTCGCCGCCGCAAGTGAGCCGCGGTGGGTCATTCCAGATCAACCTCCCCAAGCTGAAAGAGGGAGCCACTCCGACTTTTATCCACATTTACCACGATGGACAGTTAGTCAATCCTGCCCCCAAAGCAGACGGCTTTAACGTCGAAGTGCCTGCGGACCTTCCACTCGGCACTTACCAGGTGCAGGTTCAGGCGGAAAAAATATCGTACAGTGGCGATATCGCGGTTCGGCCGCCCGGGAATGGAGAGATCAAGCTGGACCCGTTCGACCCCGCCTACACCTACGAGACGGAAAACATCTGGATCAAGCCACAAGATCCTAAGCGCCCCAATACGCAGTCTCTGACTGTTGCGCTGACGCTTCGCGGTTCCGGATTCGTGAAGGACAACCCGGACGACAACACCATCTGGATCAATGGCATCAGACAGAACATGAAGTGGGGGGACTACGCCGCTGTTTGTTCGGACGGCGCGCAGCAGGAATCGGGCGCGGTACCGTCGGGCCCCAGTGGCGCCGTGGTCAGCGCCGAAGAGATCGACCTGTGCCACGTTACCGTGCCCGCCACCCGCGGTCTGGATGTCAAGGCCGCATATGGCGACATCGAACCAGCCGCGGGTCAAAAGTTTACCGTCTATTGGATGAACACTGCCATAGTGGCGATCATTGCGTTCCTGATTACGGCCGCTTTGGCGGGGTTGATCTTCCTGCTCCTCACACTCGGGAAGCAAACCTATAAAATCGCCGGCGAGGACTATAAGTGGCGCCTGTTGTTTCTCGATCAGCAGACCGATACCTACAGCTTGTCCAAATTGCAATTCTATCTTTGGACCCTGGCCGCGATCTTCACTTACACATATCTCTATATCGGCAAGGTCTTTGTCCAGGGAGCCGGTTGGCCCGATATACCCGGCACGCTGCCCGGCATTGTGGGTATCGGTGCGGGCACCGCCATCGGCTCTCAGGTGGTGACGGCGGCCAACGGCGCCAAAGGCTCGGGGGCGGAGAAACCCGGCTTCCTGGATTTCATCACCAGTGGCAGCGTGGTGGCGCCGGACCGGATTCAGATGTTTCTCTGGACTTTGTTCGGCGTGTTCGCTTTCTGTATCGGCGTCCTGCAGAAGTCTCCGGGAATCATCAGCGGCATACAGCCGGTACCCGACGGGATGATGTACATGATGGGACTGAGCTCCGCCGGTTACCTGGGTGGCAAAATGGCGCGCAAGCCGGGACCCGTGATTATGGAACTCACGGTGACGCCGGGCCAGTCCGATGACGCGCTCGCCCAAGGCACCTCGGCCGCCATCGATCTTCCCGACTTCAGCCAGCCATCGGTAGTTGCCGCTTCGAACCTCAACTCCCTGCCCAAAGTCGCCAACGCCAATGCACAAAAGGCTATCGACACGTTCGGTAGCGCGATAAAGGCCGCCGCCGCGGTGCACACTACTTCGGACGTAGCCAACCTCCTCACCAGCCTGACGAGCTTCCAACGGGATTGCGAATCGGCGGCGGCCGGCGCCGCCACCGATTTCGCGGCAGCGCCGCCAAAGGCCTCCAGCCAGGAAGCCGCAGCGGCCCAACAGGCAGCCGCATTTCTGCAGGATTTTTCCGCCGATGTGACGCAGGCCATCGCCGCCGCGGCGGCCCCGGCCATGGAAGCGGCCTCTTCCGCCGGATCGGTCGCCCGTACCATCGAGCTGCGTGGCTCCAATCTTTCGACCGACGGCACATTTGAAATCGGGCACGCCGACCTGCCCTTCCGCATGCTGGTCAACCAGGATGGGGACAATGCTCCCGACGCGATGGCGCGCCAGGATGGCGGCAACTTTGCCACCGTGTTGCGGTTCACCATCGATCCGGCGCAGCTCGATGCGACGGACTTGGCGCAGTACCAGGCGTGGTTCGGCCAAGATGCCAAGTGGCTGGCCAGTTTGACCAATCCCGACGGCCAGAAAGCCGACCAGAGTTTCAGCCTGCCGCCGGAGACGGCGACACCTACCCAGCAGGGAACCTGATCGCCAGCGAGGAATGTTATGGACGACCTTCAAAAATCGATAGCCCAGGCAATCGTCAATGTCTTCGAGACGGGCCGGATACTCGGCGACTATAGTGCGGTTACCGTCCTCAAGGGCGACACCGGTCATCTTAGCTATGGCCGGAGCCAGACCACGCTCGGCAGCGGCAACCTTTATAAGCTGCTTCTCAGCTATTGCCAGAAATCCACCTCGAATGTCGCCGGGCAGCTACAGAACTCCCTGCCGCGATTCCTGCAAAAGGACTTCTCCCTCGACACCGACATTGGCGTGAAGAACCTTCTCAAACAAGCGGGCGCGGAACCGATGATGCGCGCCGCCCAGGACCAGTTCTTCAACGAAAATTTCTTTGCGCCCGCGCTGCGCGCCGCCGATGCTGCCGGTATCACGCAACCGCTCGGCCAAACCGTGATTTACGACAGTCACATTCAAGGCGGCTGGGGCGTGCTGCAGCCGCAGATGCCGGCCCTCAACACCGTAGGCGGTGAAAAGGCCTGGATCGCCAAGTACGTCGATAAAAGAAAAGCCTGGCTGCAGTCGCTCAAATCGCCTCTGCCCGGCACGGCCTATCGCATGGACTCGTTCCAGACATTGATGGACGATCAGAGGTGGAATCTGGCCCTGCCGCTGACCGTTCACGGCGTGACCATCACCGCGGAAGCGCTCTCCGGCGGCACTCCGGCCGCCGGCTCTCCGCCGCGCACGCTTCGCCTCATGAGCCCATACCTGCGCGGCGACGATGTGAAGCAGGTACAGGCGAAGCTCGGGCCGGACAGCTCCTCCGACGGGGTCTATGGCCCGTTCACCGACGTGCTGGTGAAAAGGTTCCAGGCTCAACACGTGCCGGCGATCGTCGAAGACGGCGTCGGCCCACAAACGCGCGCGGCTCTCGGGCTGTAATTTCACACCAGCGTAGTGTCCAGGGAATAGATGGACAGGCGCAATCTGAGTCTACTCCGCCCCAACCGGCGCCTCAATCAGCTTGCGAATCTGCAAACCGATGGACGATACGCTTCCACTCGACTTTGGGCTTCTGGAAATTGACGAGAAGACAAACGGTCCGGCCGGAGGCTCGCAAATAGTCGATACACTGCGCGGTGTGCTGGCTGGACAGCCGTTCCACACATTTCAGCTCGACCACCAACAGGTCTTCGACGAGCAGATCGGCAAAGTACTCTCCGACAGAGTGACTCTTGTAGGTGACCGTAAACGAAGCTTCGGCGGTAGCCCGGAGGCCGCGAAGACCGAGTTCTGTAAGAAGCGCCCGCTGGTAGACCTTCTCGAGGAATCCGGCGCCCACGGTGTTGGTAACCTCAAAGACGGCACCCAGCACGCGCTCGGTCAGCGAATCCAACTGATCTTTATCGGCGTTCATTGGCGTTTATCGGCGGCTAGAATCGATGTCGCGTCCTAGCGCGAAAGCTCTCAAGAAGATGCCTTAGCCGCCGATGAACACCGATGAACGCCGATTTTGGCCGGGCGCACTGCACTAGCGCCTGCGGGAAGAAAGCTCAAATCCATTGCCAATAGGCCGCTGCGAACAGAAACCGTGCGATACGCCTTCAGAGCGCGGTCGCGAAGCTCTGAAACAAGTTGCGCTGTCCGGGATCGCTCGAGATTTGGTTTTCGGGGTGCCACTGGACCGCCAGAACGAACCGCCGCGCGGGGAGTTCGATGGCTTCGACAGTTCCGTCTTCGGGGTCACTGGCACAGATCTTGAACCCGCTGGCAAGCCGCGCTACCGCCTGGTGGTGCCGCGAATTCACCTCCCACGTGTCCGTGCGGGCGATACTCGCCAGCAGGCTGCCGGGCTGGATGGCCACGCGGTGGGCCGGCAGGCTTCGGTCGGAGGTTCGCCGGACATGCCGCCCGGCGGTTGGCAGGTGCTGTATGAGGCTTCCCCCAAGATGCACATTCAGGAGTTGCATCCCACGGCAAATCGCTAGCAGGGGCACGTCGCGAGCCAACGCTTCATCGATGAGGGCAGCTTCGACGGCGTCGCGCTGCGGATCGGGCGGTTCGGTTTCCGGGGATGCAATTTCGCCGTAGAGCGCCGGGTCCACGTCGTCACCGCCGGTTAGAACGAGTCCGCAACAGAGGCCGATTCCGAGGCCGGGCCGCACTTCCTCGAGAAGCGGTTCCACGCCCACGGATGCAATCGCGTCAGCATACGGTTGGACGTCCGCGCGTTCCCGATATACGACGAGGACTCTGGCGCTCATGGGCGAGGTTATCCTAATTGTACCCGCAGCGATAACCTCTGTTGTTAGGAGCTGTCCACGAGGACCCCGGCTGCGATCCGTGGTAAGCTCGTTGGCACGTGAGAATCGCCAGTTGTGAGCCCTGATCTCCTTCAGATGCCGTTGCCCGACCGGTCGACTTATAATGAGTTCGCGCCGGATGGAGTGACCCCCCGGCCATATTGGTCCACGGTTATCGCATCGCTCCGGGATGTCGGCTCCGACGAATTGGCGCGGCGGTGGGAACGCGCGGAACGCCGCATCCGCGAGAACGGCGTCACCTACAACATTTACACCGACCCGCAGGGTGTAAACCGGCCGCTGGCCATCGATCCGATTCCGCTGCTGATTCCACCGGAAGAATGGCGTATCATCGAGGCCGGCATCGTTCAACGGGCGCGCCTGCTCAATCGGCTTGTGGGTGACATCTACGGACCTCGCCAGCTGGTTCAGAACGGTGACATCCCTCCGGCCTTGCTCTTTGCAAATCCGGCTTTCCTGCGGCCCTTGACCGGGGTGGCGCCACCCGAGCGCGGCCATTTGCATCTAATCGGCGTGGACCTGGCGCGCTCGCCGGACGGCCGCTGGTGGGTACTCGCCGACCGTACACAAGCGCCTTCGGGGGCGGGTTATGCGCTGCAAAATCGCACCATTGTGGCGGATGTTCTGCCGGAGGCGTTTGGCGCCGCAAACGTCAGGCGTCTGGCGTCTTTCTTCCGCACGCGACGAGAGTCTCTACTTAGCCTCAGCCGGTGCGATCATCCGCGCGGAGTCCTGCTTACCCCGGGACCGTACAACGAGACGTATTTCGAGCAATCCTATCTGTCGCGGTACCTGGGACTGACGCTGGCCGAGGGATCCGACCTAACTGTTCGCGACCGGCGGGTCTACCTGAAAACGGTGGAAGGCCTGCAACCGGTCCACGTAATTCTGCGCCGCGTGGACGATAGTTTCTGCGATCCCACGGAACTCCGCCACGATTCCTTCCTGGGAGTCGCGGGGCTGGTGGACGCGGTACATGCCGGCAACGTGGTAGTCGTCAACGCTCTGGGGAGCGGTGTGATCGAGACCGCAGCCATCATGCCGTTTCTTCCCGGCCTGGCTGAGAAGTTGTTGGGAGAACCCCTCAAATTGCCGTCCGTGGCCACCTGGTGGTGCGGCCAGGATTACGCGCTGGATTGGGTGTTGGACCATCTGGATCGCGTGGTGGTGAAACCGGCGTTCCCGTTGCGTGCAATGGAACCCATTTTCGGCGTAGGCCTTTCGCAGACGGAAAAGCGGAGAATCAGCGAACAGCTACGTTCACGCCCTTACGAATATGTGGCCCAGGAACAGGTGGATCTCTCGACCGTGCCGGTGTGGGACCAGGGCCGCCTGTATCCGCGCAGCATGGTGCTGCGGACGTATGTTCTGAACACCAGTAACGGGTGGACGGCAATGCCCGGCGGCCTGGTCCGCGTGTCGGAGGCCGACGGTCAGGTGGTATCCATGCAGCGCGGGGGGCGCACGAAAGACGCCTGGGTCTTATGGGACGGACCGGTAGATACCTTCAGCTTGCTGCGTCCCAGGAACCAGCCGGTCCAGCTGGAACGCGCGGCGGCAGACCTGCCTAGCCGCGCCGCCGACAACCTTTTCTGGCTGGGCCGTTACGCCGAACGGTCGGAGTCCATCGCTCGCCTGCTGCGATGCCTGATGACGCGCGTCCGGCGGGCCAATCGCACCGAACTTGCCTGCCTTTTTCGGTTCCACGGTTGTCTCGGCTCTCCGCACAGCACTCTGCCCAAAGATCGCCCCGCCACTGCGCGTGAGCTGGAAGACGAGCTGGTCTCATTGATGTCCAGCGCCGAGCGGCCGGACAGTCTGGCCTCTAACCTGGCGGAGGTCCATCGCGTCGGCGGAAATGTTCGCGAGCGCCTCTCCTCGGATATGTCACGCCTGGTGGTCGCCCTGCCGGAATCCGCCCGCACCGAGAACTACATGCTCTTTGTCGAGTACTCGGCGGTACTCAACGGATGTCTGGAGCTGCTCTCGGCATTCTCCGGCATGGAACGGGAAAACATTACGCGCGGACCCGGCTGGCTTTTCCTGAGTTTGGGACGCAGATTGGAACGGGCGATGTACTCGGCGAGACAGCTCCGGGAATTGACCTCGGGGCTGGACGAGCAAAGCTGGCCGATGCTGGAATATGTATTGGAAGTGGCCGACAGTTCCATGACTTACCGCTCCCGCTACTTCACCACCTTGCAGCCCATCGCGGTGCTGGACGTATTGATGGCGGATGAAAACAATCCCCGGTCGTTGAACTTCCAGATCGCTCATTTGGCCGATTTACATAGGAGGCTGCCGCGGCACGATCCCGCCGATCAGCAGGCAATACAACATGCCGTGGCATTGCTGCGCGGCCTGGACCTGGAGAAGCTGGAGTTTCCGCTGCCCGGAGGCGGCCCGCCCATGGGTAATGCCAGCGGACAATCGCAGATTGACCGTGCTCTCGGATCGATCCAAAAACTCCTCCCCTCCTGGGCGGATAATATCTCGCGCACGTACTTCGACCATGCGCACACATACCCGATCAGTATAGGTGAATGACTTACCGAATCGTTCATAAGACAACTTATAAGTACAAAGTTCCCGTCTCCGTGGGGAATCACATAGCCTGCCTGACTCCCCGGAATTTGCCGCACCAGAGTTGCACGTCGCATGAATTGCTGGTAACACCCGCTCCCTCCGGGTTAAGCGAGCGCCTGGACTATTTTGGGAATTTCGTCACCCTCTTTACCATTCGGGAGCCGCATGACGAGCTGCGCATAGAAGCACGCAGCAGGGTGGTTATCGACGATTTTCCAGCGGTTTGGCCGGAGCACTCACCACCTTGGGAAGAAGTGGCGCGAACTTTGCGGGCCGATCGCAGTCCGCAAGGACTCGAGGCTTACGAGTTCGTGTTTGAGTCGCCTCGTGTCAAGCCGGGTGCGGAGTTTGCGGAATATGCATCGCCCTGCTTTTCGGCCGGCCGGCCGCTTACCGAAGCGCTGCTCGACCTGACGGGGCGGATCTACCGGGATTTCCGCTACGATTCAAAGGCAACCAACGTCCGGACCCCGCCGGAAGAAGTGCTTCGTCACAGGCGCGGTGTCTGTCAGGACTTCGCTCACCTGCAGGTGGCGTGCCTGCGATCGCTAGGCTTGCCCGCGAGGTATGTTAGCGGATACCTGCGGACCTACCCTCCGCCTGGGCGCGCACGGCTGGTGGGAGCAGACGCTTCGCACGCCTGGGTGTCCTTCTATTGCCCCGGGGCCGGTTGGCTGGACGTGGATCCGACAAACAATCTGGTTCCGTTCCAGAGTCACGTCACGCTCTCCTGGGGCCGGGATTACGGTGACGTTAGTCCGGTGCGGGGCGTAATCCAGGGTGGGCGCGATCATAAAGTGGAAGTCGGTGTGGATATGGAGATGGAACCGGACTAGCCAAGGGCTCCGCCGTCAGAATACGCGACGAGCAATCGAATCGAACGGACTTGCCAACAGGGTGGGCGACACAGAAGTGGAAATCTCGCGACCCGACACGAGCCGGAGCATCGAGCCTGGCTATCCGCGTTCATCTGCGTTCATCGGGGGCCCATATTTTGGTGTTGATTTGCGTCGGGCTGGAAGAAAGCAAATTGGGCCGCAGATGAACGCAGATAAACGCGGATCAAGCAACACCTACGCAGGTGCACAGGACACCAGACGTCAATATCAACCGTCCACCTCAGTGACATTCACATTTACGTCCATCCCCACGAACGCCTCCGCGGGACCATCGTAGGTACCCCATAAGGGCAGCACCTGCTCGGGACCCCAGGCCACCGCGACGCGAATCAGATTGCGGTTGCCGATGATGCTGTTGGTAGGGTCGAAATCGATCCACCCGGCGCCGGGCAGATAGGCCTGCACCCATGCATGAGTCGATCCGCCGCCCGCCAACCCGGAACTTTTGGGAATGAAGATATAGCCGCTGACAAACCGCGCGGCGACGCCCAGTGAGCGCGTGGCTTCTATCATCAGGACAGCGAAATCCCGGCAACTGCCGGCGCGGGTGCGCAAGGTTTCCTCGGGAGGCTGCACGCCTTTCTCGGCGCGGCGGGAATAGGTGAAGTCCCGGCGGATGCCAGACGTCATGGCCCGCAGTATTTTCATGGTGTTGGTGGTATCCGCCGGATCGAGAAACTGCAACGCCCATGTGGCCACGCTCTCGCCCGGGTAGCGCTTCGCCAGAGCGTTGGAGAGACTGGGAAAGTCCTCATCGGAATATCGAAACGGATAGGTTCGCGCGTACTCTTCCAGCGGGTACTCCGGCATGGAGTTTTCGAAATGCTCCAGCGTCACGGTGCTTTCGAAACGCAGTTCCGACGTGGTTCCATCAAATGTGGCCACGGCGACGGAGTTATCGAACGGGTCGTGCAGCCAGCGCAACTGGGCGGGTTGCGGCGAAATGAGCAGGTTGGTTCGGATCAACCGGAGGTCGTGACTGGCGCGTGGGCGGAACATCATGCGATGTTCCCCCAAGCCGACCGGCTCCCGGTAGCGATAGACAGTAGAGTGGTGAACGGTGAGCAACGACATCAGTGTGCTATTTCGGGAATCTCATCTGTCCAGACCTTGAAACCCTCCAGAAAATTGGGGCCGAAGGTGGTGGCGATCGCGACATCGGATGCATCGCGGCCCCTCGCCATCAGGACGCGGCTCATGCGGGGCACATTGTTGCGCGGGTCGAAAATGTGCCAGCGGCCGCCGATCCAGGCCTCGAACCACGCCGCGAAATCGCCCGGCGGAAAAGGAGGCGGGGTTCCGACGTCGCCCAGGTAGCCGGTGCAATATCGCGCCGGAATGTTCATGCAGCGGCAGAAAGCGATGGCCAGATGCGCGTAGTCGCGGCAAACACCGATCCGCTCATGGAAAGCCTCCGCGGCGCTACGTGTGGGCCGGGCATCCTGGTAGTTGAAAGCGATATGGTTATGAACCCAATCGCAGATGGCCTGCACGCGCCGATACCCGGGAGCGGCGCCTCCGAAGAGCTGCCATGCCGTTTGAGACAGCAGGTCGGTCTCGCAATAACGGCTGCCCAGGAGGAACAGCAGTGTATCTTCCGGCAGATCCTCCACGGAATCCTGCCATGCCTCGGTCATAACCTCGTCCGGTTTGCCGCTATCTCTAATCACTCCGTCGGCCGTAAGGCGGAGGCGGCCAGCGGGCGCGAGTACGCGGTGGCACTGGTTTCCAAAGCTGTCGCGATAGCCGGTTACCGGAATGGGGGGCTCTACGGTCAGGCTGTCGGGAACAACCAAATCGGAGACGCGGGAATCGTGAACATTCAAAACAAGGATGATCGGCGTGGATCGTGGAAAGCTATAAATCAGTTCATAACCTATCCGGAGTTGCATTGGTCGGCGCCTAATCTGCGGGGTGACATCCGCTAAGTGACTTAGATGGGAGCTCGCGACGGGCCGAAGTACCCGTTCGCCACCCGAAATACAGCATCGCTGTTGTTCATCATATCAGGATGAACCACCCGAGCGCCCGCAACAGCGCATCGATCACGGTATACTCGATGCTGTAGCTCTGCTGCCGGCACTATTCCCCGTCGAATGGCCCGGGTTCAGTCGACCTGGAAAGTATGTCCACACCAGTACAATTCGCTCAACTCCGGGTCCCCGCGCCCTTCGGCGATTGTGCGATGGGCCCGGCTTATGACGAAATGCTCCGTGCCAACGGACGGCCTCGGACGTATTACCGGAATCTCCCGAATCTTCCCTCCGAAGAGCCGTATCGCTTCAAGAAGGAAACCGTGCAGGCGCAGCAGCAACTGCAGCAACCATAGCCGGTTGCCACCAAAGAGCCATGGCCATTCACGTTGCGCTTCATCATCGAACCGTTTACCGGTACGACCGGCGGGTGTCGCTTGGTCCTCAAGTAGTCAGGCTGCGCCCCGCCCCGCATTGCCGCACGCCGATCCTGTCATACTCCCTACGAGTTCTGCCCAAGAACCATTTCATCAACTGGCAGCAGGACCCGCAGAGCAACTATCTGGCGCGGCTGGTTTTCCCGGAACCAACCACGGAGCTATCCGTGGAGGTCGATCTGGTTGCCGAAATGGCGGTATACAACCCTTTCGACTTCTTCCTGGAGCCGCACGCGGAACAATATCCGTTTTCCTACGGCGCCTCGGCCGCCCGCGAATTGCGTCCATTTCTCGAAATCGAGCCGGATAGTCCCCGGCTCTCCGCTTTTCTGGCCAAAGTGCCGCGCGAGCCCCAGCGTACGATGGATTTTCTGGTGGCCCTGAATCAAATGGTGCAGAGCGAGATCGTCTATGTCATCCGCATGGAGCCTGGGGTGCAGACGTGCGAGGAGACGCTCACTCTGCGCACCGGCTCCTGCCGCGATTCCGCATGGCTGCTGGTCCAGACCTTACGCCGCCTTGGACTGGCGGCGCGCTTTGTGTCCGGTTATCTGATTCAGCTGGTTGCCGATGTCAAGCCGTTGGAAGGACCGTCCGGGCCTACCGCCGATTTCACCGACTTGCACGCATGGGCCGAAGCCTATCTTCCGGGCGCCGGCTGGGTGGGGTTCGATCCCACTTCCGGCCTGCTCGCGGGCGAGGGGCACATACCGCTGGCCTGCACTCCGGACGCCAGTAGCGCGGCGCCGATCTCCGGCCGGCTCGAACCGTGCAAGACGGAATTCCGGCACGAAATGACGGTGCAGCGAATTTACGAATCGCCGCGCGTCACCAAGCCATACACGCTGCAACAGTGGCAGGCAATCGAAAAACTCGGTCACCAGGTGGATGCCGATCTGCGTTCCGGCGACGTTCGGCTTACCATGGGCGGCGAACCGACCTTCGTTTCTCTGGACGACGCCGATGGGCCCGAATGGACCAGCGCCGCCCTGGGGCCGGTAAAACGCCAGCGCGCAGTGGAACTGCTGGGCAGGCTGCGCCAACACTTCGCGCCCCACGGATTACTGCATTTCGGCCAGGGCAAGTGGTATCCCGGCGAGCCGCTGCCGCGCTGGGCATTGGGTTGCTACTGGCGTAAGGACAACGTCCCCATTTGGGAGGAAGCCAGCCTCATCGCCGAGGACGGCAAGGACTACGGTTACACGGCCGAGCATGCCCGCCGGTTTATGGAGGCCCTTAGCCGCCGCCTCCAGGTGGACCCGGCATTCATCATTACCGGGTACGAAGACGTCTTCTATTACCTCTGGAAGGAACGTAAGCTGCCGGTCAACGTCGATCCGCTGGATCCCAAGATGGAAGACCCGCTGGAGCGCGGCCGCGTGGCGCGGGTTTTCGAACAGGGGCTGGGACAGCCGATAGGATACGCTCTTCCGTTGCGGCCGACCACGACCCCTTCGGGGGAGCCGGGCTGGACCAGCCAGCCTTGGTTCCTGGCCTCGACGCAGATGTTTCTGGTTCCGGGCGATTCCGCCATGGGTTACCGATTGCCATTGGAGTCTCTTCCCTGGACCAAACCGGAAGACGTTCTCTTCTCCTACGATCCCGATCCATTTGCGAAGCGCACCCGCCTTCCGGCAAGGCCGGAGCGCAAAAGACACCTGTTCGACGCGCCCTTTGTTGCGGACGTGCCTAACGCCGTCCACACCGAGCCCCCGGAGAAGGGGCAATCGGCAGCGTGGATTACCCGGCCCGCCATCTGTGTGGAATCCCGCCAGGGCAAGCTGTTCGTCTTCATGCCGCCGGTGGAGCATATCCGCGAGTATCTGGATCTGGTAGCCGCCATCGAAGATACCGCCGCCTATCTTGCGATGCCGGTTCTTCCGGAAGGGTATACGCCTCCCAGCGACGCGCGGATCAACGTGCTGAAGGTGACGCCCGATCCCGGCGTCATCGAAGTCAACATTCATCCGGCGGGATCCTGGGACGAGCTTACAACCAATACCACGACGCTCTACGAACTCGCGCGCCAGTGCCGTTTGGGTACCGAGAAATTCATGCTGGATGGACAACACTCGGGGACCGGCGGCGGAAATCACGTAGTGCTGGGCGGAGCGACCCCGGAAGAGAGTCCATTCCTGCGGCGTCCCGATCTGCTGCGAAGCTTGATCGGATATTGGCACAATCATCCGTCCCTTTCCTATCTGCTCTCGGGATTGTTCATCGGTCCCACCAGTCAACACCCGCGCGTGGACGAGGCGCGCACGGATGCCATCTACGAACTGGAAATCGCCTTCGGCCAGATCCCCGATAAGGGGTCTCCCGGAGGTCCGCTATGGCTGGCCGACCGGGTGTTCCGGCATCTTCTCACCGATCTGGCGGGGAACACGCACCGCGCCGAGTTCTGCATCGATAAGCTCTACTCGCCAGACTCCTCCGGAGCGCGCCTCGGATTGGTGGAGTTGCGCGCTTTTGAGATGCCTCCGCATGCGCAGATGAGCCTCACGCAACAATTGCTGGTGCGGGCGCTGACGGCACATTTCTGGAAAACGCCGTACCGCCGGGAACTGGTTTGGTGGGGAACCGGGCTGCACGACCGCTTCATGCTGCCGCACTTCGTTCAAGTCGACTGGGAGAACGTGATGGCGGATCTTGGTGAGGCGGGGTTCGCGTTCCAGGCTGAGTGGTTTGCCCCTCACTTCGAGTTTCGCTTTCCGCAGATCGGTTCGGTTATCCGGCAGGGTGTGCGGCTGGAGTTGCGGCACGCACTGGAGCCGTGGCACGTGCTCGGTGAAGAGGTCTTCGGGAGCGCGATGGTCCGCAACGTCGACTCATCGGTGGAGCGGCTGCAGGTGAAAGTGAGCGGAATGACGGGCGAGCGCTTCGTGGTGACGTGCAACGGCCGCCGCGTGCCGCTCCATCCCACGGAAAATAGCGGCGAATTTGTGGCTGGGGTGCGTTATCGCGCCTGGCAGCCGCCATCCTGCCTGCACCCGAACATCCCGGTACACACGCCCTTGGTGTTCGATGTCGTGGACACCTGGTCGGGACGCGCCATCGGGGGCTGCACGTACCATGTCACCCATCCCGGCGGACGGGCGAATGAGCAGTTCCCTGTCAACGCACAAGAGGCAGAGAGCCGCCGTATGGCCCGGTTTGAGGATACCGGCCACACCGCGGGCATTATGGTTGTGCCGCCGAACGAGCACAATCCCGAGTTTCCGTTTACGCTGGATCTGCGGCGTACCCCGTAAATATCCGCGGGAACGCTCGATCGGCGGGCGGGTTTGGCACAGCGGATCTATCTATCTGGAGTTTTGGCATGGGTGACAAAGAACAAAAGCCGGTGCCCCGAAGGGAACCGGCTTTATAATTGCTTATTTTTTCAATAATTTCCGGAGCCATCCGCCGGGGTTGAACCGGCGACCTGCCGATTACGAAGAATATGGCCGGCTTCTAATCGCTCCATTCACTCCATACGGAAGTGCCTGATATCAACAACTTGGGGAATCTGCTCTCGCTCAAATTTCTGGCATAGGAACAGCAAATAGTCGCGAGCCCGATCCTCGCTTCCGCCCTGCGATATCACTGAACCCCAGGCCGCCAGCAAGCTCAACTTGCCGTTGCCCGACGTCTTGGGATTCGGCGTCACTACGCTTACGCCGGCATTGACCGGATCGGGCCAGTCGCGGATGTGCAGAGGGTTGCCCTTGCGCACGACGAATATGATGGTCGAGGTCCACGGCGCGGAATCGTGGGGCAGGCGCTGGGCCCAGCCATCGGGAAGCAGTCCCTGTTTGCGGAGGGCATTTACATCCGAGAACAGCGCCAGTATGACGACGTCCGCTTCCAGACCGTCGATCACGGCACGCGGTGCCGCGACGAACCGCCGTGGGGTTGTTCGATGGTCAGCTTTCTGCCGGTCTCGTTCTGGTATTTCGCTATGAACTGGCGCTTCAGATCGACGAACAGTTCCCCGTAGGATCATAGGAAACGTTCAACAACCGATTCGATTTGTCGCGATCGGTGGTGCCGGCCGCGATCGGCGCCGCCGCCGCGGCCGCGGCCGCGGCGAACAACGCGAATGTGTTGAGCCATCGGGTTTCATCGGAACGTCTTGGATTTCCATGACAATACCCCCGATAGGACAAGTATGTCTATAATGTTGATCGACTTTATTATAACCGAACACACAAACCAAACAGTTGACTGCTCCAGTGAATTGCACTAATCTCAATAGACAATGGTTAAATTTAAAATAGTACTGAATTTAAGCAACTTAGTGGCATACTTCCAGCAAGTCATCTGCTGTTGTTGTCCCTCTGCCTAGCCCGCCTGCTCTGTCTCCGCGGTTTTCTTGAAAGGACAAAACATGAACAAATTCCGAGGCAGCATACTATTTCTAGCGACAACAGGAATCATTGCGGCGCAGTCGAGCCCTGCTCCGGGGACAAAAGCCGTTCCGGCGGCGAACGCCGCTCAAACTTCCGGCCCCGCGCCAACCACGGATCCCGCTCCCGCCGGCTCTGCGCAGGCTTCCAGCTCGAGCGCGCAGGACCAGAAGATCCAGCAACTCGAACAGAAGGTCGATGAGCTCGACCAGAAGCTCAAAGCGGCAGATCGGAATAAGGAACTGAAAGACGAAAAAGACGCGGAATCAGCCAAGAACGCCGCTACCGTCACAGCCGATACCAGCGGTTTCACCATCCGCTCGAACGATGGCAATTTCCTTCTCAAAATCGGCGCCGACCTGCAGGTAGACAATCGTACATTCTTCGGTACAGGCGCGGGGTCGGTCGTGGATACTGCGCTCTTGCGCAGGGTCCGGCCCACATTTTCGGGCACGGTTTACAAGTACATCGATTATTTCTTCCGGCCCGACTTCGGCCAGGGACAGGTCGTCATCTACGATGCCTACGCGGAGCTGAAGTACTTCGATTTTGCCAAGCTGCGCGTAGGCAAATTCAAGCCGCCGGTGGGACTGGAGCGGTTGCAGTCGGACGACGATACCACCTTCGTCGAGCGCGGGCTGCCCACCTTGTTGGCGCCCAGCCGCGATATCGGATACCAGATCTCGGGC
>Ga0182013_10002083_pt1 | contig 26591 bp, 24 predicted proteins | sample 612S2MmetaG_FD_120487 | JGI IMG/M metagenome (GOLD analysis project Ga0182013, IMG submission 120487) | Permafrost microbial communities from Stordalen Mire, Sweden - 612S2M metaG | ecosystem: Environmental > Terrestrial > Soil > Wetlands > Permafrost | place: Sweden: Stordalen | collected...
AAGCCCATGCTGACGCACACGTCGGTGTAGACCGCGTCTGCGCCTTCGACCGCCGCCTGCGGATCCTGAAGCAAACGAATTTCGCTGTTATTGGCCTGCGCTATTTCACGCGCGCGCGTTACGATCTCGATATCCGGCGAGTAGCCGCGCGGCGTGGCGATGGTAACGTTAGTGCCCAGTTGCGCGCCGGTGAGCATGAGCGAATGGCAGACGTTGTTGCCGTCGCCGACATAAGTGAAGTTGATGCCGGCGGCCGTGCCGAAGTGCTCTTCAATGGTCATGAAATCGGCCAGCGCCTGGCATGGATGTTCGAAGTCGCTGAGCGCGTTGATCACCGGCACGCGCGAGTTTGCAGCCATCTCGGTGATGGTGTCGTGCGCGTAGGTGCGCAGCACGATCACATCCACCCAGCGCTCCACGTTGCGCGCGATATCGGCAATGGATTCGCGCTCGCCGAGCGGTGAGCTGGTGCAATCGACGAAGATGGCGTTGCCGCCCATGGTGTTGATGCCGGTCTCGAAGCTGAGGCGCGTGCGCAGGCTGGCCTTCTCGAACATCAGCACCATTTGTTTCGCATCAAGGGCATGGCGGTACTCGCGCGGATTGCGCTTGACCTCATGACCCAGCTTGAGGATGGCGCGCACCTCGGCGCTCGATAGATCGCCGACCGAGCACATGTCTTCGCCTGCCAGCCGCGCGGCGGCGGCAAGAATATCGGGATCCTTCTGAACGGGCACGGCCGCGGCCGGCCGCTCGATGATTGCTCTGCTAGCCATGGTTGGTTCCTCCCGCGGCAACGGCGACGGCCTGATCCGCGCCCCTGTTCGCATATTCGGTGAAGACTTTGTCCAGCGCCGCAATCGTCGTGTCCACATGCACGTGCTCGAAGATATACGGCGGAAGGAAGCGCAGCGTCGTATCGCTGGTGCAGTTGATCACGACGTGGTGCTTGAGCATCTCCAAGACGGTGTGCTTGCCCAGATCGGCGGAGTTGAGTTCGGCGGCAATCATCACGCCCTTGCCACGCACATCGAGAATGCACGAATGGCGTTCGGCCAGCGAGCGCAGTTGCGCCTGGAAGTACTCGCCGATCTCAACCACATGCTCCAGAAGATGGTTCTCTTCAATGGCATCGATGACGGCGATGGCGACTGCGCAGGCCAGCGGGCCTCCGCCGAAGGTGGTGCCGTGCATCCCCGCGTGGAATGCGCGTGCAACCTCATTGGTGCAGAGCGTCGCGCTCATGGGAATGCCGCCGGCCAGCGGCTTGGCCAGCGTGGTGATGTCGGGCTTGATGCCGAAGTGTTGATAGGCGCACCACTTTCCAGTACGGCCCAAGCCGGCCTGAATCTCATCGACGATCAGCAATGCGCCGGTCGAATCGGCCAGCGCACGCGCTTCCGCAAAGAACTCCTGAGTAAGCGGCCGCACGCCGCCCTCACCCTGGATGGCCTCAAGCAGAATGGCGCAGACATCGTTCGAGAACTTGGCGCGCAGATCGTCCACGTCGTTGAAGTTCACAAACTCGAAGCCGGGAACGAGCGGCTCGAAGGGCGCGCGGTACTTCTCCTTGTAAGTAGCCGAGATGGCGCCGAAGGTGCGGCCATGGAAGCTTTGTTCGAGGGCGAGAAACTTGGTCCCAATCTGCCTGCCTTCCTCGCGTAGAACCCCAGCGTGAGCGCGCGCCAGCTTGAGCGCGGCCTCCACGGCCTCGCAGCCCGAGTTGCCAAAGTAGACGCGATCCATGCCTGTGATCCGTGTGACGCGCTCGGCCAGTTCCGCCATCTTGTCGTTGAAGTAATAATTGGAGGCGTTGATCAGTGTGCGGCTCTGCTTGGCGATGGCTTCTTCAATCACTTTGCTGCCATAGCCGAGCGCGTTCACGCCGATGCCGCTCAGCAGGTCGAGATAGCGATCGCCGTTCTCATCGATCAAGTGGACGCCTTCGCCGGCTACAAACAAAACCGGAAACCTGTCATAAGTGTGGATGAGAAGCCGCGCTTCGGCGGCTTGGATTTCTTCGAGCTTGGTCATTTCTTCTCCTTAGGCCACCATCACTTCGGTGCCGTATGCTACGCGGGAACTGCACAGATCGGGCAACGATCCGGCAGCCTCGGCGGGTAAAATGCGAACGCGTTTTACGCCGTTCAATAGAGCCTCGCGGCAGGCGCTCAATTTAGGAAGCATGCCGCCGGAGATCACGGCGGTCTTGGCCATCTCGGCGATCTGATCGATGGAGAGCCATCGGAGTACCTCGCCCGTCGCGCCCTTCACGCCCGGCACATCGGTGAGGAAGACCAGCGCGTCGGCGCGGCATGCAATGGCGCAGGCAGCGGCCATCTCGTCGGCGTTGATGTTGTAATACTGGCCGTCGAAGCCCAGCGCCACGGAGCAAAATACAGGTACGCCGTTCAATTGCCAGATAGCCTCGATCCAGCGCGGATCGCTGGCGGCGATCTCGCCCACGTAGCCCAGGTCCGGTGCAGTGCGTTTTTTACGCGCGCGGAAGGTCAGGCCGTCGCCGCCGGAGAGACCCACGGCCGGCTGACCCAGCGCGCCGAGAGCGGCCACCAGTCCCTTGTTCACCTTGCCGGCGAAGACCATCAGCGCAATGTCGCGCGTCTCGGCATCGGTAACGCGCAGGCCATCGATGAACTCGCTTTGCTTGCCCAGGGCCTTCAACATGCGCGTCAACTGCACCCCTCCGCCGTGGACCACGGCCACTTGATGGCCGTCACGCACCAGCTCCGCGATGGCCCGCGTGCAGCCGGCCAGCAGCGACGGGGTCTCAAGGCCCGCTCCACCGAGTTTGACGACGTATCTCATTCCTGGCCCTCCGCGGCTCGATTCATTCGAGACCTTCCGATTCGGTCCAGCCGAGCATCACGTTCAGGTTCTGCACGGCCTGCGACGACGCGCCCTTCAGCAGGTTATCCAGGCAACTCACGATGACCGCGCGGCGGCCGTCGGCGGCCAGTTGGAAGCCGATATCGGCGTAGTTGGTGCGCACCGAGTATTGGATCTGCGGCAGCGTCTTATCGTAGAGCCGGACCATGGGACTGCCGTTGAAAAACTCATGATAAACGCGCGCGATCGAGGCCGCCGTCTGCGTCTCGTGGAAGCGAACGTAAATGGTGGACAATATGCCGCGCGGAATGGGCAGCAGATGGGGCGTGAAAGTGATCTGGCTTGCATCGACCCCAATTTGCTCCAGCAATTCTCCGGTATGGCGATGCGTGAAGACTCCATAGGCCGACAGATTGTCGGCTACGTACATGAAGTGCGTTTTTGCGGTGGGCGCCTTGCCCGCGCCGCTCAGGCCGCTCTTGGCGTCGGCGACAATGCCGTGGTTCAGATCGACCAATCCGGCGGCCACCAGCGGCTTGAGGGCCAGAATGACCGAGGTCGCATAGCAACCTGGGTTGGCAACAAGCCGTGCGGCTGCGATCTGTGCGCGATGCAGCTCAGGCAAGCCATAGACGGACTGCGCTTGGATGGCGGCGGCCTGGTCCGAACCTTCGTCCTCGAAGGCATAAACCGCGCGGTTGGCCGCATCGGTGAGCCGCCATGCGCCGCTCAGGTCGATGACGCGCATGCCACGCAAAAGAGCCTCGGGAACCCACTCGCGCGATTGCTCGTGGGGAGTAGCAAGAAAGAGAACTTCAACGCCGCGGCTGGCCAGCAGATCCCACGAAAAGGGCTCCTGCTTCAGGGATCCGAACCCGTCACCGCCCGCCAACTGCGGATGAATCTCGGCCAGCGGAACGCCGCCGCGCGCCGCATCTTTGGCCTCCACGCGCCCGGCAAAGACCGGGGGCTTGCCCTTGAGGCGCGGATGGCGCAGCAAGAGCCTGGCCAGCTCCGCGCCCGCGTATCCCGTCACTCCCACAACTGCCGTTTGCACCGTATCCTTCATGACTCCAGCATCTTCCTCAGTCGAGCTTCCACTTCACCCGCATGGCGCTGATCGGGACAGATGATCAGCACCGTGTCGTCGCCGGCGACGGTTCCCACCACCTCCGGCCATCCCTCGTAGTCCAGGGCTGCGGCCACCGGCTGCGCGCCGCCCATTACCGTTCCCACCACCACCTGGTTCATGGCCTGGCGCGCCCTCAGGCCGAAACTCTCAATCATCTCCGCAACCGAGGGCGGGCTGTCGTCCTCAACCGCTGCGCCGTGGCCGTTGCCGTTGGGTAGCGAATAGCCTCCGGGGCCCTTCGAGAGCCGCATCTCGTGAATGTCGCGCGAGAGCGTGGCCTGCGTAACCTTGAATCCCCTTCGTCGCAGTTTGCGGCGCAGCTCGTCCTGGTTGGTTACCGGCGCATTGGCCACCAACTCCCGTATCGCGTTGTGCCGTTGAAACTTCATTGTCTCATTGCCGTTCGACCACAAGCGCAGTCCGCGTTAAAAAGGTCGCGAATGAATAAATATACAATACAATGTATGAATATGCAAGTTCGAATCTTTCTGAATACTCGGAATAAAGGGAGATTTCAATCGCGATTGTATCAGCGCATCTGACGATTCAATAGGACCAGATCATCTGTGCCAGGCAAAGGACGAGCCGCGAGCCGACCTCGGCAAGTGTCGCGAAATCGGACAGATGCAACAAAGGAGGGATGAGGATGACCCGTTCGGGGAATGCTCCGGATGGAGCAACTGAAAGATTGTGCGGACCGCAACCCCTCTGCGCTGTTACACTTTCGTCTGGCCCCGGCGGAGCACCAGCCTGGGTCTGCCGTTCAAATTAATGACATCAGTAGCCAAGATTTCCACCCTCAACGATCTCTTCTGCCGCGTAAGCTCGGCTGGCAATCCGCGCGCCGTGCTCTGGCAGGACCAGTACGGCGAGTGGCAACCAATCTCCTCAGATCAGATTTACCAGCGGGTGCGGGTTCTGGCAGGGGCATTTCTCGATTTGGGGGCAAAAAAAGGCGACCGCATCGCCCTGATCGCCGAGAATCGCTGGGAGTGGGCGATCACGGACTTCGCAGCGCTGGCCATCGGCGCCGTCGATGTGCCCATCTATCCCACGCTCACCGGCGAACAGATTGCCGCGCTGCTTTTGGACGCAGGCTGCCGGATCGCCGTCGTTTCCACGCGCAAGCAGTTCGACAAGCTGAATGCCGTCCGCGAGCAGACGCAACTGGAGCGGATCATGATCATGGATTCCGCCGCGCCGCCGGAGGGGGCCATTGCCTTCAGCGAGGTGCTGGCCGGGGCCGACGCTTTCAGCACCAATCGCGATCCTATCTTCGACGAGATGGTCGCCTCCGTTCAGCCCGATGACCCGGCCACGCTGATCTACACCTCCGGAACCACGGGCGAACCCAAAGGCGTGGTGCTTACTCACGGAAACATCGCCGCGAACCAGAACGTTGCTCCCCTGGACTTCGACTTTACCCCCGCCGACGCCTTGATCTCCTTCCTGCCTCTCTCGCACGTCACGGCTCGCGCTCTGGACTACGTAATGTACGGCCACGGGGTGCAGGTGGCTTATTGCTCGCACTTCGATAAGCTCCCCGATGCCATGCGTCAGATTCGGCCCACGGTCTTTGTGGGCGTGCCCCGCGTCTTCGAGAAGATTCGCCAGGAGGTGGAGCGCCGGGCTTCGCTCTCGCCGCTCAAGAAGCGCCTGCTGGCCTGGGCCATCGCTCAGGGCGCCAAGCATCGCGATACCGTATACGATGGCCGCAAGCCCGACGCCACCGTGTGGAACATAGCCGACAAGCTGGCCTACTCCAAGGTACGCGAGGCATTCGGCGGCCGGGTAAAACTCTTTGTCGTAGGCGGCGCGCCGCTTGGCATCGACACCGCCGAGTGGTTCGCATCGGCGGGAATGGCTCTCTGGGAGGGCTATGGGTTGACCGAGACCTCGCCGGTGATCGCCCTCAACACGCCCCTCAAGCACCGCATGGGCGCTGCCGGCATGCCTATGCCCAATGTGGAGCTGAAGTTTGCCAAGGACGGCGAGTTGCTGGTTCGCGGGCCGTCCGTCTTTGCCGGCTACTGGCAAAAGCCCGAGGCCCGAGCCGAGTGCTTCGACGCGGAGGGATGGTTCCGCACCGGCGACATCGGCCATCTGGACGCCGACGGCTTTCTTTTCATCACCGACCGCAAGAAGGAACTGCTCAAGACCTCGGGCGGCAAGATGGTGGCGCCTCAGCCCATCGAAAACAAGCTGAAGAACAATGCGCTGGTGGCGCAGGCGGCGCTTGTGGGCGACCGGCACAAATTCATCTGCGTGCTGATCTCCCCCAATTTCGCCGCTTTGACCGACTGGGCAAAAAAGCAGGGTATCGAGAGCTCGTCCCGCGCCGATTTGGTGGCCGATAGCCGCGTAGTTGCCCTCTTCGGCGAGATTGTGCAGGATGTGAACCGTAATCTAGCCAACTTCCAGACTCTCAAGCGCTTCCGCGTGGTCGCCGAAGAGTGGACCGAGGCTGGCGGGGAGCTGACGCCCTCCATGAAGCTCAAGCGCCGGGTGATTACGGCGCGATACGCGGAGGCGATCGACGCGTTTTACGCCGACGAAGCAACCTCGCGCGGCGAATAGGCCTCGCCAGCCTTCCGCCGATGGCGCCGCGATTGCTCCACAGGCGTCCCAGGCCGCCGAAGAAGGGCGCGCCCCATGCGCCCACGGCCAGCAGGGCGCCAAAGAGAATGATCGCATCGATGTTGAGCCGCCCCGCATCGGACCAGTAGGCATCCGGCTCCAGGTCGAGCCAGATCGAAAACTCGTCCAGCGTCAGCGCCGCCCCCACGCCGTATCCGACCGACATCAGCCGGCTCAAAAAGATCGAAAGCGGCGAGTGCGACCGCCCCAGGTCCATCAGCCAGCCGTAGCCCACCAGCAGCAGGATCAGGATTCCCCACACCAGGTGGTGAATGTGCGTTCCGTGGATCATCACCCATTGGAAGTGCCCCTCATGGTTCACGATGCGATGGACGAGGATGCGAACACCAACGAAGGTCACCAGGAAGGAGACCGAGGCGATGAACATGCGCCGCCGCGGCCGGTCGGGGATGGTGGCACGGACCAGGTATCCCAGGCGCGTCAACTGTAGCAGCACCAGCAGGACTAAAGCGACCAGGCTGGCAAAGGCCAGCAGCAGCAACGCTCCCGTTCCGGGCAAATGGGGCATACCTTATTGAACCACTTTGCGCCATTGTCTTTCCATAAATAGAAGATGCAATTGCCGCTGTTAGGGCAGATTCGCTTGAATTCCGAGAGTCTGGGCAACCTTGAACAAAGCGCCATCGCGTGTCCATAGCTGAATACCCGGCGTTAGCAGGCAAGAGGCGATTAGATGCGCATCCGTAAGGCCGATACCCTTGGAATACAGAGTATGTGCCTCAATCATGTGACGCACCTCGTTGAGTTGCGCCACCCGCACTTCGAGTAATGCTTCCATTTCGGCGAGCCGCTTGCGCCGGTTGTGCAGTGAACCAAGGGCAATCTCGGCAACTATAAATGGGTGCATCACAATTTGCCCCGCGCCCAGAAGCCGGGCCATCTCCGCATTGCCGCTGCGAAGATGGTCAACCCAGATGGATGTGTCGGCAAGGATCATAGTCTTTCAATCAAGCGTGTTACTTTTCATCTCGAATATTCGGTATCAAATGGTCCAACGTCATCTGAGATTCGCCGTCCACGATGGTGGCATAACCTGCCTCTTGGGTTTTGCATTTTTCTTAGCTTCACGCTGCCAGTTCAGGGTTGTGCGATCGGCTGGCGTGGCAGCATCCATTTCATCATTAAACGCATCCTTCTCACTTTTCCGGGGGCGGAACCAAACTGTCAGCCCTCACACGCTTGATCTCCTTCAAATCCGGCTCCGTTCCCCCAACCGCCGCAAGCCTGCGCGAAGCTTCAAGATGAATCAATGCCTTCAAACCATCCCGAAGAAGGGCGGTTCTTTCCGTCACGCCGGAATACTCCTGCGCCATACGCACCAGTTCGTCATCGAGTGCTACAGTTGCTCTCATGGGAACCTCCATATCACCAATTCTATCACTAAACGGTGAAAAGCGGCCGCTTTTGAACCATGTGATCGGATCATCGATAGGCCGCTTTAATCGTGGAGTTTGGGCTGGAAGCGTCCTGGACCCCGTGGAGGAAGTGGGATAAATCCCTAGTACGTCCAGGACCGATTAAGGATGAAAATCCGGAGCCGGAAGATTGTCGCCCGGGAGTGAGCGTGGTCACGATTTCGCTTTACAGCGGCGGAGTACACTGGATAAGGCGTCGAGGGCGACGATAACGGCTCTGTTTTTTCGCGCTCGAGACGTACAGTTCAGGGACAAGTTCCCGGCTCGGCCAGCACTCCCAGCGCTTGGAACGGCCGCGCACATTTCGATCAGGAGATCTTTATCATGCGAGTTGCTTTGCTGACCGGTGGCGGCGATTGCCCCGGACTGAATGCGGTGATCTATGCGGCTGTCAAGAAGGGCATCAACCACTATGGCGATGAGTTTATCGGCTTTCTGAACGGCTGGCGGGGCGTGCTGGACAACAACTTCATCCCCCTCACGCTGGAAAACACCGATGGAATCCAACTGAAGGGCGGCACCATCCTCCACTCCTCGCGCACCAACGTGAAGAAGATTCCCGGCGGAATCGAGAAGGTCCAGGAGGTTCTGAAGCTCAACAAGATCGACGCCCTGATTGCTCTCGGCGGCGACGACACGCAGTCGGTCACCCTCTTCCTGAGCGAGAACGGCGTGCCCAGCGTGGGCGTGCCCAAGACCATCGACAACGACATCAGCGGCACCGATCAGACCTTCGGCTTCGACACCGCCGTCATGATTGCCACCGAGGCCGTCGACCGCATCCACACCACCGCCGACTCGCATAATCGCGTGGTCGTCGTCGAGGTGATGGGCCGCGATGCCGGCTGGATCGCCTATGCCGCCGGAGTGGCCGGCGGGGCGCATGTGGTCCTGGTCCCCGAGAAGGAGATCGATATCGACCACGTCTGCAAGCTGCTCAAGTACAACTACGACCACGGCAAGCACTATGGCGTGGTGGTAGTGGCCGAGGGCTGCCATCTGCCCGAGGTGGGCAAGGTCATCAACGAATCCGCCAAGCTGGACTCCTTCGGCCATGCGCGCCTGTCGGGCATCGGCGAGGCGCTGGCCGAGTTGATCGAGGAGAAGACCGGCTTCGAGACCCGCTCCGTCAACCTGGGCCACACCCAGCGCGGCGGCGTTCCCACGGCTTACGACCGCCTGCTGGGTCAGCGCTACGGTTTGCACGCCATCGATATGGTGCATGACAAAAAGTGGGGCCGGATCGCCGTCCTTAAGGGACTCGACGTTACCGACATCACCATCAAGGAAGCCATCGCCAGCAACCGCCGCCTCGACAAGCGCTTCTTCGACGTGATCGCGGACCTCGAAGCCAAGGTGTAGGAACCTCAATCGTTTTTCCGGCAAGCAAAAAGCCATCCTTATTGCGAGGATGGCTTTTTGCATTAACCGCCTCCCTCGCTTCCGATGACGAGAATGCGTTAGAGTTTGCCTGTGCTTTACCGCGCCTACAGTGAGCAAGACTTCGCCGCGCTCTATGCAATCGAGGAGCTCTGCTTCCAGCCGCCATTTCGCTTTGGGCGCAGGCAGATGCGTCAGCTTGTCCAGAGCGGAAATACGGCAACCTGGATCGCCGAGCAGGAGGGCCGAATGTGTGGCTTCGCTGTCGCCGAGTGGACGGCGCACGTGGGCCGGATCGCCGCATACATTCAAACCATCGAGGTGGCTCCGGATTGGCGCGGGCAGGGCGTGGGCGGGGAGCTGCTCGGCCGCGTTGAGGCATCGGCGCGCGCCGCTGGGGCGCAGTTGATCTGGCTGCATGTGGATGCGGAGAATGCCGCCGCCATCCGCCTTTACGAGGCGAACGGCTATAGGATCGAGCGCAGGAAGGAGAATTACTACCCATACGGCAGGGCGGCGCTGATCTGCTCCAAGCCGCTTGACGCAGAGCCACCCGGCTGAGCAACCCGCGCGGACCGCCGCGTTCTCGCGGCCACGTTGCCGCAAAAGCCGTTCCAATTAGGAAGAAACAAGAACTCAAGTAGTTGAAAAATAAGGTAATACATCGGGGCCTGTTCTATCCCACCCTAGCGGCAAAAACAAAGACGCCGCGAGGGTGGAGCACCCAGAGTTTTATTCCTGGCGGGTCGGCGAAGCCGGTGAGGGACTAAAAGGGATTCAGCTTCCCGAGGCCCTTCTTTTTCTTCTTCTTGCTGGAAGACTCGTCGCTCAGGTCGGCCTTGGGTTTCTTCGACTTATCGTCGGTCAAGGTGGTCGCGGTAGCAGCGGCTGGCTTGATTTCGTTCACCTGGTTGGGCGCTTCGGCCGGCTTTTCGGCAGCGGGTATAACGGTGTTCGCGGGGCCGACTGGCTTGATGACGGCATTGGGATCGACAGCTTGAGCCGTTGGAGCGCTCACAATCTGAACACCGACGCCCGTACCGCCCGCGGGCGCCTCAAGCTGCAACGGCGCCGAGGATGGCTGGTCGCTGCGCGGAGGCTCGTTGGGGCCGGTGGGCGCCAGTGCGCCGGTGGGCGCCGCGGCCGGTCTGCCGGCATTGACGGCTGCGTTGAAGAGAGCGAGATTCTCTTTGGTGATATCCGGCGCCAGGGTTCGCTTGGGATCGTCCACACTGGGTTCACCTACATGCACGGCCTGCACCACCGTGGGCCCGCGCCTGATGAGGTCGAAGCTTTTGGTCGTCAAGCGCACGGGCTCGCGGCTTTGTTCCTCGGCCTCGCTCTCGGCGATCGCCTCCCGCGTGGGCTCTGGAACGGGACGGTTCATGGCCACCAGACGGTCGCGGGCATCCTCCACATGGGGGGCCATCGGATAGCGGGTAATCACCTTAGTGTAGGCCGCGGCGGCCCGGTCCTGATAGACGGCGCGCAGCCGCTCCTTGATCGCGCCGGGCAGGCCGGGCGCAACCTGCACGTTATGAACCTGGCCCATATAGGCGTCGCCGATTCCCAGCAGCGCCTGGTCGCTCCTGGAGTAGAGCGGGAAGGTATCGACCACCGTCTCCAGCCGGGCGATGGCGGCAACATAGTTTTCGCGGCTCTCGTAGTAAAGGCCGATCTGGGTCTCGCGCTCGGCCAGAACCTCCTGGGTCTCGCGCAGTTTCTGCTTGGCGCGGGGCACCAGCGTCGAGTCAGGATACTGGTTGAGCATGTTCCGGTACTCGCGTTCGGCGTTCTGCGCGTTGTCGTAGTCGCGGTCGGGCTTCTCCATCTGCTGGTAGTAGATGTCGCCCACCTTCATCTGCGCCTCGGCCGCCTCCGGGGCATTGGGGAAGAAGGTGATGAAGTCCTTGTACTCCGCCTCGGCCTGCATCAACGCCGCCGACCCGCCCTCCTTGAACCAACTGTCGCCCACGGCCAGCTTGGCGCGCATCCGGTACTCGGAGTCGGGATAGGTGTTCAGCAACGTCTGCAGATCAAGCCGGGACACGTCGTAGCGGCTCTTCTTCATGGCCGCCATGGCCTTGTCGAAGAGCTCCTTGTCCGGCTGTTTGGAGTTGACGCCGGCCAGCGGGTTGGCGCTCAAATCCTCTTTCTTCTTGTGCGCCGGCTTCTTGATCCTGGCTTCGGCCGGAACAGCGGCCAGCACCGCCAGCGCCAAGGCCGCCGCGGCAATCTTCAACGACAATGCAGACAACCGGTTCATATCCCCTCATTGCGGCGCAGGCCTGTACCCCAGCCTTCCGCCCATGCGCAAAACCCTGGAATCCTACTCGTTTGCCGCCTCGCGGGCCGCGGCCAGCAGGGCGCGCGCATCTCGCTCCGGGTGGCCGCCGCCAAAGACGGCGTTGCCCGCCACCAGCAGCTCCGCCCCTGCTTGGACGATGCTGGCCACCGTCTCGTGAGCCACGCCGCCGTCCACTTCGATTTTAAATGCCAGCCCCATCTCCTGGCGCAACTCGGCCAGCCGGCGAATCTTTTTAAGCGAAAAAGGAATAAACTCCTGCCCGCCGAAGCCTGGATTCACGCTCATGATCAGCACGTGATGAACCATGGGCAGAATATCTAAAAGCAGATCGACCCTGGTGGCCGGATTTACCACAACCCCCGGCTGCATTCCGTGCTCGGCGATCAGCTCCAGCGAGCGGTGCAGGTGGGTGCAGGCCTCGTAATGCACGCTCAGCCAATTGGCCCCCGCGTCGGCAAAGGCGGAGATGTACTCATTGGGGTTCTCAATCATCAGGTGGCAGTCCAGCGGCAGGCTGGTCGTCTTGCGCAGGCTCTTCACCACCGGGGGCCCCAGCGTGATATTGGGCACAAAATGCCCGTCCATCACGTCCACATGGATCACTGTGCCGCCGCCCCGCTCCGCTGCGGCAACCTGCTCCGCCAGATGGGCAAAATCCGCCGACAAAATGGATGGCAACAGCTCGACCATGGCGCTCTTCCTGAGTGAACCTCCCTGCCCCGGTAGTGTATCAGCGGCAGGCGCCGCGAGTCTCCGATCGTAGCTGATAGTGCGGGGCGAACGCGCTTGGAGCTTCCGGGCAATGGCCTCATCGGAAGCGAAAGGAGCAGTTCGAAGGGATTTGTATTCAGGGCGGGACTTCAGTCTGGCCGCTCCAAAAGCGCCAGATAATAATGGCTTTAGCCCCTGCCAACCTCTCCAGGTTCCGTTTGCCGATTACCGGCCGATGCCCCATGCAGGGGCTAAAGCCCACCGTACTTCCATCGCCCAAATGCGTCGCCCTTCGGCAGGCTCAGGGCAGGATTTGAAGTTATGTCCTTGTTACAAAACACATGAATTCAATATTTTGCGCGGTGTTTTCTCTCGTAAACAAGCAAATTTCGATGCGTTTGCCCTGGGGGGCGCATTATCCAATTCTGCCCGGCTACCCTGACATGCACTAGACTCGATCCGTGGGCTTTCAGGAGTTCCTCGGCAACGCGCAAACCGTCACCCATCTTCGCGAGAGCATCCGCGCGGGGCGTTTTCCCCACTCGCTCATCCTCGCCGGGCCGGCCGGGGCCGGCAAATACACCCTGGCTCTGATGCTGGCCAGGGCCGTCAACTGCCTCCAACCCATTGAGTCAGACGGCTTGCCCGACTTCTGCGGCGTTTGCCGCAATTGCACAAGCATCGGCCTCTCCACCAACCTGCAGACCCTGGTGGACGAGGCCGTCGCCGCCCGCGACGAGATGCGCGATACCGACAAGCGCGAGACCCGCATCCTCATCCAGACCCATCCCGACGTGCTCATCGTCCCGCCCGACCCGCCACAACTGCTCATCAAGCTGGGCCAGGTCCGCCAGGTGATTCACATGGCCTACTACCGCCCGCCGGTCGAGGCGCTCCGCTCGTTCACGATCTTCACCTCTTCGGCCTTCATGAAAGAGGCGGCGAACAGCCTGCTCAAGGTCCTGGAAGAGCCGCCCGAGCATACCTCGCTCATCCTGCTTACTGAAAACCCGCAGGAGATGCTGCCCACCATCCGCTCCCGCGCCGTCATTCACCGGCTTGGCGCTCTACCCGCCGCCGAGCTCGAAGCCCTGCTCGCGCGCCGCCGGCCTCAGCTCAAGCCTTCCGACCGCGCCCTCGCTTCCCGCCTTGCCGAAGGCGCCGTGGGGCGCGCGCTCACCCTCGATCTCGGCGTCTACCTGGCCAGCCGGCAGGATGCCCTCATCCTGCTGCGCAACGCCCTGCGGGAACCTGATTACTCGCAGCTATTTCACTCCACAGATGGTTACCGCGCCGGCGCCGACGGCCAGGAGAAGACCATCAACCTCCTTCGCGCTTTTGGCAGCCTCATCGAGGATCTGCTCCTGATCGTCGCCGGAACGCCTCAGCTCATCCGAAACATCGACCTCGAAAACGAACTCGCTCGCCTCGCCCAGGGTCTTACCGTCGATTGGATAGACTCGGCCGCCCGCGCTCTCGTCCAGGTCGAGCAGGGCATGCGCCGCAACCTCCTTCGCTCTCTCTCCCTCGACGCCATGGCCGCCAGCCTTGAGCGCAATTAACCCTCGACCACTCCGGAAGCGCAACCATTCCAAAAGAAGTGCAACTTGCGCCTGGCTCTGGGCATCTCTTTAGCAGCAATCAATGCAATCGCTCCCGCTCAGGTGCATGAAGGGCACTTTCAGCCTTTGTTTTCCTATACCCCGGTGGTTCCTCGACCTCAGGGCCAAGTTCGATCCAGGTTGTTTTGCCGGTGCGATAACTCCGGCCTGCGGAATCCCATCTCGGTACGTGATCGCCGGTGGTGACCGCATGCCGCGCTTTCGAAGAAGGGTTGTTTCCTATGAGCAGTCAAGCCGCTCTGCCCGCCGCCCGCAACGCCTCCGGCCAGTCTCTCTCGCGCAGCCATGCAGTCGCTACGCCTCCACTTTCCTTCCGCTTGCAGGCCCAACCTCCCGCCGATGAGGCTCCGCAACGCCAGGCCGAGCTCTTTTATCTTCAAAAGCAGATCCAATCGCAGATTCCCATGGTCATCGTCCTGGAGGACGGGGAGAAGATCGAGGGCTGCATCGAGTGGTACGACCGCAACACCCTCAAGGTCCGCGGCCGCCAGAAGATCCTCATCTACAAATCCGCTATCAAGTACTTGTATAAACTGGGCGACCCCGGCCAATGAGGCGACGGTCAACTTTCTGGTTCAAAGTCGATCCCTGAAAATGAATGTTGTTGGCTAGAACCGGCCCCCGGAGAGTCGAAGTTCAGAACCCGGAAGCAGGAGCGGTGCCTTCGTGCGATCGCCCCGTTTGGGTTGATCCGATGGACGCTCCTCTCGGCGCGCTGATAGACTGATAGGGTCGCAGCGGCGGCGCCTCCAGTGGAGCGAGCCTGCCTGCAAGCTAGAGGAAGAAGGAAAAGAAGAAGCCCGTGGATACTCGTACCCGTCACGCCTTGAAGCAAGACAGCTTAGCCCAGGCCGCCGCCAGCGGTGTTGGTTGGATCAGCGGTCACCGTTCCGGCGTTTTGCGCTGGATTGTCAGTGTAGTCCTCGCCGGCGCCCTGTGCATCGGCGGGCTGATCTATTGGAACGTGCGCACATCCGCCGCCGACAGCGCTTTGGGCGCGGCTTTGGATACCTACGATGCGCCTCTGTCGGTGCCCGGCGAGCCGGTGGAGGCCGGGGTCTACGCGACCTCGACTGACCGGTCGAAGGCCGCTCATGAGCAGTTTGCGGCCGTGGCCGCCAAGTACGGCTGGCTGCCCGAGGGTGCCAAGGCCCGCTACTTTGCCGCAGTCACCGACCGGGAGCTGGGGCAGAACGCGGCGGCCGAGGCCGAGCTGAAGCAAGTGGCCGGGTCGTGGGACCACAATCTCTCCAACCTGGCCAAGTTGGCGCTGGCCGGGCTCTACCACCAGACGGGCCGCGACGCCCAGGCCATCGACCTTTACAACCAGTTGACTTCGAAGCCCTCGGAGACGGTTTCAGCCGGCATGGCGCAACTTGGCCTGGCCGACCTCTATGTGGCGGCCGGCAAACAGGACCAGGCGCGCGCGCTCTGGGCCAAGGTGAAGGACTCCGACAAGGATGGCGCGGCCGGCCAGATCGCGGCGCAAAAGCTCGAAGGCAAGCTGTAGGATCGGCGCAGGGAATCGAGACTCGCGAGGCTCCGCGCCTTGCGAGTCTTTCTCTTTTGGGCCGAAGCCGGCCGGTAGAGCACAGTTGAGCATTCTTAAGGCCGCCTGCGTCTGGTCGTCTATGAGCGCTGGGCAGGCAGTATTCTCAGGTTGGATGGAAATTCCAGATAGCTCTCTCGTGGACGGTCTTCGCCAGACAGCGGATGAGGAGACCCTCGCGGCGCTGGTCAGCCAGTATGCCTCGACGCTCTATCGTGTGGCCTTCTCCGTTCTGCGCAATGCCGCCGACGCCGAGGATGCCGTTCAGGAGGCGTTCCTGCGCGTGCTGCGCCATCGCCAGACGCTCGATGAAGTCCGGGACCGGCGCGTTTGGCTGATCCGCATCGTCTGGAATATCGTGCTGGACCGCAAGCGGCGCTTGAAGACCCGGCCGGAGACAGACGACGTTGCGGAGTTGGCGCGCGTGCTGCCCTCGGATGACCTGAGCGCCGAGCAAATCACCTCCGCGGCCCAACACCATGCGCACGTGCTGGCCTGCGTGGAGCGGCTGCCCGTCAAGGAGCGCGAGGTACTGATGCTTTCAGCCTTCGAGGAACTCAATAGCGTGGAGATCGCGTCGGTGCTGGAGATCAGCGAGTCCAGCGTCCGCAGCCGCCTCTTCCGCGCGCGCAACCTGATGGCCGGCCTGCTCGATTACTCGAGGAGTGGGCAGAGAAGGAGTTTGCGATGAACGATCAGGTTCGGAATGGCAATTCGAACGATGCGGTTGCCGGCGGCGCGCCCGGCGAGGCCGAGGCCACCCTACGGCTTATCGCCAGCCTTCCACCGCCCCAGGGACTGGAGGAGCGCCTTCACGCCAGCCTGGCGGAGGCTCCGCGCCGGGGACGTGTTCTGGCCTGGCCCGCGGCGCTCAACCCTGGGAGCGCCTGGATGCGTTCGGCGGCCGCGGCGGCGATTGTTTCTGTGGTTGTGGGCGGCGGATGGGGGGTGTATTCGCGTATTCCTCATGCGCAGCAGGCAAGGAGCGTTATTCTTGCGCCGCGCGGGCCCGCGCAGGGCGGCTTCGCGACTGCCGGGGCCATGCGCATGCCGCAAACCCTCAATGGACCGGTGGTGGCGCATCCGCAGGCGGCCCAGCCGGTCGAGGACAAGCCCGCTGGCAAAGGTGCCGCGCCGATTGTACGGAATGCGCCCAAGCCGCCGAACCGCGCCTCCTCAGCCAGCGCCGAAGTAACCAGGATTCATGTCGCCCTTCAACCGGCTAAGTAGAGCGCGTGCTGCCGGCAGTGAGGTTCAGGACTGCTTGGTGGCCGCCCGGATCACCAGGCTCAACAGGGCAAGCACCACCCCGCCCCAGAACGCCGGGACAAACCCTTGCACCTGGAAGCCGCTCACCAGCTTCGACGCCAGCAGGATCATGAAAGCATTAATGACCAGGAGAAACACTCCGAAACTGAGAATCGCGAGGGGGAAGGTGATGATCTTCAGGAACAGGCCGAGCGTCGCATTCAGCAGGCCGATCACCAACGCCGCGATCATCGCGGGCATGAATCCCCAGACGTAGAAGCCTGGAACGAGCTTTGAAACTAGCAGCAGCGCGATAGCAGACAACAGCCATTGAGTCAGCAGTCCAAACATGGGGGAACACTCCTTTATGTGTGTTGCAGCCCCGTCGCTTGTGGACGAGTACTGAAAGCTTGGATGCCATCATCCTACAACTTCCGTTGTGGGATGAAAGAGGAAAAACACCGACTGGGCCGAATCATCCGGGTCTTCGAAACACTTTTCATTCCTCCGCGTCCAAGAAGAAACAGTCTCATTCTTAAGGAATTGTCTTGATAGTTCTCGATCGCGTTCTTCTGGTCGCCGGCTTCATGTTGCTTCTGGCGCCGGCTCCTTTAACTCTGGCTCGGCAGACCTCCGGGCAAGCCGGTCAAGCCGGACCGGCTGGGCAAAATGGACAGGCGCTGCCCGATATTCCCCAACTCCTTCGTGAGGTGCGAGAGCACCAGAAGCAACTCGAAAAAGCGCGCGAAAACTATACCTACACATCGCTGCAAACCACCGAGGATCTGGACGCCAGCGGACGGGTGACAAAGACCGAGAGCGGGGAGGCGGAGGAGTTCTTCGTGAATGGCCACCAAATCGGACGCCTGGTGAAGAAGGACGGCAAGCCTCTCGACGATAAGGAGCAGCAGAGAGAGACCGAACGCGTTACCAAATGGGTGGAGAAGGCGGAGAAGCCGGACCAGGAGCCGCCCAAAGAAGGGCAGCAGATCAGCCTGAGCCACATCCTGGAGGCCGCCGATATACGCAACCCCCGCCGCCAGAGCTATCGCGGCCGCCCCACCATTGTCTTTGACTTTGCGGGCCGCAAGGACCTGAAGGCTCACGGGATATCCGAGGATCTCTCCAAGAAGCTTCAGGGTACGGTGTGGATCGACGAGGCCGACCGCGAGGTAGCCCACCTTGATGTGAGCTTTAGCGACAACTTTCATATAGCCGGCGGTCTTGCGGTCAGCGTCCAGAAGGGTTCCAGCTTCCGCTTCGATCAGGAGTTGGTGAACGGCGAGGCGTGGCTTCCAACCGAGGGCGGGGGGACCATCCAGGCCCGATTTCTGCTGGTGAAGGGCATTCACCAGCACTTTGTTGAGCGCGACTACGATTACAAGCGCTTCCGCGTCGAGACGCAGCAGAACAAGGATACGAAGGTCGTGGTGAACGAAAAGCCGTAATAGCCAGTGGTGAAAGTCGGGTTTTAAAAGGGCACGACCTCAGCCGTGCCGTAAATGATTGATAAGAAATGATTGGCTTTATTGATTCCTGCAAAAGCATTGTCCTACACCGTCCCTACGGGACTCCGGAGTTTTATGTGGAATCCACTTTCCCCACGCTGAAGCGCGGGGCAAACGAACACTACGCCTCCGGCGCGGCTACCAGGACATTACTTATGCAGTTATGAATAGCCGCCGAGGGATGTCTTGCCTACAGCATTGACTTTAACAAGGGTCTGTTGAGCGGCCCCCTTGAGCGCCGCGCCGATCCCGGCAGAAAATCCATTAGAGTGGATTCATGTTCATCCGCCGCCTCTCCATTCAGCGAATCGACTCTGCTGGCGAGGCGCATCCGTGTCCCATCGGCTGGATCGACAACTTCGCCATGCGCAACTTCACCAACGATACGGTCTTCGACGACACGCTTCCCGCCGACGATGGAGTGCTCGAAGCCGGCAGCCGCGTCCCCTTCGACCGGCTGCAACCGGCCATGGAGGATTGGTTCCGGCGCAAGGGATACCTGAAGCCCGGCGAACGGCTTGAAGTGTTGGATATGGCCACGGAAACCCACTGAAGCTCTGCCGTCAGGCAGCCGCTTGCCGCTCTTCGCTGCCCCAAAGCTGAAACTCAGCCTCGCGGCGAGCCTTCAAGCCCGCGTTTTCCTGCAATCCCACGTGGTCCCAGCGCAACAACTGCTGGCGGGCGGCATCATACTGGCCGGCATTCAACTCCTTGAGCAGAGTGGACGAGGACAGCTTGCCCGCGCCCAAGTTGAAGCAAAAATCGGCCAGCGCGTCAAACTGGCCTTGCTTCAGCGCTACCCTCACCAGCCGCTCGACGGCCTGCTCCGCAGCGCTCAGATCGCTCCATAGAATCTCCTCGGCCCGCGCCTCAGAGATGCCGCCAGCGAAGGATTCATGGGGCAGCAGCCGGTGGCCATAGCCGATGGTTGCAACTCCTGCCGCGTCCAGATACACATGGCCGCGAAAACCCTCCGACCGCTTTAACAGGTCGAGCCCCGCCGTGCTCATCTTCATCGCTCTTCTCCCCTCAGTGAGCCTGGATGGGTCCAGGCCGCACGCTTGCCAATTCCACGCTAGCAGGGAGCAGGAATTAATCTGCAAATGCGCAAGGACGGATCCGGCCCACGGCACCTCCTCGATGTGAGTCCATCCAGCCGGGGCTTTGACGCTTCAAGTGAGCGATTATTGGAATCGGGAAAAACCCCGGCTCTGCCGGGGCGACAGTCGATGGTTGACATTTACGAGAGTCTCTCCCGGTTTTTGGTTTTCCATTTTTTCGCAAACTGGTTAGAAGAACGAGATTCATGGGCACCGTCCCTAACGGGACTCCGGATGGATTGCTGAATTCGCTCACCCCACGCTGAAGCGCGGGGCTTACGATCTCAGCGCCTACGGCGCGGATTTCGGGCTGCCCAAAGCGATACACTTCCCTTGGTATTGCTCGCAGTCAGTCCCCTTTGAGGGGCCGCAAACCGTAAAGCTCCCGACTCTGCCGGGGGATATTTATTGCACAGTGAGTGTTACCGTGACCGTGTGAGAAAGGGGACCGGAGGACGCGGTGATGGTCAAGGTAGAGGACTGCGGCGTCATATGAACCCCGCATCCGGTCACTCCCGCCGCCAGGATCGCGCCGGCCAGAGCCAGCACCACAACTCCGAACCAGCGGCGGGTGAGCTTGCGCAGCTTGCCTGTGAGCGGCAACAGGATCAGTCCCAGCGCCACGGGCAATGTGTTCCATCCAAAGGGAATGGCCTGAAGCCCGAGCGCCGCCTTGCCCGGCGGTCCCACCTGAAGCGTCAGATTAGTCGCCGCGGAGCCTGCCGCCACCGTAGCCGGCGTAAAGACAACGGCCAGCCCCGCCGGAAGCCCACTCACGCCCAGGCTCACCGTTTCGGCCAGCGTTGTGCCGCCCACCGGGGTAATCACCAATGGATAGGTTGCTACTCCGCCCAAGGGCACGCTTGCCGAGCCTGTGACCGAGCTATTGCCCGAAAGCGCAATGGTGAAGTCCTCGATTGTCTCCGCCAGAGCGCCGCTGGTTGCCGCCAGATAGCTGCTGTCGCCGGAGTATACCGCTGTAATCGAGTGAGGCCCGAGGGTAAGCGCCGATGTGGTGACCGTTGCCGATCCCCCAGATATCGCAGCCGATCCCAGCAGCGTCGTTCCATCGTAGAAGGTCACGGTCCCGGTCGGCGCAACCCCATAGGATATGATCGTTGCCGTGAAAGCCACCGGGTTCAACACAAAGGCGGGGTTCGGCGTGGCGGAGACGGTCACGGCAGGAGCTGCCGGAGCCACCGTCAGGGTGACGGTCGCCGTTCCAATGGTGTAATCGGTGGTATCGGTTGGTGTAAACGTCGCCGTCAGAGTCTGCTTCCCGACCGGCAGCACCGTTCCCGCGGAAGGGGAGTAGCTGAAGCTGCCCGGAAGCGGCGACGTGGCGTCGAGTTGCGCCCCGCTTAGCGGCGTGCCATAGATGATCGGCGCGGGCGTAGCCCAGTTGATGGTTGGCGGCTGCTGGAAGATGACTGTATCGGAGGCCGTCACATTATTGGAGAAATTCGGGCTCGATGCCGTCGCCGTCAGCACGCCCGTGGTACTGCTTCCCGCTGTGTATGCCGGGACGCTCACGGTCATGGTGACCGCATCGCTCGCGCCGGCGGCTATGATCGTAGTCCGCGCGCAGCTAAGGGTACTCAGCGTGCAATTCCAGCCGCCCGCCGCGTCTGCCAGGGCGGTGATGGTAAGCCCCAGAGGCGGAGCGAAGGTTATAACGACAGCGCTGTCGACCGGCGCGCTTGTGCTGGTATTGATCGTGTCCACCGTGACCTGGTCGGCGGTGTCGCCCTGCTTGACGATCAATGGGCTGGGATTGAAGGTGATGGAGAGCGTGGGAACCACCACCGGCGTCACAAAGGACGAAAGATCGAAGAGCGCGTATTCGAGCATCTCTTCCTGCGCGCTCATCGTGCCCAACGGAGGGCACTCACTTGGATATATCTCGCCGAAAAAGCCAATTGGTTCAATCACATGGTACTCGTTGTACAGCACGCGCCCGCATTGGTTTGCCGCCGGCGCTCCTACCGGCGCGTTGAAGGTCATCTGCATCACCGGATTGCCAGCGCCGCTGTCATTATCCGTCAGCCATGGCTGAGTTGGCGGGATCACTCCATCGAAGTCGTGGCGGAGGGTGCTGATCTGAATCTGCCCCGGCGTATTGTTGTACGAGGCGCCCGCATTCTGAAGCCACTGCGCGAGCGTTGCCCCGTCGGTAAAATTGGTGCTGACCGTGGCGATACCTGGGTCGGGTTGGGGATTCATCTGACCGACATCCCAGTTCGCTACCGGCGGGAATAGCGAGTTGTAGGGTGTGTTGGGATCCAGCCACGCATAGCTGTAATGGGTATTGAAGACGCGGCCGCCGGTGTTCGCGTAGTTCAGCAGGTTGGTTGCCGCAATGGGATTCGTTTGGCCGCTCGGTCCGCCCTGACAGGGGAACATCACCATGTCGTAGCTGTTAATGAGCGACGAGTCTGTCGCGGTTCCCATAAGCGTGGTTTGGGACGGTGTCGACGCATTGATTAACGCTCCCGTCGATCCGCTTCCCTGGTAAAGATGGATGCGCCCTCCGGCGTTGGTTGTGCCGTTGTCGTCGGTGAACTCAGTATCGGCGATGCCCATATCGCGAAAGACGCACTCCAGCGCATCGGCGGAGCCGGTGGCGATGGCGATCAGGGGAATGTCGCCCTGCGTATGATCGGCCGGCATGTGTAGGGCAAGCCCGGTCAGCGGAGCGGCGGCAACCGTCTCGCTGAACTGCCGCCGCCATTTGCCCGCCTGGATGACCAGAGTGTAGGTAGCGTTCTCCGGCACATTGGCAAGCGTGAAGGTGCCGTCGACGGCGGTGTTGGTGTAGCTCACCACTCCCGAGGGCGTCGAGGCTGTAAGGCACTGCACGCCCGAGGGCAACGGCGCCACCAGCGCGGTTGTCACGTAGACCAGCACATTGGGCAGGGGAAGAGCACCGGCAGTCGTCCGGGGATCGTAGACCGTGCCGCCGATCGTGGTGGTTTGGGCGGGAGCCTTCGCGCTCAGGAGAGGGAGCGCCAGCAGTAGCGCCACGATCACGCCTCTGAACTGTCCGGTGCGGCTGCACACGCCGGAGCGGCTGCACACGGAAGAAAGAACACTGTGAACGATGCGGAACCAAGCGGCCATGGCGATGAAATCCCCCTCCCGCTCAGGCCAGTCTACTCCTTCGGCTTCCCGGCTGCCGAGAGTGCGCAGATGAGCATGGCCGGCGGAATCGTCGGACGCACTTATTCTTCCGTACAGGAGCGGCATGCAATTTAGACGTGGAATCCGCCGGAACGCGGCCATCCGTCCCAATTTCGAAAGAATAGTCTCATAACTTGACACGCTATCTCATTTGCTGCAAATATGAAGACAGCCCTCTCGGGCGGAACAGAGGACGAGAATGCGAGAAGTTGCCCCGCAAGGAACCTACAAGGTGCAAGCCCTGGACAGGGCATTTGCCGTGCTCGACCTGCTGGGCGAAAGCGAAACCCCGCTGGGACTGGCGCAGGTCGCCTCGTCTCTGGCATTGCACAAGAGCACCGCGCACCGCTTCCTGATGGTTCTGGAGCGGCACCGCATGGTGGAGCGGACGGCGAGCGGGAAGTTCCGTCTGGGTTTGCGGCTCTTCGATTTGGGCAACCGGGCAATCGAGCAGTACGATCTGCGCGACCGCGCCCAGCCGCACCTGCGCCGCCTGGTTGCCGAAACCGAGGAGACCGCGCACCTTTGCATTCTCGAGGCCGCGCGCGTTATCTACCTGGACAAGATCGAGCCTGCCCGGTCGGTACGCATGATTACCCGCATCGGGGCCAGCAATCCGGTTCACTGTACGGCTGTTGGAAAGGCGATTCTGTCGTTTCTCCCCGAAGACCGCGCCACCGATGTCTTGCGCCGCCTCCGTTTCGAGCGCTTCACCCACCGCACCATCGCCACCGTCGAGGCTCTGCGCGCGGAGATGGAGAAGACCCGCCGCCGCGGCTATGCCGTGGACGACGAGGAACTCGAGGAGGGCTTGCGGTGCATTGCCGTGCCTGTGCTCGATGCGCAGCGAATGCCGGTGGCGGCGGTTAGCATCTCCGGGCCGTCCTTCCGCGTCACGGCGCAAAAGTTGCCTACAATCGCCAATCAGCTCCTGCAATGCGTGCGTGGCATCTCGGCGGATATGGGGTACTCATCCTCCGGACGCGGCAATCGGGTAGCCTGGTCCGCCTAGAGCAATCAAGCGGCAGAGGGAGCGGAAACTCCTTAATGCGTAACAGGAGCTTCCTTTTTTGCTTCAGGGCGACGAACACACAAAGCCCCCATCCCGTTGGAATCCATCTGGGATGTAGCGTGGAGATCACCTGTGAGGAAATCGAAATACCAAGCTTCATGTGTATCCATTTCGATGGAAGCGCTCCAGATTGTCCACTTTGAAATAGCCATCGATGCTGGCACATGAGACGCGCGAATTGGTGAATACACTTCCTTTAACTGGTCGACAGTCGGCATCACCCAATCCGAGTTACCTGCTCTGTTGAGGTTTCTACAATAGTTGTTCGCCTGCTCCCAGTTCATTTCCATTCCGTTGTCTGTAGCAGTCCAAACATCCGCGGATATCGGGTCAGTCCACGTCTCGTTTGTCGGTTTTATGGAATTTTTATTTACTTGACCTTCAGTTCCACGCATGCATAACGCGCGCATATCCAAATAGTCAGTCTTTGGGTACGATCCACGCATTCCAACGGTAAACTGATACGCCATCTTTTCATCAGTTCCAAAACCTTTGGTATCGCTCCAGTACGACATGTTGCTGGCTTCAATGTTCCCTTTCGTATAGTTATGTGCTTGCGGGTTATAAATTAACTCAAGATCGAGAATTGACGGTAGTCTCCAATCAGAGTAACCATTCAATCGCAGGTTCTTGCAATAATCGTACGCCTGCTCCCAGTTCACATTCTCCCCGTTGTCCTTAACGGTCCATGTCCCAGTCACCGTATCGCTAAAGGTGGCAGGTGATTGCCGGTGATAATGCGACGCTGCTGTGTAAATAATTGCGATTGGGACCAAGATCACTACAGCTGTCCAAAACCATTGCATGTTGGCGCCGGTCTTCAGCTTTGACAACCGGCTCAGCCGCCCAGCGTTAGATCTGGCTCCATCCCGCTCCTCCCAAAGATGATTCGATGGTTCTGTTCTCCGATCGATCAACGTTCCGACTGTTTCACGCAGTCGAATCAAGGATTTCTCAAGTGGAGGTGTCAATGCGTCCAACCAGTGCGTACTGGACAATGCATATTCCATTGCGCCGGTCGGAATCACATCCTCGATTCGGAACGGCAAGATGATCTTCGCTTTGCTTACGGCGCGTTCAATCTCACGGCGCACCTGAGGAGAACTATTTGAGTTGGAGGAGAAGATGAGAAGGACGATTTCAGAATCGTTGATCGCCCGAATGATCGACTCGCCGTATTCCACGCCCGGTAGCACATCACGCGGTGCAATCCAGCATGGAATCCTTTGCGCTTCAAGCGCGGCACACGCAGCGTCCGCCACGAGCTTGTCACGCGAGGAGTAGGCGATGAAGACCTTGTGCGGCATCTTGTCGTTTGTTGCCGATTCCCGTTAGTTGGCGAGGATAGCTATAGTATAGTGCAGCCGAATGCTACAGATCCCGGGGAGCCAGTGTCGGGCGCCCCAGGTCCCGCATCTGGAACCCAAGATAGCGCCTATTAGCCAAAGGGTCGCCAAGCGTTACTTCTCCGCCCCGTGGCATTTCTTATACTTCTTGCCGCTGCCGCAGGGGCAGGGATCGTTGCGGCCCACCTTCTCGCCGGCGCGGCGCTGCGTGGGCTGGCTTGAGGCGCCGGCTCCGGCCATGCTGGCCGCAGCCAATTCCCGCTCCTTCTTGCGCTGGAACTCCTTCTCGAGCGCATCGATGGTGGTGGAGGGCTGACGCGTATTGATGGCGATTTCGCGCGCATTGGCAACCTCGCGCGGCGGAGCGTCAGAGGTCTGCGGGCGGGCGGCGCTGGCCACCGGCGGAGCCTGCGGAACCGGACCGCGCGGGCGAGGCAGCTCAGACGCAGCGCCTACCGGCTGCCCATCCGGCCCCAGGATCTGCATCCGGAAGAGATACCGGACCGTATCCTCCTGGAACTTCATCATCATGGCCTCGAACATGTCGAAGGACTCGCGCTTGTACTCCACCAGCGGATCGCGCTGCGCATAGCCGCGCAGGCTGATCCCCTCTTTCAGGTGGTCCATCGAGAGCAGGTGTTCCTTCCACAGCCCGTCGATCACGCTCAGCATCACCATCCGCTCGTGGTAGCGCATGGTCGCGGCGCCCAGAATCTTCTCCTTGGCCGCGTAGTTTTCCTTCAGCTTCTCGAAGAGGCTTTCGCCCAGGCTGTGCCGGTTATCCGCGTTGATTCCCGCAGTACCCAAGTTGATTCCGAAATGATCCACCAGCTTGGCTTCAAGCCCCTTCAGGTCCCATTGGCCGGGATGCAGCTTCTCGCCCGCGAACTCGTCAAGCAGGCCGCTCAGAACCCCGCCGGCATAATCCTCCAGGATCAGCTCCCGCTGGTCCATGCCCTCGATCAGCTTCCGGCGCACGCCGTAGACGGCCTCGCGCTGCTTGTTCATTACGTCGTCGTATTCGAGCAGGTGCTTGCGGGCCTCGAAGTTCTGCGCCTCGACGGCCTTCTGCGCGCCCTCGATGCGCTTGGTGATCATATTGGACTCGATAGGCACATCCTCTTCCATGCCCATGCGCTGCATCATGGTGCTCATCCACTGCTTGGCGAAGATGCGGATCAGGTCGTCTTCCAGCGAAAGATAGAAGCGCGACTCGCCCGGATCGCCTTGGCGGCCGGCGCGCCCGCGCAATTGATTGTCGACGCGCCGCGACTCGTGCCGCTCCGTGCCCAGGATGAAGAGGCCGCCGGCTGCGATCACCTGTTCGTGATCTTCGCGTGCCGCTTCGGCGTGGACCTTGAAGACCTCGGCCCACTCCGGCTCGGCGATCTCGAACTCCTGGCCGTTGTAATAGAAGCGCAGGAAGCCCGCCGGTGCCATGGGATTGATGGCCCCCTCGGCCACGCTGATGGCCCGCGCCCGCGCCTTCTTCACCAGCTCCTGGCGGGCCATGAA
>Ga0182013_10002085_pt1 | contig 26579 bp, 23 predicted proteins | sample 612S2MmetaG_FD_120487 | JGI IMG/M metagenome (GOLD analysis project Ga0182013, IMG submission 120487) | Permafrost microbial communities from Stordalen Mire, Sweden - 612S2M metaG | ecosystem: Environmental > Terrestrial > Soil > Wetlands > Permafrost | place: Sweden: Stordalen | collected...
ACAGCCGGTCTGGGGACCGGCGCTACCATGTTGCCCTAATACCCCGGGGGCGCGAACCATGCACGTTTGCGCGCACGACAAGACTGGGCAATCATAAGGCTATGACGAGAATTGCTTCCAGCGCATTCTTGCTTGCGGCCTGCCTGTTCGTAACGTCTCAAATGGCATTTGCGCAGGCCGGGCGCGTGGCCCAGTTCTCGCCTTTGAGACCTGGGATTCTAATCTGCCTCATCAGCACACGGCGGGTTGCCTACACTTAAACCTTCGACAAACGAATGGTTGCACATCCATCACACATCGCAGCAAGGATGGGCCAGTCGGGTTTGAACGCAGCTCAGGGACAACGACGGCCCCGATTACGCCGGCGACTGCACGCGCGCAAGAGCCGCCGGAACCATCTCACTGTTTATTAGGATGCTGCGATCGACTCCTTCCAGGATGGCCTGCATCAGGTTGTAGCAAACAGCCTCGGAAGGAGCGAAGTACTCACTGTGAATCGCGATGCCTCCAATCGTCGGATCAAGAATGGATGTGCAGTCAATGTCCCAAACATTGTCGGGAACCGGATAGGTACGGTCGAGCCCAGCGCGTCCTAACCGGCGCTTCCCGAAATGCTTTAGGCCTGCGGATGCGCCCAGGACATTGTCGCGCCCCGTGTAGAGCGCAGTAATGCGGTACGAGAGATTGGCAAGGCCCTCGCCGTCACCATGACTGACATTTTCTCCGGCGCGAAACAGATCGTTGTCCACATCCGCCGCCACCATCAAAACTTCTTGAAGGAGACTGACTAGTAGAGGCATGTTCTTGCGCGTCCAGACAGCGTTCATCGCGTACTCCAAGGCGTAATTACCCATGCTATGGGCAATGATCGACGTCTTGGCCTTGCACGCGTTGTCCGTGCTCTTCGCAGTCTGCTGCTGTTTGAAGGACATCCAGTCATAAAGATCAGAGAGGACCTCGGTCAGATCGTCGCCTGTCTTCCGGGCTTCTGCTCGATCTGGAAGGTAGCCGAGTAGAGAACCCTTCGAAGGCCAATCAAACGAGATTAGTTCGCCAAGGGAATCCTCGCCGTCGAAGAGGCGTGAGGCTACATTTCCATAGGTGCTCATCGCCCCCGTCCAGGCTACATTATAGCCGTGAATGAAGAGGCAGACGTGCTTCTGCTGTTCGGGCGCAACGTCGAAAGGGCTCGGAAACTGGTCGGCGGCTTGAATAAGAAGCTGCTTGAACGCATCCGCACTCTGTTGCTGCCAGGAAGCGAGTAAATCGAGCGGGAGTTCGGGAGCAATCAGAGTCCAATAGGTCAGGTCGGCCAGGGAGGTACCGAACCCGTTTCCTTCAATGTTCCTGTTGGTGATAAGCCAGCGCATATGCACCTCGCAAACCAATGAATATCACGAATACTGATGCATCAGTTAGCCATTTGTGTGAATTCACTGCGCCGATGGCGGGCGGCCCAGGTCTCGCGTTTGAGACCTGGGATTCCGCGGTGTCCTTGGAACCGGGAGCGGCAGGCCGGGGATTCATCCCCGACGATACAACGTCCCCACAGAGAGCGGGGTTTTAACCCCTGAGGTATGCCTTTCGTCCCAAACCCGCCCCGCCGAACCCATGCCCTGCTTAACCGGGCGAGTTGCGCCGGGAGTTCCAGGCCTTGATTGCCGCACCAGGAGATTTCGGAATTGTGACATAATCATGTCATGGCCGTCCGAACCACCGTCGATATCCCGGAGCCTCTCCACGATCGGCTGCGCCAACGCGCCGAAAGTTCAGGCGCTTCGATCCGCTCCCTCATTGTGAGCGCGCTCGAACAAACCTACGCCGACAAGCGAAAGGGGAGGAAAGTGACCGGCCCACTCATTCGTGTCAAAGGCAAGCTTGGGCCTCGCTTCCCCGTGGACGAGAATCCGCATGACCTTGTTATTTATTGACCTCAACGTCTGGCTTGCGCTCTCCGTCGATCGTCACCCCCATTACACGATTGCGTGGACATGGCTAAGTGGCCTCCCGGAAGACGCCCGCCTCATTTTGTGCCGATACACGCAGCTCGGCATACTCCGCCTTCTCACCAACAAGGCCGTCATGGGCGACGAGACGCTCACTCTCCGTCAGGCCTGGTCCGTCTATGACCGCTGGCTAGAAGATCCGCGCGTCGAGTTCTACCCTGAAACCCGCGACCTCGAAACCGCCTTCAGGCGAGCCCTTCAGCCCTTCGCCGCGAAACAGGCATCGAAGTGGGTGGGAGATTGCTGGCTCCTGGCCTTCGCGGAGGCCAGCAAGGCCCAACTCGTCACCTTCGATCAAGCCTTGCATGAGTTTGCCCGCAAACAGGGAAACTCCGCCATCCTGCCAGCCTGAGCTTCGAAGCGGCCGGCGGCCAATAGCTTGCCCTGAGCCCGCCGAAAGCCGGCTCTGAGCCTGTCGAAGGAGGTTTGGATTTTCAGGCCTGAGAAACCGCCGGAGCGCACCCCAGCGAGAAGGCCAGCGCGGCGCAAATCTCATCCATCCGTGCCGAGTCCAGCTTTGCCACCCGCCTGCCCAGTCTCTCCCGCGAGACCGTCACCGCATTGTGCAGATTCACTGCGCAGGGCGTCTTCATCCCATCCTCGGCATCCAGCACAACTTCGGAAGGCACGCCGCGAATCATGGAACTGATCGGGGCAACCGTAACCGTCGCGAGATAGCCGATGGCGCTATCGCGCGTGAGCACCACCACCGGCCGGCTCTTGTCCGGCGGAGCGAACTGATAGAGCCGCACATCTCCCCTTGCTACCGCTCCGGCCACGCCGCCTCGCTCTCCCATGCCTGCCATTCCCCATGCGCCGGCGGCTTCTTCGCGTAGCCCTCGCGGTCGCGTGCCTCGCGCGCCTTCATCTCCAGCCGCAGCAGATACTCGCGCAGCGCCTCGCGCACCAGTTGCGAGCGATTCAGCCTGGACTTGCGCGCTGCCTTATCCGCGGCTATCCGGAGCTCCTCGTCGAGAACGATCTGAACGATTTCCATATGTGGACTCTACTCCACAGTCGACTCCACAATCAAGTGGGCGCGGGGGCCAGGTCTGGACTTTCAGACCTGGGAGACCTCCCGAAGTCAAGGTATGATGAGATGAACGTCGGAAGGGGGATTCAAACAACATGAAGGAACTCGTCTTTGAAGTTGCGCAAGAAGCAGACGGAGGCTACACCGCCGAAGCTCTCGGCGAGAGCATCTTCACCCAGGCCGATAGCTGGGAAGAGCTGAAAGACAACGTCCGGGAGGCCGTGAAGGCTTTCTATTTCGACTCTGCCGCGCCTGCTTCCATCCGCCTTCATCTGATCCGCGATGAGGTGCTGGCCGTCGCATGAAACTCCCACGCGACCTGAGCGGAGAAGCACTGGTCAAGCACCTCTGCAAGCATTGGGAATATCTGAAAATCCACCAGGTGGGCAGCCACATCATCCTTCAAACCCAGCAGCCCTCGCCCCACCGCATTGCCGTTCCCGCGCACACGCCCCTCAGAGTCGGAACTCTGAATGCTATTCTCTCCGCAGTTGCCGCCCACAAGAACGTGCCCAAAGAGACAATTCTCAAAGATATCTAGAGTTCGCGAGCGGCACGCCGCCTCACAGCCCCGTCATTCCGGTCTCCGGCAACGGAACCGGCGGCGCATGGGCGGTCAGGCGCATTTCAGCAGAGGCGGCTTCGATTTCACTGTTGATCTCAGCGCCCAGAAGAAGCATCAGACCGGTGATATAGAACCAGGTCAGCAGAATAATCACTGCACCAAGAGATCCGTAGGTAACAGAATAATTATTGAAGAAATGAAGGTAGACGCGGAGGCTGAGCGAGGCCAGGAGCCATCCGATCAGGCCCAGGGCGCCGCCGGGCGTGAGCCAGTGCCAGCGGCGTTTCTTCGAATCCGGAGCCCAATAGTAGATGACGGCGAAGGATAGGTCGAGAAGAGCGGCCGCCATGATCCAGCCCAACACTCTCGCCGCGACAGTTGCGGCCGTGGCCAGAAGATGAACATGGAGGTCGAGCCGCGCCAGCGCGGCAATAAAATCTCCACCCAAGAGACAGGCAAGGCCCAGGCTGATGATGATCGTCAAGACGACAGTCAGGCCGATGGCGTGAAGTCGAGCTATGAAGTAGGAGCGCGAGTCCTCGATCTTGTAGACGATATTGAGAGTGTCCTGGATGGCAGAAATGCCGACGGAGGCAGACCAGACGGCGGCAACGAGTCCAAGAGTCACCTTGCCCGTGGAGGAGGCAACCGTCGTCTCGTTAAAGGTTTTGAGCACGGCGCCGAGGGCTGAAGTGGGAATTACGAGCGCCAGATAATCCAGCAGCCGGTCGTAAAACTGGTGCGCCGATCGAGCCGCCAGACCGAGAATCGAACTGGCGCAAAACAGAGTGGGAAACAGGGCGAACAGGAAGTAAAAGCCCAGTTCCGCGGCATGACCGAAGAGACGATCGGCGTTCACAGCTTTCCAGGTGCGCGAGGCCACCACGCGGACAGGAACACCTTGCAGGCTCCAAAGCGACTCAAGAGGAGAGTGGGACACAATCTCCCAGATACGCCGCTGACGGCCATCTAATCGCTGGTCCACGTTGGAACTCGCGCCCGTCATAAGGGCTCCCTGACTCTTGTATCCGCCCGCGACCCGATTGTAGACGGGTGGCCCACCCGTAAACTAGCCACAAACGAATGGGTGCCCCATCCTTGCCATTCGCCGCGGCAGACGGCAAAGGTTGGAATCCATGCACCCGCTGCCCTTCGAGCCCGCGCGCTCTTACCTCGCGCTCGCCGGAGGCACCAGCCCGTTCATCCGCAGATACTCCACCATCTGCCCGTAGTGGTCATTGGCGTGGGCAATGCCAAACGCGGCCAGCGTGGCGCGCGTCTGGAAGCCGGGCTCCGACGACTTCACCACCTCAAACGAATTGGCCACCGTCAATGTCGCAATCGCCTTGTGGGCAAACGCGAACGAGCCGGCCAGCGCGGCCACAACGTCATCCTTTTTGGTCAGCTTTTCCAGCCCGTCTACATCCACATCCGGCTTCAGTCCGCTCACAATGCCGTAGAAAAAGTAGTTGGCCTCGGCCACGTGAGTCGCCTGCTGCGCAAACGTCCTCACGGTTGCAAAATCCGTCGTCTGTCCCGGCACAAAAATCGCCGCGCTGGGCGCAAATCCAAACTTCTCCGCCGGCATCGCCTTCACCACGCCCATCATCTCCCGCTCAATCACTTTCAATTGCGAGTCGAATGCCGCAGCCGGCGTAGCGATGCTACCCACAGCCGGCGCCGCCGCTCCGCCCGCTCCCATCTGCGCCGCCGCAACCAGAGAACCCATTCCCAACACACAACAAGCTGCCATCAACCGGAATTGCATCGCAAACCTCCACTCAAATTGTGTTTCGCAAACTTTCACAGGTTACCCGAATGAAATCGTGGCCGGACCGACTGGACGATCACTGGATCCTGACCCAGCTTTCGGTGCGCCCCAGCAGCGAAATGCCGAGAACATATCCGCGCATCTTCAGCCCGTCTTTCCCCACCGACCAGATCTTGCCCTGGTAAATCTTGCCGTTCTCCGGGTCCACCACCGTTCCGCCCACCCAGTCGTCTCCCTGGGGACTGAAGTTGCGCATCATCACCATGCCCAGAATCAGCTGGTTCTTGTACTCGCCTGAACACTTGTCGCACAAGTCCTTCGGCGTGCGCCCCGGCGCAACCTCCGTCACCTTGCCAAACAGCTTACCGTTGTCGAGGTAGGTATCTACCTTGCCTTTGGGGCTGCCATCGTTCTCGTACACCTGCCAGTGCCCGACGGCGTTCTGAAGTTTCGGCGATAGTTGCTGCGCGCAGGCGCTGTCAGACAATGCCAGCACCAGCAGAAGCGCGGCAAAAGCACAACCGCATATGCGTCGGATCGTTTTCAATTTGTCACTCCTTGTGCCGAATTATAGGCTCGGCGTTACGGAGTTGGCGTGAGCCCAAGCCGCCGCATTACCTCGCCAGGCTTTTGAGCGTTGGGCGGCCCGCCTGCCGAGGCTGCCGACCCTACCGACCCTGCGCGGCATGTATCAGCCATGCGCCTCCACAGACCAATCGGCGTGCCTGCGCACCGGCGACAGATTTTTCAGAAGTTCAGCCGCCCCGTCAACTCCAGGCTGCGCGGACCCGCGCCCTCCGCGGTCTGCAGCCCGGTGATCGAACCGAACCCCGCTGAGTCCACCTGCATGTTGGGCGGTTCATAGTTGCGATGGTTGAAGACGTTCGCCGCTTCCACGCTGAACTGCATGCTGGCCTGCTCGCGCAAGGCCACGGCTTTCATCAGCGAAAGCGAGAAGTTGGCAGTGCCCGGACCCACCACCCCGCCCACCGGCGCGTTGCCGAAGCGGCCAATGCCGATCTGGTTCGGCGTGCCGTAGTTGACGGCGAGATTCTGATACGGAAATGCATCTGGATTCAGCCACTGCGCGGTGGTGCGTTGCTGCGCGTACGGAGAAACATCCGGCGCCTGGTCGGTCCGCGCCTGACCCACTGTAATCAGGATGTTGGTGTTGGCCGGATCGACCGTCTGCTGATAAGGCGTGAGAAACGGGCCGGACTGCAACACCGTGACTCCGGCCAATTGCCAGCCGCCCGCCAGCATCCCGGCCGCGGAGCCGCTCGAGAGCCACCGTTGCCCGTGCCCAAATGGCAGGCTGTAGAGATAAGTGGTCAGAAAACGGTGGCGGCGATCGTAAATCACGTTGCCATAATCGAGGCGGGGATGAAAACGGTCCGTCAAAAAGCTGCCGCCGGCCACCGCGTAGGCATTCGGTGTAGCGCCGCCCGCATCCGACAGGTCGCGCGTGAAGGTGTAACTGGAATCGAAGGTAAACGACTTGCTGCTGTGCCGCGAAACCTCCACCGTCCCGCTCGAGTAGTTGCTCACGTCGGCGTTTTCCACGCTCTGGATCACGCTCCAGCAAGGAAAAGGCCGGTGATCGGAGACCAGCATGCCGCCGTCGCTGAGACAGGCATCGCTGGCCGCAGCGGCCGGGCTGTTATTCGAGTAGCCGTAAGGATTGGCAGGTACCTGGTTCAGGTCAGCCATCGCTTCCAGATTCTGGCCGTGGCTGGCCGCGTAGGAGAGCCTCATGCCGATGCTGCGGCTCAAATCCTGCTCCACGGTCAGGTTCCACTGCTGCACCGTCGGATCGATATAGTGAATCGGATACGCATAGTAGAAGCCCGCCGTACCCGTCGAGCTGCCGGCAGCCGTGTTGAAAGGATCGGCCAGCGTCAGCAGCGGCGCCGGCGTCACGCTGGCCGGATCATAACCCTGGCTGTACGTGGCCACATAGCTGGCATCCACGGCCCAGCCTGAGACCAGCGAAAATCCGAGCGGAGTCTCAATGAATCGTCCCCAGCCGCCGCGCACCACGGTCTTGTCGCTGCCGTAAGGCCGCCACGCAAAGCCCAGCCGCGGCCCGTAGTCCGTCCGCGTGGTATACCGAAGCCCTTCGGGAATGCCGGCCTGCGCCGCCGTCTCGATCGGCGTGGGCGCGATGGCGGACGCAAAATCAGACGACTCGTACGATTCCGCCCCCGCATTGGGGATCACCACCGCGCCATGAACCGGAAGTCCGCCGGAACTGGCCGAGTAATCCGGCTGGAACGTTGCGGTGTTGTAATGCGTGTCGTGGATGGGTGGATGCACCTCGTAGCGCAGGCCCAGGTTCAAAGTGAGATTCGGCGAAATCTTCCAGTCGTCCTGTCCAAAAAAGGCATACGCGTAGCCCAGGCCGTTCATGGTCGGGTTGTTCGTCGAGCTCACTTCTGTGTAATCCGGATCGCCAAGCAAAAACGCCGTATACGGGTCGCCGATGGTCTGCACCAGGGTCGATGAGTCGTCGAACACGTACCAGCCTGAGCGATAGTTGCCGTAAACATTCTCGTCATGATCGGTGAGCCGCCTGAAATCCGCGCCGAATTTGAATGTATGTTTGCCGGGAGTCCAGGTCAGATTATCCAGAATCTGTATTACCTGGCCGCGCTGCACGCCGGGATTGCCGGCGCCGGTGGACATGAAGCCGTTGATCAGCACCTGCGGCGCCTCTGACCACTCCGTGTCCGGCTGCGGGACCGTGAATCCGGTCTGCGCAAGTATCGATGTGGTCGAGTAGCTTTGCGTCTCCGAGGTGTGCTGCGCGTTGTAGCCGCCGCGAAACTCGTTCAGCAGCCGCGCGCTGAAAACGTAGTTGTGCGCAAAGGTCAGCCCCTCGTCGATCTCGGGCGTGTTGTACGTCCCTTGCAGCGGGCTCCCCGCCTCCGCGCAGTAGGTGAAGGTACAAGCCGCGGAAGGCGCGGTCTGCACCTGGCGGTTCTTGTAGGAAAACCGCGCAAACACGGTTTGACGCCCGGTCAGCACCCGGTCAAGGCGCACATCGCCCTGGTTGGCCGAGATCGGCGAAGGGATGTTGATCTGGTAATTATTCGCGAACGCGCCCGGCGTGCCGTAGTTCGGCGCCGGAAACAGGTTCGTCAGCACGTTGGCCGCGATCGGGGTAATTGGCACATTGGCCGGATCGATGTTCGAACCATCCGGATTCTGGATCGGATAATTGCCTGAGGGACAGTTAGGAGTTGGAGTCCCCGGCGAGGTTGGCGCCTGACCTTCACAATATTGAGCGTAAAGATAATCCGTCACGTTGCCGCTGCGCATGTCGTCTGACGGCACGGTCAGCAGGGTGGGCGTTTGCCGCGGCAGGCGCAGGCCCTCATAACTGATGAAGAAAAATGTGCGGTCCGGCGTCGTCACCAGATGAGGAATCATCAGCGGGCCGCCCAGCGTTCCGCCAAAGTCGTTCATGATGATCCGGGGCTTGGTCAGCGCGAAGATATCGTTCGAGTTGAACACTGTATTTTCGTTGTTTTCAAACAACCCGCCGTGGAAGTGGATGGTTCCCGCCTTGGAGACGGTGGTAATGTCCGCCACGCCGGAAAATTCGGCATTGTTGTTCGACTCCGAAACGCGAATCTCCTCGATGGAATTGAAGGAGGGGAACATCTCGTTCACCGGCCCCGAGTACTCCACACCCACTGACGAGATGCCGTCGATGGTGACGCTGAGCAGCGCCGGTGGTGAGCCCATCACCGACAGGTCTCCGCTGTCGTCGGTCTGCACGCCGGCCTCGGTGGTCAGCGTTGAGATGGGACTCGTCGAGCCGGTGGAGCGTGAGTAGATGGCCACTGGAAGCTCCACCAGTTCGTCGCCCATCTTGGTCTCGGCAAGACTGGAGACGTCGGTGGTGATCACCGGCGCTTCGTCTTCGAGAACCACCACAGTCTGTTCTTCGGCGCCCGGCTTGAGCGTCGCGTCGATGCGCCTCGTCTCCCGCGCGGTCAGCGAAATTGCAGGCAGCGACTCGGTCTCGAAGCCCGGCGCCCAGAAGGTGAGCTTGTAGGAGCCCACATCGATGTTCCTGAATGCGTAATTCCCGCTGCCGTCCGTCACCGCGGTCTGGCTGGCCGTGGTGCCGGCGTTGATCAGCGTTACCTTCGCTCCCTGCACAATGGCTCCCGTGCCATCGCGCACAATGCCCAGGATGGAGCCGAACGTGGATTGAGCCGGAAGCCGCCCGGCAGCCATCGCCGACAGGCAGCAGATCAGAAGAAACCTCCAGGCAAATCGCCCTCGGGACCATGCAAAAGGGGCAAAACCATCCATTCCTTTTACCCTTCAAGTAAGATTCGCGAGAAAATCAATTCCTGTTTGCTTCTTGTTAAATTGATATCAATCTAATGTACCGCCCGCAGCCGTATCATCACTCATATTTTTTCATAAAAATATCCAGGCCCTGGCGCGTCTCCGTCCGGTGCCCGTCATACGGGTGCCTTATCAAACGACGTGATGAATTGAATCCCCGGCACCGCGATTCCGAATAGCCGTTCATCGTTGGTCAGAAACAAGTCGCAACCCGCGGTACCTGCCGTCGCCAATTGAATCGCATCCGGCGGCTTGATCGCCGCTCGAATGCGAATGCGCGCGAATGCCTCAGCGGTTTGCTCCTGGAATGGCAACACAGTGATTCCCTGACCCCGAAAAATCCCGCGATACTTCTGCGCAAGAGCATAATCTCCGTTTCGCAAGGGCGCCACAAGCACTTCTCCCAGGCTCATCGCCGAGGTCAAAATCTCATCCTTGCGGGCGGAGAATGCACGCAGCAGGTAGCTCGCGCGAGCGGCATTGGGGCTTGAGCCTTCAATCAGGTAAATGAAGAAGTTTGTATCCAGAAAGATGCGGCTCATTCCCAACCCTCGCGCAACTTGCGCACAAACTCGTCGGGATCCTCATCTTTCAAATGTTCTTTTCCAAGTCCTTCCAGCTCAAAGAGGGACTCGAGCCAGCGCGTGGCCGTCTCCGGCTGCTGGCCCAAAGCCCCCGCATGACCTGCATCGCCCGCCGGCCGCCTGGACGCACCCTCGACCTTCCCCGCCTCATATCGCTGCTTCGCCCACTCCAGCAACGGCAGATATCTTTCCGGGACCTCGCCGGCTTCAGGGAATATCTTCCCTGTCCGCTGCGGATTCACCTCGTCGCCAGGCAGGAGCAGTCGTCGCGTGCTGCGGCCCGTGGCGAAGAGCATTCTGTGATTGGCAGGATTCGGCGCTCGATTTCCGCAGCAGTGCTGCGATGCATGGACACTCACTCCAGAACGAAGTTCGCCGGCCAGGTTCTCGCGAGCTGCTCGGTTCACTATCTCCTGAATTGTGAAATCCGAGCGTTCAGGATTCTCCCGATGCAGAAGCGCTGTGGCGATAAAGACCTCGACGGCGCAGGTGACCCCAGGAGAAACCGGCGATATCGTAGCCATATCAGTGCTCCTCGGATGGAATTCTTACCCACCCACCTACTTATACAATAACTTTCGAAACTTTACAATATTTTGAAACTTTATATTTCGAAATTATCCTCTTCGCCGCGCCGCTTCCTCATACGCCTCCGAATACTCCCGCGCCGGCCCGTCCCATCCGTAGTCCAATTTCATCCCATTCCGCATCAGGCGCTTCCACCCCTTCCGGTTCTGAAAAGCCTCGAGCGCCCGGTCCACGGCCGCCAGCAAATCCAGGGGCTCGTACCCGGCAAACTTGAACCCCGTTCCGGTTCCCTTCTCCGCATCCCACTCTTCGATCGTGTCGTCCAGGCCTCCGGTCGCGCGCACCACCGGCACCGTCCCGTACTTGAGCGAATAAATCTGGTTCAGCCCGCAAGGTTCATAGAGCGACGGCATCAGAAAGATGTCCGCGCCCGCCTCGATCTTGTGCGCCAGCGCTTCGTCGTAGCGCACCTTTACCGCCACGCTTCCCGGATGCCGGAACGCCCAGCCCCGGAAAAAATCCTCATAGACCGGCTCGCCCGAACCCAGCGCCACCACAGCTATCTCGCGCATCGCCAGTTCCTCGGCAATCTCCGCCACCATGTCAAATCCCTTCTGCGTCGCAAACCGAGAAACAATTCCTATTACCGGCGTCGTCTCCGGCACTGTCTCCAGTCCGAAAACACGTAGAAGATCCGCGCGGCACGCCCGCTTCCCTCTGAGATCCTCCGGCGTGTAATGCGCGGCCAGGTTCCCGTCTGTCGCCGGATCCCACTGCGCATAATCCACTCCGTTCAAAATCCCGCGCAAATCGGCAGCCCGCGCCTTCAGCACGCCCTCCAGTTGCTCGCCAAACTCCGCGGTCTGAATCTCCTCGGCGTATTTCCGGCTCACCGTGGTCAAAATGTCGGAGTAAACAATCCCGCCCTTCAGGAAATTGAAGTGGTTGAACTGTTCCACCTTGTCCATTGCGAACACGTCCCATGGAAAAAGCAGTTGCTCGGTGGTGACGGGCGGAAATGCTCCCTGGTAGGCCGCGTTATGGATCGTCAGCACCGCGCCCGCGCTCTTGAGCACCGGGTCGTCTGCGTACAGGGTGCGCAGATACACCGGAATCAGCGCCGCCTGCCAGTCGTGCACATGGAATACATCCGGCACGCCCAGCAGCTTCGCTGCCTCCAGCACCGCCCGGCAGAACAAGCCGAATCGCTCCGCATTGTCCGGGTAATCGCCCGCCCTGGTTCCGTATAGTTCGGGCCGGTCAAACAATTCCGGGCAATCCACAAAGTAATAAGTAACCCCGTCCCGCTTGCCTCCGTCCACAATCCCCACAAACCGGTTGTAATGCTCGAAAGGAATCGTGATCGACCGCACTGCGTCCCTGCGTTCGCTTTCGATCAGCGGCCTCACCCGCGCATACAACGGCAGGTACACTGAGACCTCGTGCCCCAGCTTCACCAGTTCGGGCGGCAGCGCTCCCACCACGTCGGCCAGTCCGCCGGTCTTGGCAAACGGCACGCACTCTGACGCCGCAAATACAATGTGCATCAGGCCATCTCCCTCATCAATTCTAAGATCTCGACTTCGAGATCCGGGATTCCAATACCCCATCCCAAAGCCGTTGGCTGCTTCAACAATCCGGCAGCCCAACCATCGCCGCGTCTAATCACCTGCACCCAGAATATATGACGGCGAAATTACTTGACCGCCTCTGCATCGAGCGTCCTCACCTCAAACGGCTTCAACACAATCCTCGCCGCCACGCCTGCCCGCAGTTGGATCGGAGCCCGCCACTTATCCGCGGCCCATGGACTATGCGCTCGATAAACTCGCGCCGCGCCCTCCGGCAGCTCAAATGCCTTCCCCACGTCCAGCAAAAAGTCCTGCTCGCGATGCGACGGGTTCCGCAGCACCACAATCCCTTTCTGCGGCGTCCACGCGGCGTATCCATACACTTCCAGCTTTCCCGGATCTCCCCCGATCCAGTGCGTGTCTTTCAGCACCGCCGCATTCTCGCGCGACCACCGCGCCGCCTCCGCCAGCGCATCCCAATCCTCCTTGGAAAGCAGCGATGGCGTTATGTACATCTCCTGCAAATCGGTTCCAGTGCCGAAGTAGTCGTGCACCTCGTCAATAAAATCGCCATCCGGATCGGTGTCCAGGTGTTTCGCCTGTTTGGCGAAGATGAGCCCGTGCAGCATCAGCGAATTCAGAGGAAACAGCGGGCCGCCTTCGACAATATTCCGATAGGTCTGCTCGTCGCGATAAGTAATCCACTTCTGCCGCCAGCTTCCCACCCCATCGAAATCATGATCGTCGCCGCCGCGCCAGATCGAGTCCGCATACCGCAGCCAGAACGGCGAAGGCAGCGTGCCCGTGGTCAGGTTGATGAACAGGTTCGGCTCCTGCTCGCGCAGCCGCCCGATCAGGTGAATCGCCGCGGAAAAATCGCTGTCGAAAATGCTTCCCGGAAAAACCTGGCTCGCGTTCCCCGTCCCGTCGAATTTGAACTGGTTTACGCCGTATTTCGTCACCATCTCCAGGCATGTTCTCTCAAACAGGCCGTAATAACGCGGCGCCGACAGCGCAAATCCGCCCTTCACCGTCTCGTATCCCGCCTTCTCGCCCGCCTCAATCCGTTCCTTCTTCGCCTCCTCATAACCGCCCCACGGCGACATCCACACGCCAATTCCGAATCCATATCCCGCCGCCGCCTCGTGAATCTTCGCGAACCCGTTCGGAAGTCCCGGATTGAAGCCCCACAGCGTGTGCGTGTCGTCCCATCCGTCGTCGAATAAAAACGAGTCCATGGTCACGCCGCGCTTGCGCACCAGCTCTTCGCCGAACGCGTGCACCCGGTCCAGCGCCTGCGCCTCGTTGAACCGCTCTCCGTAGCCCAGGTCATACCAGGTGTTGTAATGCAGAAATGTCCGGTAAGGGTGGGCCCGCTCCAGTTCAAGATAACGAAGAAAATCTCTTCGCATCTGTCCCTGCGCCGCCACCCCGATCACCGACGAATAGGCGATCGAATTTCCCGCCTCCAGCGGCAGCGTGCGCGAAAGGTTCGCCTTTGCCCGTCCCTTCTCAACCACGCTCACCGACAGCGGAAACTCGAATCCAAAGAAAAAATCGCCAGCCGTAATCGGCGAGCCTGAAACCTTCCCCACCACCTGGGCGCCGGGCGCGTCAAAGTCGAACATGCGCACCTCGGCCAGGTCCACCGGCTGGCTTTCAGCCTTCAGCGTCACCTCCTGGCGCAGATAATTTGTCCCCTCGCGCAGGATCGCGCACCAGTGCGCCATCAGCGCATCCACGCTCAAGTCCGCGCAGAACTCGCGCCCCGCAATCCGCTCCGCCGCGCGCGACGCCCCCGGCCTGGGGGCGATCTTCGCTTCCACCGGCCCGGCCTGCAACCGCATCCGCGAAGCAGCAATCACCCGCCCATCGCGCAACTTCAGGCTGAACGCCTCGCCCGGCTTCAGCTTGGCTCCGCTCCGCCGGTCCTCGATTCCCGTGACCAGCAGCCGGCCGTTCACCACTTCAAATCTCGCCGTCAGCGCGTCTCCGCGCAGCTCATACCTGCGGCTGGCCTGGCCCCATGCCGCGCCCGTGCTTACAATTGAAAACAAAAACGCGAAGGCCACAGCCTTCGCCACCCACCGCCGTTTTCCCGCTTCGTGCATATTCGCCGTGCTCCGTCTTCCTCTGCGCAAGTGTACAGGATCGGAAAATAAACACCGCGTCAGGGCCGTCCTGAAATCGTCTATCCTGAACCTGCGCTCCCGGAGGTCACCGGATGCTCTCACCCGCCGTCACCACCCCCGTCGCTCCCTCGCCGGCTGAAGACATTGCCGCCGCCATCGATCACATCGCCCCGCTCCACGGCCTGCCCCTTGAAGACCGCCTCTGGATGGCCCGCCATGGCTCCGAGGTCATCGCCAACGCCGGCGACATCCTCTTTGAAGAAGGCGGGCCCGCTGAGCACATGTTTCTCATCCTCAAAGGCGAAATTCACGTCCGCCGCCAGCACGGCGGTCCCATGGCGCTGTTCATCGGCCGCACCGGGCAAATGACCGGCTTGCTCCCCTTTTCGCGCATGAAAAGCTACGGCGGGCAGGGATTCGCCATCTCCTCGGTCTGGGGTCTTCTCATTCACCGCTCGCTGTTCGATGAGATGCTCCAGGCCATCCCGTCCATGGCCCAGCGCGTCGTCTCCTCGCTTCTCGACCGCGTACGCGAGGTCACCCGCATCGAGCAGCAGGCTGAAAAACTCACCGCACTGGGCAAGCTGGCCGGCAACCTGGCCCACGAGCTCAACAATCCCGCCTCCGCCGCCCAGCGTGCCGCCTCCAGCGTGATCGAGGCCTTGCAGGCCAACCGCAGCAACCGCTTCAAGCTGGTCAACCTCTGCCTCAGCCCGGAGCAGATAAGCGCCATAGAAGCCTGGGAAGAGAAAATCCTCACCCGCGCCATCCCGCTCGCAGCCGCCGGCTCCGGACCGCATGCACTGGACTACATCGCCCGCGAAGAATCCCTCCGCGCCGCGCTCAGCGCCATCGGCTGCCAGGATGTGTGGGAGATGGCGCCGCAGTTGGCCGAGCAGGGAGTCACCGCCGCCGACCTCGACGAGTACCTCACCATCCTCGGCCCCGAAGAGGCCTCTGTCTCGCTCCAGTTCTTCGCCCGTTACCTGCGCTCCACACGCGCCGCTGAGACCCTGGTCAATTCCACCGCCCGCATCTTCGACCTCATCGACGCCGTCAAGGCTTATTCCAACATGGACCGCGCCCCGATTCTCGAAGTCGATGTCCCGGCCGGCCTCGACGCCACGCTTCTTATGCTCAGCTCGCGCATGGACCAGGTCCAGATCGAGCGCGACTACCAGGAAAATCTGCCCCGCATCAGCGCCTACAGCGGCGAGCTCAACCAGGTGTGGACCGCCCTGATCGAAAACGCTCTCGACGCCCTCGGCCCCGGGGTCCCCACGGACAGGTCTTCGTCCGTGGGGTGGAGCAACCGGGGCCATCTGCGCATCGCTTGCCGCCTTGAAGTGGATATGCTGCTGGTGGAGATCTGGGATACCGGCCCCGGCATCCCTCCCGAACTGCAGGAACGCATCTTCGAGCCGTTTTTCACCACCAAGGCGCCCGGTCAGGGCCTCGGCCTGGGCCTGGACAACGCCATGCGCATCGTCCGCAAGCATCGTGGCCATTTGAGCGTGAAGTCGGAGCCGGGGTCAACCTGCTTCCGAGTCCGCCTGCCCCTCGACCAACTGCAGGCCTACTGAATAACAGCTTCCAGCTGCCTTCAGAACGACACATCCGCGGGCTCGGTCACCATCAGCACCGACTGGTCCCCGGTCTTCGCCTTCCAGGCCGCCCGGATCGCCGCAATTTTGCCGCGATTCTCGCCGTTGTCGAGGTAGTAGATCACCAGCATCTTCGACCGCAGACGCTCCGGCTCGCGTTCATTCTTGCCCTGCCACTGCCCATACGCTTCAAGCGCGCTCAGCCCCGAGGGAAACCGCGGCGTCACTTCCTTGTCGAGGAACTCCCGCCACGACGCCTCGCTGATCCCCTGGTCCAGGTGATCCGCCGGCCCCAATCCAAAATAGAGCTTCGTGTCCACCCAGCCCTGGGTATGCCCCGGATGCGCCGCGTCGCCCTCAAGAGTGGGCGCGACAGCCGCGGGCGGCTGAGACGCAGGCCGGTGCGCGCATCCAGCCGGCGCCATCGAAATCAGCAATAAAAACAGTGTTGTGCGCAGCCGCATTCTATCTCCGCGCTTCAGGAAGGATGTTTTTGGCGGTGCCGGAATAGAGACTTGATCTTTAAGATAGAACGGAGCCGGGGCAGCTTTCTATTCCCTATTCCCTGCTTTTTCATTTCTCCACTTCCACGCCCCGCCAGAAGGCGACGTGCCCTTTAATCTTCCGGGCCGCTGGTTTTGGATCGGGGTAATACCAGGCCGCGTCCTGATTGTCCTGCTCGCCGATCGCCAGGCTCATGTACCGCGCCTGGCCCTTCCAGGGGCAGGTTGAAGTGGTGCTGCTGGGTCGAAAGTATTCTCGCTTGAGGCTGGTCTCGGGAAAGTACACGTTCCCTTCCACCTCTTCGATCTGATCGCTTTCGGCAACAACTTTGCCGTTCCACATTGCTCGCGCCATGGATCATTCCGGTCAAATAGGGACTCAGCCACCTGGCCAGCCGCAAGCGCGGCCCCGCCGGCATGTCCGAAACGACACTACCAGAGATTGCGCTGCGTAGCGAGCCGAGTTGCGCCGGGAAACATCTCCCCGGAAAAACCTACTTCGCTGCGCCGATCGAATCGATATGGACGCTCTTCTGCGCCGCATCGGCAGTCGCGGTCACCGTCACCTTGTCGCCGTAATAGGCTTTCACAGCATCCGGGTTATCGATCGACCAGACCTGCTTCTTGGCCTCGTCCACAAACACCGGCTTCATCCCGCCGTTGATGCACTTCTTCACGCAGGCCGCGCCGGTCCCCGTGTGTTTCGCGCCGCACATCGAATCGGAAATCCATCCTGTGATCTGCGCCGAATCCGCAGCCTGGGCCGAAACCACCATCAGGGCAAAAGCTGCCACCATTACTGAAATTGCACGCTTCATGGGAACCTCCAGGGGAATTGACAACCTCGAACAGATACTATCATGCTCGCCAAAACACAAGTGCGCAAATAAATGACCGTGAACGGCTTCAGCGCATGGCGAATGCCGGTGTTCGCCCTCTTTTATTTCTTCGCTCGGAAGCTGCGCGTCGCCTCCACCCGCTTCTGAACCGACTCGTACCGCTGCGCGGCGGCCGTAAACCGGCTCACCAGTTCCTGGGTCTTGATCATAAACCCGGGATTCTCCGCCCGGACCGCTTCCAGAATCGGCGTAAACTTGGCCAGCAGGGAGAATCCCTCCCCGTTGGAATCCACAAACAGTTCAGCTGAAACCGCACCGTGCAACACCATGGCCGCCGCCATCTCCCAATAGGTGAGCACCTGCCGGAGCCACGCGTTATGCGGGTCGTCGGGATTCTCCGACACCGCGAAATACTCCTGTGCCGTCGTCGGCCAGAACTCGCCCGTCACCCACGCGCGCGCCTGCCGCATCACCGCTTCGGTGCGCAATCCATAAAGTTTCAGAATGATCTCGGCATCCGCCGGAGTCGCCAGCATCCGTTCCATCGTGTTTTCCCCGCAGCCCAATACTACTGGACTCAGCCTGGAACCTGCTGAGCGGTTTGCGGCTGCTTACGCCGCGCTTGCCCTTCTCGCCTTTGCGGGAACTCGCTTGCCGCCCGTAGCCGCACCGGCCGCCAGTTCCTCGTCCGTATAGAAACGGCCCGACTGATCCAATTCCCCCGAAGCAAGCCGCCGCGAGACTTCGGCCAAAGCCTGGTCGATCGCATCCAGCTTCTGCCGCGATGTCATTTCCATGGGGTCAGTTCCTCGATTGTCGACCAACGATCTTGATCATGAATCACAAGCGGCGACCCGAACTCCCGTTCGGCAATCAAGATCCGGCGAGAAGAACCATGTCTTTCATGCTCATTTACGCCGGCTGCAGTTCCTTCTTTTCGCCCTTCTTCTCCACCACCGGCCCATGCGTCTCCGCCGTCGGCGGAGGCGGCGCATCCCCGATCCGCTTCGAGTAGCTGCAAACTACCGCGGTCTTCTCAGCGCCCGCCGCAACCTTCTTGGCGCGCTTTTTCGGCGCCGCTTCCTCGTCGGCCGCCTTCTTCTTGTTGGGGCATTCCAGATAAATTCCCGTGCGAAGAACCTTCTCCACCAAATACGGGCTTCCGCACTCCGGGCACGGCTCGACCACCGGCTTCGAATTCGACGTAAAGTCGCACTTGGGATAGTTCGTGCAGCCCCAGAACACGTTCCCGCGCCGCGCCTTGCGCTCTGCCAGGTCGCCGGTGCCGCACTTCGGGCATTTCATCCCTTCAATCAGGTTCTGCTTGATGTACTTGCACTTCGGGTACCCGGAACACGACACAAACTCCCCGTACGCGCCCTGCCGCAGCACCAGCGGCTTGCCGCAAACCGGGCAGTCCTCGCCCGTCGGCTCCGGCGGCTTCTGCTGCTGCTTCTGGCTCAGCTTCCTGAAGGTCTTGCAGGGCGGATCGTCGTTATACCCCGGGCAGGACATGAACGGCCCGAACAGACCGCGCCTCAGCACCATCACCCGCCCGCAGTTCTCGCAGTACTCCTCGGTCTCGCCCGCCTCCTGCGCCTCCGGCGTGTTCAGGTCCGGCTTGGCGGCGATGTTTTCCCTGGTAAACGTACAGCTCGCCGGATTCTTCTTGTCGTACGCCGAACACGCAAAGAAAGTCCCGAACTTGCCCCACTTCAGCACCAGGGGCGACCCGCACAGTTCGCACTTCTCGTTGGTCACTTCTTCCATGCGCTTGATGTTGCGCATTTTCTTGCCGGCGTCTTTCAGTTCGTCCTCAAAGTGGTCGTAAAAGCCGTTCATCAGGTCGGTCCACTTTTCTTTGCCGTCCTCGATGTCGTCCAGCTCCTCCTCAAGCCGCGCCGTGTACTTGGTGTCGAAGATGTACGGGAAACTCTCCACCAGCAGGTCGCACACCACCACCCCGATTTCGGTCGGGTAGAACCGTCCCCTCGATCCTCCGTGCTTCACCACGTATTCGCGGTCCTGAATGGTCGAGATGATCGACGCATACGTCGACGGCCGCCCGATTCCCCGCTCCTCCAACTCCTTCACCAGCGAAGCTTCGTTGTACCGCGGCGGAGGCTGCGTCGCGTGCTGCTCGTGCAGCAGCTTTTCCAGCTCCAGCGCCTTCACTCCGTCCAGGATGGGCAGCTTGTTTGAGGATTCGTCCTCTTCGTCCTTCTTCTCTTCCACAACCTCGTACACTTTCAGGAAGCCGTCGAAGCGCTGCACCGAGCCGCTGGCTCTGAAATCGTATGTCTTCCCGGTCTGCTTCGACTTCGCGGCAATATTCGCCGTGGTCACGTCGTAGATCGCCGGAACCATCTGCGACGCTACAAAACGCTTCCAGATCAGCGTGTACAGTTTCAGTTGCTCGTCGCTCAGGTAGCGCGCAATGGACTCCGGAGTCCGCGCCGCATCCGACGGCCGAATCGCCTCGTGAGCGTCCTGCGCATCCTTCTTGCCTTTGTACACATTCTGCGCGGCCGGCAGGTATTTCTCCCCCAGGCTCCTCGCAATCCATTCCCGCGCCCCGGTCACCGCTTCCGGCGCAACACGCGGCGAGTCCGTTCTCATGTACGTGATCAGGCCGGTCGTGCCTTCGGCGCCAAGATCCACGCCTTCGTAGAGCCGCTGCGCCACGCCCATCGTCCGCCGCACATTGAATCCCAGCTTGTTGGCCGCGTCCCGCTGCAGCTGGCTGGTAATGAATGGCGGCAGAGGCCGTCTTTGCTGTTCGCGCGCCTGCACCGAGACAATTTGCCAGTCGGCGCCCTTGAGCGCCCCCAGCACCTCGTCCATCGACTTCTTATCCGGCAATGCGCTCGAAATGAGCTGCTCTTTTCCGTCCTTGTCGGTTCCATTCGCGACCCGGGCCGGCTCTCCATCGATGCCGACGAACCGTGCCTTGAATGTCCTCTCCGCCTGCTTCTCCGGGTGCAGCATTGCGTCCAGCGTCCAATATTCCACCGGCGTGAACGCGCCAATCTCCCGCTCCCGCTCCACGATCAGCCGCAGCGCCACCGTTTGCACCCGGCCCGCGGACAATCCCCGCCGCACCTTGTCCCACAACAGCGGCGATATCTGGTACCCCACCAGCCGGTCCAGCACCCGCCGCGTCTGCTGCGCGTCCACCAGGTTCTGGTCGATGTCCCGGGCGTGGCTGAACGCCTCCTGCACCGCCTTCTTCGTGATCTCGTTGAACGTCACGCGGCGGATCTTCTTCCGCTCTTTGGCATTGGTGCCCAGTTGCAGCGCCAGGTGATACGCAATTGCTTCGCCCTCGCGGTCCGGATCGGGCGCAAGATACACTTCGTCCGCATGCGCAGCCAGCTTCTTCAGCTGCTCCACCACCTTCTCCTTGCCCGGAGACACGATCAGCTCCGGCACAAAGGTCCGATTCTTCAACTCCACGCCAATATCGTTCTTGGGCAGGTCCATAATGTGCCCAATCGACGCCCGCACCTCAAACCCGTTGCCCAGATACTTCTCGATCGTCTTCGCCTTGGCGGGCGATTCGACAATCACCAGTGATTTTGTCATTGCCATCCTTGTGTCCCTACTCACTCTACCCTGTCAGGCTGATTGGACTTGCCGGCTCTTGAATTCGTTTCATTCGCGCTCCGCCCGGTCTCCAATCAGACCCGGCGCCCGACCGTCATCTTCCGTCTTTCCCAAAAAATCAGCCACAAGTGTTGCACCCTACCACGGAACACCGCCCCATTTCCACTCAACTGAGATGATTTTTTCTCGACCGCCCCATTTCCAAGAGCATAGCGACGCTGCTTCGCGGGTGAATAAAACCCCCGCAAACCCCTGCTGAATCACCTGTTGGAACTCATTTGCAGAAGCCGATTCCGCTCCTGCTCCGATTAGACGTAAAAATATGGACCCGCCCCATCAATATTCCCTTATCCCCATTCCCTATTCCCTATTTCCCTGTCTCTCTCACATCGTTCGCACATAATTCTTCCCCGGCAAGCACCGCACCCGCCCTGCCATCTCCAGCTCAAAAAGCGCCGTAAATACCTCCGATGACGTAAGTTGGGTCTCCAGCAGTTCCAGAATCTCATCGATCTGCAGGCTCTCGTCGCTGTGCAGGACCTCCAGAACCATCGCCTCCTCGGGCCTCAGCACCGGATCAGGCAATAAGGATGCCGCAGCCTCCGGTTTGGATGCAAACCCGCCTTCGGCTTCCAGTTCCAGCCGCACCTGCGAGGGCAAATCCTCCCACACATCCTCCCACGTGGCCACCAGCTTGGCGCCCTGCTTTATCAGCGTGTTAGGAGTCCACGACCCCTTGTTCGTCACGTTTCCCGGCACCGCAAACAGATCCCGGTTCTGCTCCGCCGCGCAGCGCGCCGTCACCCGCGTGCCTGAGTTCTCGCTCGCCTCCACCACCAGCACCGCTACGCTCAGCCCGCTTAGAATCCGGTTCCGGCGGGGAAAATTCTGCGGCGCCGGAAACGTCCCCATCGGCAACTCGCTCACAATCGCTCCGCCCATGGACAGAATCTCCTCGGCAAGCTTCCTGTTTTCCTTGGGATACACCACGTCGATTCCCGTGCCCCACACCGCAACCGTCGGCATGCGCGCTGCCAGCGCTCCCATGTGCGCGCAGGAGTCGATGCCCCGCGCCATCCCGCTCACAATCAGCAGCCGCCGCGCCGCCAGGTCGCGCGAAATCTTCTCTGCCACGCCGCTCCCGTACGGCGTAGGATGCCGCGTCCCCACCACCGCAATCGCCGGCCGGCTCAGCAGCCGCGGATCTCCCCGCACCCACAACACCGGCGGCGGATCGTAAATCTCCCGCAGCCGCTCCGGATACGCTTCGCACCCGAAACATACCAGGGTCGCGTTCTGCGCAATCACTCGCGCCCACTCCGCCTCGGCCGCCGCCCGCGCCTTGCCGTCAAAAATGAATTGCGCCGCCTCCGCGGGAAACCGCAATCCCTCCAGTGCCGTCAGCCCCAGCTCAAAAATCCGGCTCGGCGCATCCAACTGTTTCATCGCGTCCAGAATCCGCTTCGGCCCAAGCCCCGGCGCCAGCGCCAAAGCCAGCCACGCAAGCCGGTTTTCGTCCAGCTTCTGCGCCCGCGCTGAAGCGGCATTTTCCGCCTCAGTGGCTTTCGCGCCGTCATTCTTGTCCAGAATTGGCACACTCCCGCTTTCTTCACAGGAAACCCAAGCCAGGCTTCAAGGGATTTGCGCCCACATTATCCCCCCCTGCTCCAGAAGTCAAGCGCACGAATCCGTTTTGGGAACTGCTTTCCCACCTTCGACTCTGCCACCCTCCCGACGCCGGAGAGAGCGATTGCTCGTCTTCCAACTTCCCGATACAGAATGCAGATTCGCGCGTTTTACCCCACTGCTTCGGCTCGATGAGGCCCCTCTGTGAAAGCTGGAATTCTCTTCCGCCCGCTGCTTGCCGCCTCTCTTGCTTTAGCCTCGTTTCCAGGCCAGGCCCAGCAGGCGCGGCAAACGCTGCACGGGCACGTCCGTCCCGTTGTGGTGAGCGGCCAGGCCGCGCCGGCCGGCCTGCTGTCCCCTGCCCAACGTCTCAACCTCTCCATCGTTCTCCCGTTACGCAACCAGGCCGAGCTTACCAGCCTCCTGACCCGAATCTATGATCCCTCCAGCCCCGATTACCGCCAGTTTCTCAGCGTCGCGCAGTTTACTGCCCAGTTCGCTCCTTCAGATGAGGACTACCAGGCCGTAGTCCGCTTCGCCCAGGCCCACGGCCTCACCGTCACCGGCGCACCGGCCAATCGCGCGGTTGTGCCTGTCAGCGGCACGGTTGCGCAAATCGAGACAGCCTTCAACGTAATCTTGAAACTCTACCGCCATCCCACTGAAAACCGGCTCTTTTTCTCTCCCGACCGCGAGCCCTCGCTCGATTTGTCTGTGCCCGTCGCGCATGTTGCCGGCCTCAACAACTTCTCCATCCCGCACGCCATGGTCAAGCGCGCCGCCGCCACGCAAGGTCCGGCCGACCTGGCGGGGCCCGGCTCGGGGCCCGGCGGTTCATTTCTTGGCAGCGACATGCGCGCCGCCTACTACGGCGGCTCCGCGCTCACCGGCGCAGGCCAGAGGGTCGGTCTGGTCGAGTTCGATGGCTACAACCTCAGCGATGTGAAGCTGGCCTTCAGCAAGGCTGGCCAGTCCAGTTCCGTCTCCATCGATAACGTGCTGCTCGACGGCGTCACCGGAGCGCCGGCTTCCGGTGACGACAGCGAAGAAGTCCTCGACATCGTGCAATCAATCGGCATGGCCCCGGAGTTGAGCCAGGTTCGCGTGTACATCGGCAGCATCGATGCGGACATCCTCAATGAGATCGCATCGGAAGACATGGCCGGGCAAATCGCAATCTCCTGGTCCTGGAGCCCCGACGACCCCTCGACCGACGACATCTTCTTTGAGGAGTTCGCCGCCCAGGGACAGACCGTCTTTGCCGCGTCCGGCGACGATGGAGAATACGATCCTTTGTTCGACAACTTCTATCCTGCGGAAGACCAATTCGTGACTGCGGTGGGCGGAACGGACCTGGTTACCGGCAGCGCGGGAGGACCGTGGGCCTCAGAAACCGCATGGGATCGAAGCGGCGGCGGCATCAGTCCCGATGGCATTCCGATCCCCAACTGGCAGGCAGGCATTGCCACTTCATCCAATGGCGCTTCCACCACTCTGCGCAACGTGCCGGACGTGGCCGCGCAGGCCGACACCGTTAATTACAGCTGCGCGATGGGCGCCTGCGCAGAGAACTACGGGGGAACCAGCTTTGCCGCTCCGCGCTGGGCAGCCTTCATGGCCCTGGTCAATCAGCAGGCCGCGAGTGCGGGCAACTCTGCCGTGGGCTTCATCAACCCTGACCTCTACGACCTCGGCCAGGGCTCCAGCTATGCAACTGCTTTCCACGACATTGTCAGCGGCAACAACAACGTGATGCAGGATTGCTGCGGCTGGCCGTCCTACAACGCCGTTCCCGGATACGACCTGGTCACAGGATGGGGAAGCCCAACCGGACAGAGCCTTATCGACGCGCTGGCCCCTCCAGCACCCGCCGCCTTCGAGCTCTCCGCATCAGCCGGCACCCTCACCATTGACCCCGGCAACTCCGGAGCCATCACCATCGCGGTCAGCGGCAAGGCCGGATTCACGGGCAGCGTGAGCCTGTCCGTCTCCGGTCTGCCACCCGGTGTCACCGCGTCCTGGAGCAAAAACCCCGCTGCCCAAAACAGCACCCTCACCCTCACCGCGAACAGCTCCGACCCACGCGGCTCCTGGCTGGTCTACGTCACTGGCGCTTCCGGCGCCGCAACCGCAAGCACAAGCTTTGCCCTGGAATTGAATGCGCCCGGCTTCTCAATCCTGCCGTCGCCCTCGAATCTCGAAATATATCCTTCCGTGTCAGGCTCAACCACCATCTCCGTCACCGGCTATGCGGGATTCGCCGGCAGCGTCAACTTTGCCGTCACCTCAGCCCTGCCCGGCGGCGTGACCGCGGCGTGGGTCTCAAACCCCACCAACAGCGCCAGCGTCCTCACCCTCACCGCAAGCAGCGCCGCCGATACAAATTCCCATGTCATCGTCACCGTCACCGCAACCTCCGGCGCAATGTCCGCAACTACCACCGTGGCCCTGGTTGTAAGCCCGCCGGTTTTCTATCTCAATCTCGCGCCCTATCCATCCACCATTGCGCAAGGCGGAACTGCAACCGCCCTGGTCACCGCGGTTTCCGTTTCCGATTCGGTGGGCGCTTTCAGACTATCCGCGCCGCAACTCCCCTCCGGCGTCACGGCGGCCTTCAATCCAGCCTCAATCTCTTTAGGCCAATCCAGTGTGCTCACCCTCACCGCAAGCGCCTCCGCGCCCCTGGGAACCCATCTCGCGGGTATCGAAGCCAGCGGCTCGTCTTCAGGAACCATCAGCACCTTTGATCTTTCAGTGACCCCAACTTCGGCGCCGGCTTTCACTCTCGGCGTCGCACAATCCACCCCCACGGTCATTCAGGGCGCATCCGTCACCGACGCCATCACAGTGAACCCCCAGAACGGATTCACCGGCAGCGTCACTCTCACCGTGGCCTCCGCCCTGCCCAGCGGCGTAACCGCGTCCTTCACCCCAAACCCTGCCTCTGGAACCAGCCAGCTTACCATCATCGCAACCAACGCCGCTGCCGCCGGATTTTACGTCCTGTGGATCGCCGGCGCCTCCGGATCGCAATCCGCCGTGGCCTCAGTTTTTCTCACCGTCAATCCACCGCCCGGATTCACCCTGGGCACATCGCCCGGCTCCCTGTCTCTAGCCCAGGGCGCTGCCACCACGGCCAACGTCACTGTCACTCCCCAACCCGGTTTCACCGGCAGCGTCAGTCTTGCCGTCACTACCGCCCTGCCCGGAGGCATGACCACGTCCTTCGCCCCCAACCCCACCACCGGCAGCAGCATGCTCACGCTGGCCGCCAACTATACCGTCCCTACCGGAAGCCATCCTCTGATCATTGCCGGCACTTCCGGCGGACGGACTGTCACCACGGCGCTTCCTCTCAGCGTTGCGGCCGCAGCCACAATGCCCACCTCTACGGTCCTCTCCATCACACCCGGCAGTGGCAAGCTCACGGCCGGTTCTGCCTACACTCTCACCGCAACCGTTTCGCCGGCAGGTGGCACAGCCATCCCCACCGGCAACGTCGTCTTCACCATCGGCTCCGCAACCGAGCCGGCAGCCCTCAACTCCTCCGGCATAGCCACCTATTCCGGCGCTGCTCCCACCACGCCAGGAAGCCTCACCATCTCCGCCGCCTATGAGGGCACAACGGAATTCTCTCCCAGCACCTCGAACTCGCTGAATGAAACCGTGTCAGCCATTGCCACCACCACCAACTTGTCCATCAATCCCAATGGAAACTCTCTTGTATCCGGCTCGTCTTACACCCTCACCGCAACCGTGACTCCCGCAAACGGCGTCACCGCTCCCACCGGCAACGTCGTCTTCACCATCGGTTCCGCAACTGAATCTGCAGCCCTCAACTCCTCC
>Ga0182013_10002090_pt1 | contig 26560 bp, 30 predicted proteins | sample 612S2MmetaG_FD_120487 | JGI IMG/M metagenome (GOLD analysis project Ga0182013, IMG submission 120487) | Permafrost microbial communities from Stordalen Mire, Sweden - 612S2M metaG | ecosystem: Environmental > Terrestrial > Soil > Wetlands > Permafrost | place: Sweden: Stordalen | collected...
CGCGATCTCACAGCTGCAGACGGTGCGCGGACGGTACTCGACGGCGTTTCTGATGAACGGCGCGCGCGGACAGGGGACGGTTCAGATCGCCGTAGGAGCGCTCGAGTACTGGATCGCGACCTCTGACCCCGCACGCGATGAGCACCTGCGCCGAAGGGCGCTGCGGGAGAGCGGGCAGGACCCCTGGCGGGCGCTCGAGCTGCTCGCGGACGAGCGCTGGCAGCAGGCGGCGGCCGACGAGCTCGAGCAGGCGGCGTGACGGGGGAGCGGCTCGTGTTCGCGCTCCTGCGGAGCCGGCGCGTGAGGGCCGGCGTGCTCGCGAGCGCGTGCGTGATCGTGGTGCTGCCGGTCATCGCGCTCGCCGCCGTCGCCGGGCTCGCCGCAGCGCAGGAAGAAGCGCGGTGCGCGGCGGGCGCCGCCGTGAACGCGGCAGCGGGCACCGGGGCCATCGCAGGCGGCGAGTACGCGGCGCCGCTGCAGCTGACGCCGGGCCGCTGGTATGAGGTCGGAGCAACGCAGTACGGCGGGCCCGGCGACCCGAGCTCTGGCGACTACGGGGCGATCCCCGACCCCGCACAGTCCTATCTCCCTGCGCACCCCGACAGCTTCGCCGAGCTGTCGGTGCTCGAGAGCAACCCCGCCAACAGCGGGTCGTTCACGTTCGCAGACGCGAACGCGCTGGACCGGCTCGCCTACATGACCCCGCTGCGGGTATGGAGCGACGGACACTCCGAGCTGCTGTACAAGCGCGACATCGGCTACGGACAGGGGCCAGGACAGCTGATCGGAAACGGGCAGCCATACAGGCTGGATCTGTGGTGGCAGGCCGCACGGATGCTCGGCGTGAGCAAGAGCGCCGTACGGGTCGAGCTGCCGCCCGCCAGCGGCTCCGCAAGCGTCCTTGAACAGCTGCCGCAGCCCGGGGAACCCGGCGCAGGCCAGCAGGGCAGCTCTTGCCCGCTGAGCGAAGGCGCAGCAAACATCCCCCTGCCGCTGACGCCGGGCACGCGCACGAGGATCCTGCCGAGCGGTCTGGCCGCGGCGGGCGAAGACGCGCCCGCGGCCGTGAAGGCGATGATCGCCGCCGGCAACCGCCTGTACGGGACCGCCTACCTCTACGGCGGTGCACATGGCACGTCCCTGGACACGCTGGCGCCCGCGTATGACTGCTCGTCCGCGGTGTCATTCCTGCTGCACTGGGGCGGGGTACTCGGGCCGAACGCGATGGACTCGACCGAGCTTGAGAGCTACGGGCAGCCGGGTCCCGGGCGCTACATCACGATCTACGCCAACTCCGCGCACACATTCATCTATGTGGCCGGCCTGCGTTTTGACACGGTCGAAGACCCCGCCTATGACAGCGGCCCGAACTCGGGCAGGCCCGGACCGCGCTGGCGGGTCTCAGCCTCCGTCCCGGACTGGGCCAGCTGGACCGTCCGCCACCCAGCCGGCCTATGAGCGCACGCACGCGAACAGCGCTGCTGCTCACGGCCGTGATGGCCGCCGCCTCGGCGCTCACGGGCTGCACGAACCCCGACGCGCCCGCAGGCAGCGCGGGCGAACCAGTTTCCGCAGCCGCTGCGGCGGCTGCGCCACGCAGCGCCGGAGAACCCGCGGCGCCCACGCCGGCATCGCAGGCACCGGCGGACGTGCAGGCGAGCGCGCAGGCGGCGCTGGCTGCGTTCGCGCAGATCTACATCAACTGGACGTTCCAGACGCTGACCGGACGGCAGCTGACGCTCGCCGCGATGTCCGTCGGCGCGGCGCGGATCGCCGAGCAGCAGGCCGCCGCCTCGAGCAGGGCGGACAGCACGATCAGCCAGGGTCATATCTTCAACACCGGCCGGGTCGTGAGCATCGCCCCGGACCGGCTCGCTCCAGGCATGTGGATCGTCGTCACGCGCGAACAGACAGGCGGCGACAGCCAGTACGAAGGGCTACCCGCGGGCTACCACGTCACGCTCGCGCAGCTCGCGGCGGTCCCGGGCGGATACGCGGTGACGCAGTGGCTGCCCCAGAGCTGACGCAAAGGCTGGATATTGCATCTGGTGCAGCTGGGTCTGCGTCGCGGGCGGACCGGCAGCGGCGCGGGCGTGAAATGTTCGCCGCGTGGCTGTGCGCGTACGGCCGGTTGTGGGGCCTTACCCTCGCGCCCGCCGCAGGCGTCGCGCTCGTCGGGCGGCCGCTGTCCTCGGCGACACGGAAGCTGCTCGGGCTGACGCTGACCGCCAGCGAGAACCCTCCACCCCACGTCTCCCAGATCCTCTCGCTGGCCGCTCACAACATCCCGATCGCCGCCTGGCCGCTGCTGCTCGGCGTCGCGGGATGCGATCGCCGCATCGTGTCGAGGCGGGTGGGCGACAGCATGGTCTGGGCGTGCGCGCTGGCGAACACGGTGCCGGTCGGGGCCGCCCTGGGCGCGTACGGGACCGTCCTGCTCGCCTACATCCCGCAGCTTCCGGTCGAGTGGGCTGGCCTCGCGCTCGGCTACGGCAGCTGGCTCGTGCAGCGCAGCCGGCCGATGGGCTGCCGCGAGCGACTGGCGTGGCTCGCCCTGATCACAGCGCTGCTGATGGTCGCGGCAGGACTCGAGAGCCTGGCCGTGCCCCACGGCTGAGCGAGCTCGGCAGCCACGGGCGCGCGTGCGCCGTGTGCGGGGGCAGGGCGAGGGCGGCACCCGCACGGTCACGAGAGCCGGTCCTATACGCATGACCCCGCATCGTTGAAAGCGGCACCCGATCCATAAACGCCGATAGGGCAGCCACCCGCTGCTGGACGAGTGTTCTAGGACGAAACGCCCGTTGCAAGAAATCTTGCGGAAATATGCGCACTTTGCGAACTCGTCTGGAGTCATGCAACATGGACGAAGGTCAAGGCTGACTTGGGGGATAAACGGACATGGACGTTCAGAGAATCCCGGCGGGTGAGGAAAAGCCCGACGGCATAAACAGCGCTACGACAGCAAGACCGACGCGGGCCGGGGCCCTCAGCGCCGAGCGTGTCGGACTGGCGCTCGGGGAATGGCAGGCCGGTGAGCTGGCGCTCGCCCGCAGCTTCGCGCACTTGCACGGCCTGTCTCACGAGCAGCTCGAGGACCTCTACCAGGAGACGACCGTGGTCCTGCTGGACCGGCCGTTCCACACCGAGGAGCATCTGCGGCGCGCGCTGCGCTACGGGATGAGGCAGCGGGCGCTTCGCCTTCACCGAGACGAGCGGCGCCGGGGAGAGATCCTGGAGCAACGCGGGCCGGAGCTGGCGCTCGCCGCCGAGGACCGGGCGCCCCGTCAGGGTCCGGAGCTCGCGGCGCTCGCCCGGGACGACAGGATGATCGTGACCGAGTTCCTCTCCGAACTGGACGAGCTGCAGCGGCGCGTGTTCTGGTTGATGGCCGAGGGCATGCGCTACCGGGCGATCGCACCCGCGCTGCATATCCCGGTCAACGAGGCGCGCAGAGCGGCACGCGCATGCGAGCGCAGGCGCGAGAGCTTCCAGGTGCTGTATGACACCGGCAGGCTGTGCGGGTTCCGCTCACAGACGATCATTGAGCTGCAGGCCGGCGCGAGCGTCGCCGAGGAGCTCGCGCGCGGTGCCTTCGCGCACCTGGAGGCATGCGCGAGCTGCCGCGCGGAGCACAGGACCAACGCACGCAGGCTGCGGCGCAGCTTCCAGGGCCAGGCCGCGGCCCTCCTGCCGATCCCGGTCCTGGCAGGGCGCCTGGGATGGCTTGCGAGGCTCGACCTGCGCATCCGGACGGGCCAGGTGCGCGTGGCCGAACTGGGGTCCGCGCAGGCCGCGGGCGGCGTGCGCGAACGCGCTGGCGCGCTGCTGGCAGGGAGCGGTGCGGCGGTGAAAATCGCGGCGGGCGTCGCGACGGTCGCGGTCATGGCCGGCGGCGCCATCGGCGCCACGCACGCGCTCGAGCACCCGCAACGCCGCGCCGCCGCACACGCCGCAGCGATCAGGGAGCCGGCTTCCGCGCCCCAGAAGGCGCCGGGCACCGTGTCAGTCGCCGCCGCCGAACGAGTGCACCCTGCGCCAGCGGCGCAGCACCCTGCGCCAGTGGCACAGCACCCGATCAGCAGCCGCCGCGCAGCGCAGCCGCAGGGGGCGAGCACGCCGCGCGAACCCGGGGGCTTCGCGTACCTCGGCGTCCCGACCGGGTCAGCGCCCGCCGCAGACGCCAGCGCGGCGAGGACCGGCGCAGCAGCCAAGAGCGGCGGCAGGGGCGAAGAACAGCGCGGCGGGGGACCGTTCAGCCCATGAGGATTTCTAAATTCGATGGCCGGTCGGGGCCGCTCACGGTCAGTAACGGGGAGACGGCCCGATCTGAGGGTCCACGGACGCAGAGGAGCGCAAGGATGCAAGGCCACCAGGAGGCGCAGCGGACAGCACGACGACGGGCGCGGCGCCCGCGGCCGCCGGGACGCGGCACAACCCGCATGTGCGCGGCGCTCGCCGTCGCGGCGATCGTGGTGCTCGCGGCGGCCGCGAACGCGGCGGCCGGGGAATGGGTGCAGGTGTCGTGCATCAACCCGAACCAGACAGGGGCAGGGAGCGCCGGATGGATCAGCATGATCGCGGGCGGCGGCTACGGGTCCAACAGCGACGCGTCCTGCGGGCCCGGATCCCCGATGTTCGCGATCCTGTCATCCGACGTCGCGGTGAGCGTCGGATCGGCAGAGACACTCGAGTACACGCCCCCGGCCGGGTCAACGCTGACCGGGGGGACGATCGACGTCGCGCTGTACGCCGACGGCCACGGCCCGGACGCGTCCGGGACCGCCGTCGCGTACACACCCGAATACGCCTACGACGGCTCAAACGTGTTCTTCCAATGCGCGTGGGGGCTCACGCCGTGCGCACCCGGGTCCAACGACTTCACCGGACAGATAGAACTCCCCGCCGGCAAGGGAGGAAACCTGTACCTGAGCGCGGGCTGCGGCAGCGCCCAGCAGGGCACATCCTGCGATGAAGGCGCCAGCAACGGCGCATGGTCGCTCGTCAACGTCTACTGGGCGAACCTGCGCCTGTCCAACAGCTCGAACCCCGCCGCGACCAGCGTCAGCGGCCCGCTGCTGCAGCCAGGCGCCCGCGGCACACAGGAACTCGCGCTCACCGCGACCGACTATGCGGGGCCGGGCGTGTACAACGTGACCGTCCAGGCCGACGGGCATACCCTGTACTCAGGAACGCCGGACAGCAATGGGGGGCTGTGCGTGCCCGCGGGATCGAGCCGGACCGCCCTGATGTTCGACGCGAGCCAGCCGTGCAAGCAGAGCGAGTCCGTCGCCGTGCCGGCCAACACGGCGGGCGTGAGCGACGGGCAGCACACGCTGAAGGTCACCGTCACCGACGCCGCCGGGAACACGAGCGTCGTCTACGACGGCTCCATCAGCACGCACAATGCCCCCACGAACGCTGCTGCGCCGACGATCACCGCGGCCGGCGAGCTTCTGCCCGGCGGCCGGATCTCCGCACAGCCGGGCGAATGGTCGGCGCCGGACGGGACAGGAGCGGTCAGCTACGCCTACCAGTGGCAGCACTGCGACGGCGAAGGAGGCCACTGTCAGATCATCCCCGGCGCCGAAGGAAGTGGCTACACGGCGAGCACCGGCGATATCGGCCACACCGTACGCGCGCTGATCACGGCGACCGACAGCGACGGCTCTCTGTCGGTCGCCACCGCGGCCAGCGACACGGTCGCCGCGCCGCCGCCGCCGGCCGAGAGTCCCGGCGCGCCGAACGGGACAGGCGCCGGCGAGGACGCACAGATACGCATCACGGGTCCCGCAGCGCTCGTGCGCAGCTTTGCGGGGAGCGCACTGACGATCACGGGCCAGCTCATCAGCAGCGCCGGCGCCCCGATCGGCGGCGCAACCCTCGACGTGCGCGAACAGATGCAGGGAAGCAGCTCGATCAAGGTGCTCGGCCATGTGACGAGCACCTCAAACGGCGCCTTCACCGTTCGCGTGCCCGCCGGACCGTCGCGGCACGTCCTGCTCGACTACCGCGCGTTCTCGGGCGACGCGTCCTACACCGGCCAGGCCGGGGTCCAGGAGAGCGTCGCCGCGTGCGTGCGCCTCACGATCAACCGCCGTCGAACGAGCCGAACGGGACGCATTGTGCTGTCCGGCAACGTGCAGGGGCCGATACCAGCCCAGGGCGTCGTCGTCGAGATGCTCGTGCACTACCGCGGACACTGGGAGCCGTTCCGCGACCCGCGGACCAACCGCTCCGGACGCTTCCGCATGACCTACCAGTTCGAAGGCGCAGTCGGACGCTTCCCGTTCAGGGCTGAGGTCCTCGACGGACAGGCAGGATTTCCATACACGGCCGGCAAGAGTGCAGCCATTTACGTGGAGACGAGCTGACATGAGGCTGCGAGCGTCAGCGCCCACACTTGGGCTCCTGCTCAGCGCAATCATGGCGCTCGGCGGCGTTCTCGCGAGCGCACCGGCGGCTCACGCCGATCAGCTGACGGTGTTCAGCTGCCACGATCCCGCCGGGAACGCGGTCGGCAACGACGGCTGGAGCGTGCAGCGCACCGCTGATGACTTCATGACCGCCGCCGACACCTGCGCCCATGAAGACAGCGGCTACCTGCTGCTGGAACTCGGAGCGAACGGCAGCGGATATCCGAACGCGGCGCAGGTGCAGTGGGTGTTCACCGCCCCAGCATGGGGGTCGATCGCCAGCTACAGCGTGGGCGTCGCCGGAAGCTACGGCGTGCCGGGCGGGCAGGGCGAGGGCCAGGCATTCATCGACGCCTCAGACGAGAGCGACCCCATCTACGACTATCGAAACCTCGGTGCAGGCCCCGCGGGCGCAGCCACCATCAGCCGCACGCCTCCGGCTCCGGCCAGCTCGATAACCGCCAACGCATCGTGTGACGGGCAGCTCGGGCGGTGCCCGCCGGGGGTCGCCGTCTCACACCTGTACATCTCCTCGGCGAGGATGGTCCTGAACGACCCGACCACACCGACGGTCAGCGACGTCACCGGCCCCCTCCTCGCTTCGGGCTCCGGGCGCGGCGAAAGCGAAGTGTCCTTCAACGCCGCCGACAGCGGCCCGGGAATCTACAGCGGCCATCTCGTGGTGGACGGTGTAGCGCAGCCGGCGAGCATCCTGAACTCGAACAACGGATGGTGCGTGAACCTCGGGCAGACGAGCGACGGCACTCGATCCTTCGCGCACCCCGACCCGTGTCTTCAGTCCGTGAGCGCGAGCCTGCCGCTCGACACCACCGGGCTCCGCGACGGGGGGCACGCGGTCAAGCTGATCGTCGAAGACGCCTCAGGCAACGCGGCGATCGGATGGTCGGGGATGGTCACGACCGATAACGCCCCCGCGGACGCGGGAGCGCCGACGATCGCCGCGCCGAGCGAGGTCTCGGCCGGGACCGCGCTGACCGCACAGCCGGGGAGCTGGTCGGCCCCCGCCGGCGCCGGAGCCGTCAGCTACAGCTACCAGTGGCAGGACTGCAACATCGAAGGCAACAGCTGCACAGCCATCGCTGGAGCAGAAAGCTCAACCTACGACGCCACGACGAGCGACATCGGGCACACCCTGCGGGTGCAGGTCACCGCCGCAGATACAGACGGTTCGGCGACAGCGGCGAGCGGCGCGAGCAGCGGCGTCTCGTCTGTCCCTCAGTCATCAACCGGACCGACAGGCGGGACGGCGACGGTGGACGCGCCGAACGGCAGCGGCGCGAGCGAGCACGCACAGCTGCACCTGCACGTTCCCGCCGCCGTGGGGCGCTCGTTCGCGCAGCGGGCTCTGAAGATCACCGGCAGCCTGGCGAACGCCCAGGGGCAGCCGATCGCGGGCGCGCAGCTTCAGGTGCTCGAACAGCCCGCCGGCAGCTCCGCGGCGCACGTGATCGGACAGGTGGGCACCAGCTCGACGGGAGCGTTCATGGCCAGCGTCACGGCCGGACCATCACGGGTGATCGAGATCGCCTACCGCGCGTTCTCAGCCGACGCCGGGTATGCCGCCGCGGCACAGGTGCACGAGTCTGTCGCGGCGGGCGTGCAGCTCCAGGTCTCACCACGGGGCGTGAGCCGAACGGGGAGGATCATCCTGCGCGGCCGGGTCCTTGGGCCGATTCCGGAGCAGGGTGTGGTCGTCGAGCTGCTCGTGCGCTACCGGGGGCAGTGGGAGCCGCTGCGCACGCCGCGGACGAGCCCCGGCGGACGCTTCACGGCGGTCTACCAGTTCGAGGGGGCCGTCGGACGGTTCCCGTTCAAGGCAGAGGTCTTCGCGGGCCAGTCCGGGTTCCCCTACGCCTCCGGCCAGAGCACGCCGGTGACCGTGAGGAGCGGCTGAGATGGCGATCAGGACATCGCTCGCGCGGAAAGGAAAAGGACGCCGAGCCGGCGGACCGCTCGGCTGCGTGCTGGCTACAGCGATGCTCGCCGCGCTCGCGCCCGCGGGCGCCAGCGCCGGCACATGGAACCTCGCATCGTGCTCGCAGCCGGACGGCGCACCAGCCCCGATCGACGGCTGGCGGACGACTTCGATAGGCGGGGTCGGCGCCGACAGCGGCGACATCGACACGTGCCCGCAGGGAGGCGCGCTGACAGCGCTCACCAGCGGTGAAGCGCCGCAGACCGCGTACACCGGACCGGAGTGGGTGTTCACCGCCCCCCCGGGCTCCACGATCATCGGCGGCACGCTGACGGGAACGCTGACCTCACCCCACGGGCAGGCATGGCTCGCCACCCCGAACTCCTCATATGACTCCGCCGACGTTCTCGTGAACTGCCAGTACAACCTGGCGTGCGGACAGTCCGGGCTGATGAGCGGCACGTTCCCGATCAGCCACGCCGGAGGGACCAACATATACGCGGCCGCGGTCTGCGTCGGCCCCCAGGAAGGCGCGAGCAGCTGCCCGGCGTACGGCGGCGTCGACGCCGCCGTCAGCGTCAGCGGCGCCGACATCGAACTGTCGAGCAGCTCGAGCCCGACCGGCAGCGGCTTCGGCGGGACGCTGCTCGACGCCGGGGCGCGCGGCACGCGGGAACTCACCTTCACAGCGGGCGACCCCGAAGGCCCAGGCGTCTACAGCGTCCGCGCCGAAGTCGACGGTGAAACGCTCTACGCGGGGACCCCGGACGAGAACGAAGGACAGTGCGTGCCGCTCACGTCAACGGCGGGCGAGCTGACGTTCGACCGGAGCCAGCCGTGCAAGCAGAGCGAGTCCATCGACCTGCCGATCGACACCACCCCGCTCGCCGACGGCCAGCACACCCTGAAGGTGACGGTCAAGGACGCGGCGGGGAACTCGAGCGTGGTACTCGACGACGCCATCAGCACCCACAACGCTCCGGTGAACACGGCGCCGCCGAGCATCCTCGAGCCGGCGCAGACGACGGCCGGGAGCGGCGTTGCCGCGCAGGCGGGCAGCTGGTCGGCTCCCGCCGGCGCCGGCACCATCAGCTACTCCTATCAGTGGCAGTCGTGCGGCAGCGAAGGCGCGAGCTGCACCGCGATCGCCGGGGCAACCACGGCGATGTACAACGCGGTGGCGGGCGATGCGGGGCGCACACTGCGGGTGATCGTGAGCGCCGCGGACAGCGACGGGAGCACGTCGACGGTGAGCGCGGCGAGCGGCCCGATCGCCGGTGGCGCGGGCGCGCCCAGCAGTTCGGACGCAGCGCCTGCGAGCGCCGAGAGCGACGTCGGCAACGGGGTCGGCGCCAGCGAGAGCGCCGAACTTCAGCTCAGCGGGAAGGGCACGATCGCACGGGCGTTCGCGCGGCGCGCCCTGAAGATAGGCGGAAGGCTGCTGAACGGGCGGCGGCAGCCGATCGCGGGGGCGCAGCTTCAGGTGCTCGAACAGCCAGCCGGCAGCTCCGCGGCGCACGTGATCGGACAGGTGGGCACCAGCTCGGCGGGAGCGTTCACGGCGAGCGTCCCGGGCGGACCATCACGGGTGATCGAGATCGCCTACCGCGCGTTCTCAGCCGACGCCGGGTATGCCGCCGCGGGATACGTGCACGAGTCCGTCGCGGCGGGCGTGCGGCTCAGCGTGACCCCGCGGGCGACCTTCTCGACCGGGAGGATCGTCCTGTCAGGCAGCGTGCAGGGACCGGTGCCTGCCGCGGGTGCGCTCGTGGAACTGCTCGTCCGCTACCGCGGGCACTGGGAGCCGTTCCGCACCCCGCACACGACCGCCGCTGGGCGGTTCCGTGTCATCTACCAGTTCGAAGGCGCCGTCGGGCGGTTTCCGTTCATGGCCCGCGTGCCGGCCGGTCAGGCGGGGCTCCCGTACGCGACGGGGCGTTCGGCGGCGGTGCGGGTACTCACCGGTTAGCGAGGCAGCGCGCCTTGCGTCGCGAGACGGTGGGTGCGGCCAGTGGGTGGAGCAGCGGCCGGCCGGGCCGCTGTCGCGTCGTTGGCTCCCCGCCGTTCGGGCCGCGCGAGCAGCCCGCCCCAGGGAGTGTCGTCTCGCGCTGGAAGCCGCGGGCCGCGGGTGCGGGAGAGGCTCAGCGAGGCATGCTCCGGCGGCGCCAGGCGGGCCAGCGGGAGCGCGCAGGGTCAGATCGTCGGCTGCGGGCGCCGATGCACGGCGTCGACGTACCGATCACGCACGATCGGGTAGAAGAAACAGGCCACGACCATCACATTGAACGACAGCCAACCCGCGAGCGCCAACAGGACGGTGCCGATCATGACTGAGGCGCCCGGCGGTCGGCTTGGACTGAGCGCAGCACACGAGCGCCCGCACCTGGCCGGCGCCGCCTCCCAGCCGGGACGCGGCGCCAAGGGGTCCAGGCGAGGCAGGAGAGTCCAGATCCAGCCCGGCTCTCTTCGAGCGCCGCGACAGGAGGCGCAGCGACACTCGAACAAATTCCGGTCGACATCTTCATGGTCCCCCCTTTCTCGCGATCCTCTCGTAGAGCGGTGAACCCCCGACGCCCCATCCTCCAGCACTGCATAAACACTGCAAGGAAGGCTAGCGGATGGACCCGTGGGCTGTCAACGTTCCGGTTACATCGCGTGCCCACCGCACTAACATTGCGTGAGCGACGAGTACACGGGCGGGGCGGCGCGCCACCAGGACCCCGCCATAAACGCCTGTCATGGGCGTTGGTGGCGGGCAAGAGGACGATCCCCCCTCGGGTCCAGCCACGAGGCCCCCAGGCGCGACGGAGGCCAGACCACCGACGACCTCGCCGGCTACGCCGAAGAAAAGCCTCGACCCTTTCCGGCTCCGTCATCGGCCGGCGTTGGTGGGAGCATCCTCTGACCGGAGTGCGTCAATCAGGTCCCGGCCGCCGTGGCGGTCAGGGCAGCAGCTCGAATGCGGTGCGGTGCTTTGGGACGACGGCTGCGAAATGGCGGCGGTCGAGCGTGAGGATGACCGTTGCGTCGAGTCGCTCCGCGAGCGCGATCACCGACGCGTCGGTGGCTCCGAGCGGGAAGTCGCCGTAGCGCTCCACCAAGTCCGCCATGCGTGTGAAGTCAGCACCCGTGGGGCCCTCGACGTCGAGCTCTCCGACGCCACGTAGGAACCGGCTCTCGGCGCTGGCGCCGAGTCTGCGGCCCACGAAATAGCTCGCCTCCGCGACGACCAGCGCCGGCACCACCAGGCGAAGGTCGCTCCGCTCCAGGACCTTCAGGCAGGCCGCGTGGTCCTGATCGTCGCTGTCGGCCGCTGCGTAGAGCGGGCCGGCGTCAACGATCGCGAGGGAGCTCACGCCACTCCTCATCGAGCAGCGCCTCCATATCGCGCGCCGTATTGCCCACGCCACTGCGCCCGACCGCGGCGAACTTGAGCTTGCGCGGCGGCCGGCCAGGGCCGAGCCCGAGGTGCTCGGTAAGCGCCTCGCGCGTCACCTCGGACGCGGACGCGTGGCGTCGCTGTGCCTCGCGGCCCAACGCCTGCGCGAGATCATCCGGCAAAGAGATGGTGGTGCGCTTCATACCCGCACCATAGCATCACAAGGGCTCGTCTTGCGCGAGGGTCGGCCGCCACGGGGGCGTCGCGCGCCTGGATAAGCGAGCCTCATGGTCCGGTCCGCCCTCATGCATGTGCCGGCTGCTGTGTGGCCGCGCCCGCCACGCACGCGAATCCTCGGGGCGCGCACCCTTCGGGGCACACCCTGAAGGGCACCGCCCACACCCTCTGCACCGCTACGCCCCGTGCATACCTGAGGCCGTGGCGCGGGACGCGGTCGCGGTTGGCGTCTACGGGGTGTCATGACGAGGACTCGTCGTACAGGTAGGCGACCTGGGCTGGGTTGACGTAGCGGACGCCGTCGTCGGTGTGGACGTCCACGAAGCCCCAGCAGGGGGATGCCGCGCTCGCTGGCTCGCTGTTTGCCGGCCGTCCGAGCGAGGTTGCCCATCATGCCGTGAGCGTCGCTGGCACTGCAGCTCAGCGTCGCTCCGGCGCTGAAGACGATGGTTGGCATGTATCTGCTCCTCGTTGTCGGATGGGAAGTGGCTTTGGTGCCCTGGTGCGGGATGCACCACCTCGTCGATGCACTTCGATGCGGACGGTGCGGATGCATCCGCAGCGAATTTGGGATGTGGAGGTTGATGTGAAACCGGGTGAGCGGGTTACGACGTACACGCCGCGGGCGCTCGTCGCGATCCTCCCCAGGTGATCCGGGAGCTCGGCAAACCGACACCAGCCGAGGAACCCGGCCTCCTCGGGTCCCACACGCGACCAGCGGCCGCACCGCAACCCATCGCTCTGTCGCTCGTCGTCTGCGTCGGGGGGACTCAGTCGGTCGCTGCCTGGTAGTTCTTCCGGCAGTCCTGTGCGCTCTTCCAGTCGTCTTGCAGGCCCTCCAACGTAGGGCTCACGCCGAGCGAAGCGAGGGGCTGGGAGTGCCCGTCGATATATCGGCAGGCGCGCTCGAACAGGTCGCTGACGGTCTCGATCGCCTGCGGGAGAGCGCCAACCTTGATGTTTGGCAGGGACGCCATGCGGACGTTCGGCTGGTAGCGCTGCGTGACGCTCTGGAGCAGGTCGGTCTCTGTAAAGACCTCCAGCCAAGCTCGAAGCCAGTCATATCCCGTGCGAATCAGGGCTTCGCGCGTCTCTCCGTCGGCGTGCTGTGCGTCGGTGATCGACTCCTGCACACGCTTCTTCAGGTTCGAGAGCGTGTCCCAGCGAGGCCCGGAGGCGTGCGTGACCTTGCCCTTCCCAGAATCGTCGGTCACCTGGTAGTAGGTACACCGCTTTGACGTCTCGCACAGCGAGAGCAGCTTGGTCGCAAAGAGAATGTCGTGGGTGAACACGATCACCTGCGTGCTCTCGGCGAGCTTGGCTATCCGGACTGCGACCTCGTCGATCCGCCGGTGGTCGAGGCTTGACACGGGATCGTCGAATGCGACGGTTGCGGTGATGCCCGTGAGACGTGCCTCCGCGAGGAAGTCCGCGATCGCGAGGACCTTCTGCTCTCCCTCGGATAGGACCTTGGATGGCTTGTGCTGCCCGCGAAGCACCTTCCTGCGCTGCGCTTTGCCCTGTCGTCCGACGAACTGCACCTTGAGAGTCGGTGCGCGCAGCGCCGCACACTCCTCCGCGAACAGGACGTCGAAGCTCTGATTGATCATCCGGTCCGAGGCCGCCTTTGACAGGTCCGTGACTTTGCGTTGGACGCTGGTGAAGGCTTTCGCCAGGATCAGGAGGCGATCGAGTTCCTTCGCGTCCGCCGCCTGAGCCTCGACCTGTGGCCAGGACCGCGACAGCTCGATCGCCGCGGTCAGCTCGGTGAGAGCTTTGCGCTGGTCAGCCAACGCCTGGGCGGTGTTTGCAACCTGCTCGCGCTGACTTGCAACGGTGGCCGACAGTGTGGCGTGAAGGTCACGGAGAGTCCCCAGGCAGTTTGTTGCCTCGGCGTGGAGTGAGGCCGGGAGCGTGTCGCCCCGCTCCGTTGCGTCCCGCAGTTCGGCGAGCACGCTGGCAGCGCGCCGGACCGCGAGGACGTCGGGCGAGGGCGACTCATCCGCCGAGTGTTCGTCGAGAAATGAGACCAGGTCGCTGTCTGCGAAGGTGGCGGGCGCGTTCGTGAGCTGCTCCAGCGCAACCGTGCCCGTGTCGATGTCGCTGGCGATCTTGTCCTGCAGGAACTCCCTGTACTTGTTGACCAGTGCGACGGCCGTCTGATCGAGCGTCTGCCGGCAGTACAGACACCGAGACTCGTCGTGGTCGCCTGTCTCTGAGAGATGCTGTCTGTAGGCGTCGCCGCTGGCGATGAACGCAGCCCAGGTGTCCTCGGGCTCGGCGGGGAGCCCCGCCGCGACGAACAGCTCGGACCGAAAGGCCTCGTAGTCGGCCCTCAGTCGGGCGATGGTTGCGTGCAGCTCGTCATAGCTCTTTGCATCAAACGTCGCGACGACCTCGGCGGCGGCGATTGCCCGACCGAGGACGAGCTCGACACGCTGATTGATCGCGAGCTGGTTGCCGATCGTGTTGGCCTCGAGAGCCGCGACAGCCCTCTGTTGCTGGGCAAGCCTCTCCTGGCCCTGCGGCTGAGTGTCGGCCCGCAGCTTCAGCGCATCGAGGTCGGTGGCGGCGCCGAGGGTCTCGATGATCGGATAGATCGATGAGTCGCGGCTGAAGCGGGCGAGCAGTCCTGCGCTTTGGGATCGAAGGTCCGCGGCCGCCGCCTCGACCTTCGTCTGCACGGCGCGAATGCCGGCGTTGACATGGTTGAAGAGCGCGAGCGAAGCGGGGGTGTAGACGTACTCGAGATCCTCGTCGACGTGGAACGTCACCGCGGGACTGTCGAAGATCGAGATGCGGGTGAAGGGCGACATGCCGGTCTCTCCGTGCCAGTCCAGGGTGGCGCTCTCTTGGCCGAGGCGGTACTCGACGGTTGCCGATTGCGGCTCGGCGGTGTCGAGCGCGATGTCGCCGAGGATCACGTCGGCGGTGCGGCTGTCCGCGAGTGCCTTGAGAATTCTGGCGTAGCCTGTCTTGCCGGTGCCGTTCTCGCCGAAGAGGATCGTGAGTCCCTCATGTGGCTCGATGACGGCTCCCGGCGCGAGAGCGTTTACGCCCGTGACCTCCGATATGCGGGTCAGGGTGAGCGGCTCGGCGATCTCTTGAGGTGCCGCGGCTGTCGCGAGCGCGCTCTCGGCGAGGAGCTCTCGTGTGTCGAGTAGCTTCTCTTGGCAAAAGAGCTGATAGGCAGTATCAGCGGCCTCCGTCCCGAGCGGTCGTCCTGAGCTCAGCACCTGCCTGACGATGTAGCGTGCCCATTCGTCGTTTTCGTTGGCCCATGAGGACAACACGGCTCGTGGGTCATCGGCCGCACCTGCCTGATCATCTACCACGACTGGTGCTTTCGCGAGCCGGCATCACGGTGGTGGCTGGTGATACGGCGCGCTCGCATTGCTCAATTGTACGGGCGGCCGTGGCGCGACGTACGCTGTCCCGACCCGCTCGCTGGACGCGCATGGTGGGCGACTGATGCCAACGTGAGGTCATTCAGGCTGACGGCCGGCAGGGGCGTCCGAGCGTGGCGCCGGGCGGGGGCGTCGCGGTCCTCGCGGCGGCCCCACTTTCGGCCCGGTGCTTCGTTGGGTTCTCTCAGCCTTCGGATTCTTCTACTGCGCTGGAGTTGGCGATTTCAACGGACCCGCTGAGGACCGCTGTGTTTTTGGTTCAGGGGAGGCCGAGGTTTTCGTTGAGGATGCCGAGCACGCCGCAGCCGGTCGCCTTCGGTGCGGTGAACGTGTTGCTGCCGAGCGAGACGCCGCTGATGACGACGATGCCGCCTTCTTCCTTGATCGTTTTGGTCCCAGGTTTGCCTGTCGGGCCGCCGCTGGTGGCGCCGGTCGTCAGGTTCAGAGAGGATGACCGGCGGGTGGCAGGTGGTATACTGCACAGCGTGAAGAAGACCAGTATCTACATCGACCCCGAGGTCGATCGCGCGCTCGCGCGCAGAGCCGCCGCACAGGGAACCACCAAGGCGGCGATCATCCGCGATGCCCTCGCTCAGGCCGGGGCGGCAGCCACGCCGGCGAAGCCTCGTGCATCAGGGGTGTTCGATGGCCCTGGCGATCTCTCCCAGGACGTCGACGGACACCTCGCGAGAACAGGCTTCGGGGAGAGTTGATCGTCCTCGACACGTCGGTCGTGCTGGCGTTCATGGACCGCAAGGACGTCAACCACGAGAAGGCGCGCGACTGGATCAGGCGCAACGACGAGGAGCTCGTAAGCACGCCGCTGGTGCTGGCCGAGCTCGATCACCTCGTACATCGCTATGGGGGCGCAGACGCGACGCGGGCGCTGCGCGAGGACCTCGCCAACGGCGCCTACCAGGTCGAATGGTGGCCGGCCGCGGTTCACGAGACGATCGCGCTGGCCGAAGCACACGAGTCAATGCAGGTGGGGCTCACCGACGCCTCGCTGCTCGCGCTCGCGGCACACCTCCAAAGCAACCGGATCGCGACGCTCGACGAACGGCACTTCCGCGCGGTGAGGCAGCACTCGGGTCAGGCATTCACGCTGTTGCCCGCCGACGCGGAGTGACCGCGCCCAAAGCTGCCATCGACGTTCGCCGCTGGGCGCGTAGTGCAACCGGCCCGGCGGCCATGCCCAGCCCAACCACCCGAGATATGCACGCGGTGCGTCGCCCAGTATCCCCGACCAACCCAACCCCCACGATGCACCAAGGTGCGGGGTGCTGCGGCGCATGGCCCTGATGCACTTCGTGCGACTGCCGTCCGAGAAGCTGATGCACTGCCTGCGGCCCATCGGGGGCGCGCCTCGCCCGTGGCCCGCAGACTGCTAGCGCTGGGAGAGCGGCTTGCGAACGTACTGATCGCCGAGCTTCACGGCATGCAGGCCGAGTGCGTCGCTCCTGATCAGCATTGCCGTCTCGCCCGTGACTATGGTCACCCGCTTGCCGCCGAGCTGGCCGAGTTCCTGGGCGGTACGGAGGATCTCTTCATCCGCATCACCCGGTCGTAGCCGCGGCCCAGGGTCGATCGGCACACCGACCGTGACATCCGCAGCGAGCTGCCCGGCGGCTGCGCGACGCAGCAGGCCCTCCAGCTGAGGCAGGATGCGCCGTGCACGCTTGGCGAGGTCGGGTCTCCCTGAGTACTTCTTCGCGTCGAGCTCCTCGATCACGCGAAGCGGGATCAACAGGCGCACGGGCCGAACCCCAGCACGTCGAGCCACGGAATCGCATCTATCGGCAGGTACTCAAGCAGAACATTCGTGTCGAGCACCGCAGGGTTGCCAACGCCCTCGGTCGCCTGAGCGACACGGCGACGCAGATCCTCCAGGAGCCTTCCGAGGACGCCGGCCTGGAGTTCGATCTCGGCCGTGATCAAAGGCCACGGCCGGGGCGTGCCCTCGTCCAGCGCCCGGATCTGCCAGTAGGAGGCGCTCTGCAGCATCGTCAGGGTCTCCGGGTCCGTCGTCCAGTTGCCGAGCTGCATCTGAACGGCCTCCACCCACTCCAGGTAGCGGCTGTGAAGCCGGCCAACATCCGGGCCGATGCTCGGGAGATTCCGCGCGTCCACCAGGAGCGAGGTCAGACCCGCTTCGACGGTCGCATGGTCAGTGCCATCCCTGAGATAGAGCCGTTGCGGCATGTCTGCCAAGAATACGAGCCGTCCAGATCAGGCAGGAGGCCGTTACGCATCAGCCCGCCCCGCGAGACAGAGCGACAGCTGAGCGAGGTTCATGGGCCGAGAGGGAGGTCTAGGAGGGCCGTGTGGACCGAAGCGGGGATCCGCCCACTCGACCGTCCGCAGGCGCAGTCGCTTGACGCTGCGCTTCGCGTGCCGCCAAGCGCTCACGACCGATACGCGCTGCCTCCAGGATCTCCGCGGGCACCTGCACAGCACGCCGATCTCTCCATCCCTGCATTGGGGTGTCGGAGTACTCCTTCGGCTCGAGCTTCCGCGGAACGACCGGCCTAACCCGTGTTGCCATGGGTCGCAACGTACTTGGCGAGCCGGACACGTCCCTCGCTGCCCAGGCCGAGATACAGACGACCCCACCATACGTTCGCCGCCGGCGGCGGTCCAAGGATGAGCGCCTTGCCCAGTGAGATCGGTAGGTCCACCGGCATTATCGGGCCCCCTGCAGCGTGCATCTCGGCTGCGCTCACGGTCCCGGGCAGCTCGAGGAAATCCCGCGTTTGCCCGATCGTGCTGAGGTCGACCTCTCGGCCGAGCGCCTCGGCGAACTGCTGCGCGGCCGCGACCGTCACCCGCAGCCCGATGGGCTCCTCGAAGTCAAAGCCGCATTGCATCCACGCCCAGCGTCCGATGTTCCCCGCCTCCAGATGGATCGACTCGAGGCCGAGGTCTTCACCGAGCAGCGCGAGCTGGCCCATCACGAGCGAGCCGAGCCCGGCAGTCTGGAGTCCCACGGGTAGGTAGATGTTGCTGAGCCGCAGCTCCCGTGTCTCGGTGTCCAAGAACAGTTCGATGCCGCCGAAGCGACCCTCCTCCTCCTCGTCCCTGCCCCGTGGCGGCTGGACTCCCGGTCCGATCAGGCGTGCGTCAATCGAGGCCTCCAGATAGCCGGAGTCTCGATCTCCGATGACCGCGCCCTCATTGATGAGGATGGAGAAGCGTGGCGGGGCGATCGCGTCGGTCAACTCCGGGAAGCGATCGGGGGACTCCGTCAGATCGGACCATCCCTGCGCCGGCAGGCGCGTCATCCAGCTCTCGGCCAGCGAGGACACGCCGCCAATCATCCGCGACGGCCCGGTGCGATCACTCCCGCCGGCCGACGGGACGATCGATCGCATGCGCTGCGTTCACGAGCTCTCCTGCTTTGAGACGATGTCCACCAGCAGACCGGTCACCCAGATGACCCGCGCGAGACGAGCCATGACCAGCAGCGTGCACATGGCCCAGAGGTAGGCGATGACGCGGTCGCCGATGTTGTTTTGCAGCGGCACGAGTGCGGCCACCGACGCGAGCGTCGCGGCGCCGAGCCACGCCATCGCGGACTTGAATACCGCTGAGAGCGAGCCAATGTGGCGGCTCTGCTGCACGAGCGCCAAGCGGCCCTCTGCGAGGCGGTCGAGCACCAGCGCGGTAGCGGCGATCACTAGGCCCAGCAGCGCACTGTCAGCACCGACCATTGCGGGAAACACCGTGAACCGATTCGCCTGCAGGTAGCGGTCAAGGGCGGCCGGGCCGAGGACCACCTCCGAGAGAAACACCAGCATCGCGGTCACGAGAAAGCAGACCCTTGCCTCGCGTGCCAGGAAGTGCTCCTCCCAGCGCTCGGCGAACGTGCTCACGGTTCGGGTGATGCGCCGTCTGCGTCGCCGCCATCTGCTCCGTCACCGGCAGCGCTGACGCTCGCGGCCTTGACGAGCTCGTCTTTCAGGCCATCGAAGGAGCGACCGATCGCAGCGTAGGTCGCCGCATGATCGAGGCGCCGACCACGGCCGCGGAGCTTGCTGATCTCCTCCTCGCCGATCAGGTGATCGTCAAGGATGTTCAGCTCGCGCGAACGCCCACCGTCGCTGGGGACCGCGTCGATGACGAAACGATCGACGAGGTCCGCGATCTCCTTGCGTTTGGCGAGCTTCCTGACGCGCGTGAAGGCATCTCTGCCAAGGGTCTCCCCACGCGAGTAGGGCTTCACGCCGAGCGTAATCTCGACGACGTCGGCGGCAGCGAGGTTCGCCTGTGCGCGCAGTGCTTTGCCGAGGCTTTTGTCGATCGCTTCGACGTCCGGGATCTCCGCGCGCCGTACGCGCAGCTTCAGCATCCTCACGCCCGCGAAGTCGTCGAGCATCTTCGCAACGTCGCCGCGCACGAGTGGCTCGAAGCTGACCTCGGGGGCGTCCAGGCCGCCGCGCGCCTGCAGGTAACGTCCGAGGCTCGGCAGCCTGGGGCCGTAGAAGTTGAACTCGCAGCCGACGATGTTGTGCTCGAACATCTGGATGTGGATCTGCTCCACAAGCCCCTCGGTCGCGCCCAGCGCCAGATCCTTCTCGACGCCGGCCTGCTCGACTGAGGGCAGCCCGTCCCGGCGGACCACGGCCAGCCGCACCCGGCCGAGCCGCTTGGCGTCATCCACCCAGCTGCACAGCAGCCGCTCGCCGTCCTGCATGTAGCGGCCGGTCTCCGAGAACTTCAGCGCATCGATGTGCGCCAGGGATGCGGCCGGGTCGAACACCCCCGGCTGCCCTTTGACCTTCGGGACGACCGCCCGGTAGAAGTGGATGCGCCGCTTAAGGGTGCTCGCCGCCGGGCGGCGCCTGGCGGGCGGCATCAGCCCGCCCCTCCCCGATGGATCGTGCCCACGGTCCTCGTTGCGCTATTACCGACGTTTATGCGGGTTCCCGCAGGGCCACGGGCGGCTTTTTGGATACACGCCATGGCTACAGACCCTAAACCGCACAGCGGCGTTTATCCCGCCGTATCGGGGGGCTGGCCAGGCCGTCCGTCACGCCGCTAGAATATGCGAACACACGTTTGTATCGGCGACGAAGGGAGACGAGATGCCAAAGCACCACCCGCAGGCAACCGAAATGCACACCAACCGCACCCGTGACGATGACGGGCGGCTGCGCCAGAAGCGTGGCGACACCCTCGTCGGAAACATCGAGCGCGAGTACGACGTCGACTTCAACGTCCGCAGCGACATGCGCCTGGACACGCTCCGCGACAAGCTTGGCGTGACACCGGTCGACGACCTGCTGCGCATCGCCCGCCAACACGATCGATAGGAGCGCCGAGGCGTTGGGCGCGGCGGTGCCGTCGCAGTCGCCGCGTAGCATGGGAACCGTCATGGAAACCGCTCCGACCGTATGGACCGTGGGGCACTCGAACCACGAGCTCGAGCGCCTCGTGCGGCTGCTGCACGCAGCGCGGATCGAGTTCGTCATCGACGTCCGCTCCTACCCCTACTCACGCTACGCGCCGCAGTTCAATCGCGAGGCGCTGGAAGCGAGCATCCCCCGCCATGGCATGCGATACGTGTTCCTCGGCGAGCAGCTTGGAGGGCGCCCAACGCTTGAGGAGCACTACGACGTCGATGGACACGCCTTGTACGGCCCGATGTCTGAAGAGCAGGCTTTCACTGACGCCGTGCAGCGAGTGATTCACCGTGCCCGCGAACATCGGCTGGCGCTCCTGTGCAGCGAGGCCCACCCAAGACACTGCCACCGAAGGCTGCTGGTGGGCAAGGTGCTCACCGAGAGCGGGGTGCGGCTCGAGCACATCCTCCCCGAGGGTGACGTGCACAGCGAGGAGACCGTCGTGCTTCCAGGCGAGAACGCGCAGTGCTCGCTGCTCGGAGAGGAGGAGCCGTGGAGATCTACACAATCGGTTTCACGCAGAGCACGGCTCAGCAGTTCTTCAGCCGCCTAAGGGAGGCCGGCATCGAGCGGCTGCTTGACGTCCGCCTGAACAACTCCTCCCAGCTCGCCGGGTTCGCCAAGGCGAGGGACCTTCCCTACTTCCTACGTGAGCTGGTAGGCGCCGCCTACCAGCACCAGCCACTGCTCGCCCCAACCCAGGACCTGCTGGACGAGTACAAGAAGCGCAAAGGGGACTGGGAGTCCTACGAAGCCGAGTTCCTCGCGCTCATGGAGGCGCGCCGCATTCACGAAGTGCTCGATCCGGCGTCGTTTGCTGCGAGGACCGCGCTCCTGTGCAGCGAGGCCACCGCGGAGCACTGCCACCGACGGCTGGTTTGCGAGCACCTTGGCCGTAAGTGGCCGAACGTCACGGCTGTACACCTCTGAGCCCATGGAGATCGTGCTCTGTCACCTCACACGCATGATCGCGCCGCGCATCTGTATCGCCGGCATCGACCCGCAGAGCGCACTGCAAATACGCCCGGTCACGCCCAAGGGCGACCCGATCACCAGGAGGCTCCTGCGAGCCGAAGGCGGAGAGCTCTCGCTCGGCACACTCGTGGACTTCGGGGAGCTCACGCCGCAGCCCTCGCCACCGGAGACCGAGGACCACGAGTTCAAGACCGACGCCATACGCGATGTCAGAGACCTCGACGGGGATGAGCTACTCGACCTACTCGGACAGGCGGGCGATGAGGACATCCACTCGGCGTTCGGACCTTGCCTTGAGCCCGTTCGCGGCGGGTACGCACTCGAGGCCGGCAGTGGCGAGCGCTCGCTCGCAATCGTGACAGCAGGCGAGCAGCCGAGTCTCGAGGTCGACCGATACGGAAGACTACGTGTCCGTGTCCCTGACCTCGAGGGCGCACCGGCACTGTCGCTCAATGACGTCCGCTTCTACCAGCGGGATCAGAAGACGATCGAGAAGACCATCACCCGCGACGTCAACAAACGCCTCAAACGTGGTGTGCCGTGCACGCTCGCGCTCGGCCTGGCGCGAGCGGTAGAGCTCGACTGGGATGACCGCGAGCGCCACTGGCTGCAGGCCAACGCGCTGATTCTCGAGGATCGCCCCGTAGGTGAGAGGCCATAAGCGCTGGTCGGTGTGTCCTGCGCCCGCGAGAGACGGGCTGGAATAGTTTGCGGGAATATTTCCGCCGATCGCGTGTCTAGAGTGCGCCGGCATGAGCATTTCCACCCCAGACGAGCGCGAGCGGGCCTTTGAGGCTCTGCTTCCGCTCGCCGCAAAGACGCAGGACGTACTCGACCGCGTGCAGAGCGCGCTCGATGATGAACATCGCCTGGTCTCTCCGCTGCGCGCGGGCTTCCATCCGACGCAACGCGCCGGGCTGACCGGCTCTTGCAGGCACGCCCTCACCGTCCTGCACTGGGGTGCGATGCTCGAGGCGAGCTCGGTGTCACGGATCTGCACGGACTCCCAGGAAGCGCAGAGCCTGTTCATGTGGCTGCTGGACGACCGCTACGTGCTGCGGGTCAAGCACGACCTCACCGAGGTCGTCGACCCGGGAACCGCGACGTTGTTCTCGCTGGCGCCACAGGACGCCAAGGACGACCCCGTCGCCGTGTTCCTGACGTGGGAGACGACTGCCGAGCGGAAGATCCGCCGTGTGTCCTTCGCGACGACCAACGAGCCGGCCTGGACGATCCCGCTCACAGAGCTCCTTGCCGCCGCGAGCCCGACGGTCACGGTCACCACGCGGCCACCGCTGGTCCTGGTCCGCTCAAAGCGGGACGGGGCGGGCGAGCATGAGCAGGGCACGAGCGCCGCCGGAGGCCCGTCCACCGATCACGACTAGTCTGCCGAGCATGGAGGACTTCCATGGAGGCATGCTGAAGCTCGCACGGGAGGTTCTGGGGTGGTCCCAGACCGAGCTGGCCGAACGTACCGGCGTCGCGCAGGGCAGCATCTCCAAGTACGAGAAGGGCCTACAACAGCCCAGCGACTCGCAGGTCGCGGTGATCGCGCACGTACTGGGATTCGCACCCGGGTTCTTCGCCGACGGCGAGGCCCGGCCGGCGGCCGTGATGTACCGCAGCCGTTCGCTGCGCTCAGCGAAGCTCGAGGCGCACGTGCGCGCGCGGCTGAACCTGGCCCGGATCGTGATTCAGCGGCTGACCGCCGACGTTGAGGTCGACACCGTCGCACGGTTCCCTGGCCCGGACGCGATCTTCTCCTCGCCGGAGGAGGCGGCGCAGCAGCTGCGCTCCGCGTGGTGGATCGCCCCGGGGCCAATCGAGGAGATCTGCAGCTATGTCGAGGCCGCGGGCGGGATCGTCGCCCGAGTCGACCTCGGCACAGACGACGTGGTCGCCGCGTACATGCACCCGCTCAGCGACCCGCAGCGGTGGTTCTTCATCAACACGCGAGTGAGCGCCGGCGACCGGGTGCGCTTCTCCCTGGCGCACGAGATCGGACATGCGGTGATGCACGAGGGCGGCCTTGCACCGGACACCCGCCAGGCGGAGAGCGAGTCAAACCTGTTCGCCGGGGCGTTGCTGCTCCCCGAGCGCGACCTGCGCTCGGAGCTGCCGCGAGGCAGGATTCGGATGGAGCATCTGCTCGAGCTGAAGCGACGCTGGGGCACCTCGATGCAGATGATCGCGATGCGCGCGATGCAGATCGGCGCGATCAGCAGCCACGAGCTCAGCCGGCTCTACCGAGAGTTCGGCGCGCGCGGCTACCGCGTGAACGAGCCGGTGCACATCGCGCCCGAACAGCCGTCGGTGATCAACGCCGCACTGCGGATCCATCGTGAGCAGCACGGCTACAGCGAGCTCGAGCTCGCAGACCTCGCGCGCGTAAGCAGTACAACGCTGAGCGGGCTGCTGCCGGAGCACTTCGCGCCGGAGAGCGGTGCACGGCTTAGGGTCGTCAGCGTTCGTCAGTGAGGGCCGGCGACTAGGGCGAGTCCCATCGGGCTGCGAGCGCTCGGGCTCCCCCACCGGAGGTCGCTGGTCGCCAGGCCCACCCTTCCACCCCAAAGATGCACGCCGGAGGCGTGCAGAACCGCCGACCGCGAGCCTGATGCACGCCGGAGGCGTGCGGGGGTTGGGAGGAGTCGCGACGGTCTCACCAGGTACGGGCCCGCGGCTCCCCGCACACCCAAGGCATATGCACGCTGCGCTTGTGCAAATGCTCGGGCGTGCGGGTACCCACCCGCCCGCCCCGAACCTATGCACTCCCATGCGCGGACAGGTGCGGACATCGGGAGAAGCCGGCCTGATGCACGAGGCGCTGGCGACGTCCCCCTTACTACAGGCAGCGGCCAGGCGACGTGGGTTGCTGGCCTGCGGTGGACACCGCCGCCGGGTTGGCGGAGGCCCAGGCGACGATGTGCTCTGAGCCGTCGATGATCGTTCCGTCGCTGAGCACTAGGGTCGGAACCTCGTAGGTGCCCGTCAGGTGTTTGACCTCCCTGCGGCCGGGCCAGAAACGATCAGTGCCGGCGCAGCCGAACGTCCTGATGACCTGCGCGTCGTGGCCGGCCGCGGTCAGGGCCTTGTAGGCCCGTGCGCACGGATGGCGCTCAGCGGTCGGCACGCCGAACGTGCCGTAGCAGACGAACAGTTTCACGTCCAACGCGCTGCGGCTCGTCGTTGCAACAGGGGCGTCATCGCAGCACTTCGATCGTGCCGTTCATCGTCGCGGGCTGGGTCGTGGACTCGTAGTGGATCACGCCCGGCCTGACCAATTTCACCTCGAAGGTTGCGCCTTCGCCGAGGCTGGGAGAGGCGAAATGCTCAGGGCCGGACTCGCTCGTGACGTTATGCTCGGCGGAGTCGTAGTTCGTCCAGCGGACCGTCGTGCCGACCTTCACCTTGAGCGTGTCGGGGGCGATGGAGAAGTTGCGGTAGGCGACCTGGACGACGCCGCTTTGGACGGGAGCGGAGGACGGGGCCGGTGCGTAGGCCGGAGTCGTCTCGAGCTTCACGGTCGGGGCGGACGCCGGGGATGGCTTGCTACTCGCGGCTGTGGAAGACGTGCCGCTGGACCCGCACGCGCTTACCAGGACGAGCGAGCAGCAGGCGGTGATTGCGACGACGGCTGGCCGCACAGTATCTAAGTGCTCCTGTGAAGGAGGCGGCTTGTCGCGGCGGCCTTCCTCGCCGCAGCGGCCTTCCTGGCGGCGGCCGCCTTCTTTGCGGCCTCAGCCTTTGCCGCGGCCGCGGACGGACAGCCGGTCACGCTGATCTTCGTGTCCTGCGAGACGACAGCTCCGTTCTGGGCGGTCATGGTCGTGGGCATTTCGAGGGTTGCTGGTGCGGTGGTCTTGACCTTCACCTTGACCCGCTTGTTCTTGTGGACTTCCCCCGCTTCAGACGACACTTTTTGACTTGATGTTCTTGTTGGTGTGTCTGGTCCTGGGTTTCGCTGCGTGGGGGAGCTTCTCGTATTCGGCTGGGCTGTGCATACCGAGCGTTGAGTGGCGGCGGTCGCGGTTGTAGAACGCTTCGATGTACTCGAAGACTGCGGAGCTGAGCTGGCGGCGTGTGGGCCAGGACTGGCGGTGGATGAGCTCCTTCTTCAAAGTGGCGAAGAAGCTCTCGGCGACGGCGTTGTCATACGCGTCGCCCTTGGATCCCATCGAGATCGCGATCCCGGCGTCGCGTGCTGCCTGCCCGAACCCGAGAGACACATATTGGGAGCCTTGGTCTGAGTGGTGGACGAGGCCGGGGTCCGGCCGGCGGCGGTGGACTGCCATGTTCAGAGCGTCGGTGACGAGCTCGGTTTTCATGTGCTCGGCCATCGACCAGCCCACGATCCTCCGGGAATAGGCGTCCTGGACGGCGGCGAGATACAGCCAGCCCTCCCAGGAGCGCAGATACGTGATGTCCGCGAGCCACAGCACGTTCGGAGCGTCGGGCGTGAACTGGCGTTCAACGAGATCGTCGGCGACGCGGACGCCGGGCACCCGGATCGTGGTCCTGCCGCGCTTCCTTGGCACGAGCCCTGAGATCCCGGACGCTCTCATGAGCCGCTCAACGCGCTTTCTGCCGACGTGGATGCCGTGAGCCATGCGAAGCTCGGCATGGATCCTTGGCGCGCCATAGACGCGTCTCTTGCTCTCGTGGATCGTCTTGATCTTCTCCGAGAGCCACGCGTCGGTCAGCGCCCTGTCCGATGGCGGCCGGCGCTCCCAGTCATGAAAGCTCGTGCGGTTGACTTCCAGGGCCCTGCACATCACTGCGACGGGATAGCCGGTCTTCTCCGCGGCGATGAA
>Ga0182013_10002093_pt1 | contig 26550 bp, 26 predicted proteins | sample 612S2MmetaG_FD_120487 | JGI IMG/M metagenome (GOLD analysis project Ga0182013, IMG submission 120487) | Permafrost microbial communities from Stordalen Mire, Sweden - 612S2M metaG | ecosystem: Environmental > Terrestrial > Soil > Wetlands > Permafrost | place: Sweden: Stordalen | collected...
AGCCCGAACGCGGTCAGAACTGCCGCCGCAATGCGTCTCACCGCGACCCGTCGAGTGACCGCTGGGTAGTGCTTCGCTGGTTCCATGTCGATACTCTCCTCATGCTCTGTCAGGTCTAACATCCGCTCCCCCATCTCTCGAGCCTCTTGGTCGAGGACCCCTTCACCCACTATTCGTTTCCCGCTGCTCAGTACTACGGATGGTCCGTGAATAGGGATCACTACCGAGGTTCCTCATCGACGTCGCCGTTGCCCGGAACTGGCGCGCGCAGCTTGTTGGCTTGACCCCCTGCCGATTCGGCTTTCGCGCCATGGAGACCGCGACGCGAAGCCCGAACGAGCGCTCGCACTGTCAGCCTCGAAGGCTCGCACTCGCGAGCACGGTGCCGTTAGGGGCGATGAGCCGGGCGCCACGCACCCGTCCCGCCGGTGACGTCAGAGGTGCGCCCCACGCGCCGTATCCGTCCGAGAGGTTGTACTTTCCCAGTGTCTCCACCTTTCCTCCGGCGAGGATCACTTCGCAGGTCACGGCACCTAACCACGAACTACTGTTAATCGTCATAAGCATCCACGAGGGTGTGCCCGGCGAGAGGATGACGCTGCCGACAACGTGCCCGTGTGAACTGAGATTCGCCTCGGCGAGTTGGGTCGTCGCTGGCTGATGCTGGCTGTTGCTGGACCCGTTCGTGACCAACATCCCTACGCCGAAGCCGAGCACCACCAAGACCGCAGCCGCGAGCGCCAACACGCCCGCGCGGCGAGGATGCGCCGCCTGGTTCGGTTGAGCGCCCGACTCCAATCGTCGAGCAAGACGAAGTTCGAAACCCAGCGGTGGCTCGATCTCCGGGGCGAACTCGAGCATGGTGTCGGCCACGATCGAGAGCTCTTCCAGCTCCGAATTGCACGACGGGCAGTGCGCGACGTGTTCCAGTACCTGCGCGCGGCGCCGACCTGACACGATTCCGAGCGCGATCGCCGCGAGGTCCTCTTTGAATGCTTCGCACTCTCGCTGCTCTTGGGTGCTCTCGCTCATTACGCTTCCTCATTGATGACGGCCTGGCGAAGCTTGGCCATTCCCAGACGGATCCGGCTCTTCGCCGTGCCGAGCGGAATGGCTTCGCTCTCGGAGATCTCTTCGGCGGTGCGCCCGTACAACGCAGCGAGCACGACCGCGCGGCGTTGGTCGATGGGTAAGTCCAAGAGCGCGGACCTGGCGCGCGCGACCGCCTCTGAGGCGACGGCGGCGGTGTCGGGTTGGTGCTCGGTGCTCATCAGCTCGAGAAAAACCCGATCATCGGGATCAGTCGGTACGCCGCGTCGGACACGAGTCGCGTCGATCGCCAGATTGTGGGTGATTGTCAGCGCCCACGTGGACACTGATCCGCGACGAGCGTCGAACACCTGGGCGTGGCGGAAGATCCGGATGAACGCCTCCTGGGCCACGTCCTCGGCGTCACCGACGTCACCGACGATCCCCACGGCGAGACCGTAAAGACGGCGCTGATAGCGGCGCACGAAGATGAGTCCAGCCTGGTCGTCGCCGACCGCAACTCCAGCCAGCAGCGCCTCGTCGGATACGCCGCCGTCGTCCGATCCCCACCGTCGTCTCACCATAAGTTCTACGGCGCAGGAACTCCAAGAGATCACTCAGCGCCGCCGTCCCCCGAATCGGACGCTAGCGGCCCCTGCCACGTCGCGCTTCCTAAAGTCGATTCCAAAGACCTCGTCCGACTTGATACCAAGGCGAAGACCGGCCCCAGGCCCCGGTGCTCGAAGGACAGCGCAGCGCTCTGGTCAGTAACCATCAGCGAAAGAGAAGTCGACGCTCACGCCGAGACGGGACAGTGACGACGGAACGAACGACTCGCTAGGCCGCGCGCCGTCGAGGCGTGGGGGCGGCGCACTCTCGACAGAGCACGACCGACGTGGGGTCGACTCCTACGGTGACGGGGACGCGAAGGATGCGTACGACGCCGCTCGAACGACACTGACGGGAGTGCCAGCACGTACGCCGAGCGCAGCCGCAAGGTCCCGACGCGGGAGAGCGGGTGACTCGAAGCGGCGTAGGATCGCTACGTTCAACAGTGGTTGCAACAATGCTCACGAAGACCTCCTCATGTCACCATCACACAAAGTTTACGATGGAGGCGTCAAAAAGCGGGGACCGCGCTGGCCTTGTTGAAAGCCCGCGGGAACTGGCGACGGAGTATATCGTCTTCCCGGTTTCGCAACGCCTGTTCGCGAAGAAGTGAAGAGCCTCTCACGCGACGGTGAACTACTCAGTTCCTCGCGTCGCGCTCGCGTTCTGGCCGTCGATTGCCTTACGCAGAAGATGCGCCAGCGTCGTGCGCTCCGCTTGGCTGAGCGCACCGAGGATCTCGTCCTCCAGGCTCTGCTGCGCCTGCTCTGCTTGATGCAACGCCTTGCGACCCCGGTCGGTCATCGAGACGATGTGGCGGCGCCGGTCAGCGGGGTCACGGCGGCGCTCGACGAGGTCATCCGCTTCGAGTTCGTTGAGCAGCAGCACGCAGTAGTTCGCGTCGATGCAGAGTCCGTCGGTGAGGGCCTGCTGGGTTGTCTCGTCGTAGTCGCGCAAGAAGGACAGGGCCGCGAGCTCTTTCAGGGTCTGACCAAGGAGTTCGGGCGTGCTTCGCCGGTTCACGAGTCGTGACAACTGCGTGAGCAGCAGGATCGGTCCAGTGGACGAATGTTCATCCATCGAAAGTAATGGTAGCGACTCCGATATATTCATGATATAGTGATTATACATTGTTCTCGATGATACGGATTCACAGAGCAGTCGTTCCACCCCTCGCTAGGAAGGCTTCGCCAATGCAAATTGCTTCTATTCTCCAATCAGGTACGACAAACAGGCGGCGCTGGATCGCGCTCGTCGTCGTGTGCCTCGCCATGCTCATGAACGCGTTGGACTCGTCAATCGTGAACGTCGCGCTCCCCTCGATTCAAAAGAGCCTTCACTTCTCCCAGTCCAACCTCACGTGGGTGGTTGACGCCTACCTCATCGCCTTCGGGAGCTTTCTCCTCCTCGCTGGACGCTTGGGCGACCTCCTCGGTCGCAAGAAAGTCTTCCTGAGCGGCGTCGCCCTCTTCACCGCATCGTCACTGGTCTGCTCAATCGCGCAGAGCCAGGGAATGCTCATCGCGGCTCGCTTCTTCCAGGGCCTCGGTGGCGCCGTCTCGACGTCGGTCATCGTCGCGATCATCGTCACCGAGTTCTCAGGTGCCGCCGAGCGGGCGAAAGCCATGAGTGCGTACATGTTCGTCGCGGTCGGAGGCGGTTCAATTGGACTGCTGGTGGGTGGCGTCCTCACCCAGGCGGTCAACTGGCACTGGATCTTCGTCATCAACGTGCCGATCGGCATCTTGACACTCGTGCTCGGCTCGCTGCTCATCAAGGAGAACGAGGGGCTGGGCGTGCGCGAGGGGCTGGACATCACCGGCTCGCTGCTCATGACGACATCGTTGGTCACCGGTATCTACGCCATCGTGAAGGCTTCGGCCTACGGTTGGACGTCGTCGCACACGCTCGAGTTCGGCGGTCTCGCCGTCGTTCTGATGAGCGCGTTCGCCCTCGTCGAGTCGCGCGTCGCGAAGCCCATCATGCCGATGAGGATTCTCCAACTCCGCAGTCTCAGCGCCTCAAGCGTCGTACGGGGCCTGACGTTCTCCTCGATGTTCGCGGTCTTCTTCTTCGGCGCGCTCTTCCTCGAGCGGGTCCTCGGTTACGGTCCCCTGCAGACGGGCGTCGCCTTTCTGCCCATGACGCTCGTGATGGCCGCGATGTCGCTCGGGCTCACCAGTCGACTGCTCCTTCGCTACGGACCGATGAAACTCCTCGTCCCCGGCATGTCAGCGGTGGTCCTCGGACTTCTTCTCTTGACGAGGACGAGCGAACACGCCGGCTACCTGACGTCGATCTTGCCGGCATTCGTGCTGCTGGGCGTCGGCATGAGCGTCTCGGCGGTGCCGCTGCTCACCATCGCTATGGCCGACGTCCCGAGAGCTGACGCCGGTCTCGCCTCGGGCATCGTGAACGTCTCGATGTGGCTCGCGTCATCGGCGGCGCTGGCCGTCTTCGGCACGCTCGCCGCGAGCCGTTCGAACTCACTGATGGCTCAAGGACAGAACGTCGCGTCATCGCTCACCGCGGGTTATCACGAGACGTTCCTGATCGGCGCGGTCCTCGCGATGCTCGGCCTCTTGATCACCGTGATCGTGCTGTGGGCACCCGCGAGGGAAGTCGTCAGATCTCAGTCGGAGTCCTTGGACCGCGCGGGCGATCTGGAGAGGCTCGAGGTCATGGCGGGCGAGTTTTAGCCTCCAGCAGGGACGAGGGGCTCTTCCACGTGAAGGTATCTTGGTAACACATTGGTACCTTGATCACGAAGAAAGTCCGCAGTGTTTGAGGTACGCGGGGCATCACTCAACCCAAGCGAACCCAACCAGACTCGAGCATGGTGAAGTTACCCACAGTGAGGCTGATCGGCCCGCGACGCAATCGCGGTGCGGGTCGATCAGCCTCGTTGCGATTACTGAACGTCCTGGTCGTAGAGTTCGGCACCTTCCAAGAGCCCGGGGGCGTCGCGGATGACCTCGGGTCGGCGCTTCGCGAGGACCGCCGTGTAGATGACACCGGCGAGCAGAAGACTGATCGCTACGTACGGCAAATACTTATAGGGCGGCTGCTGGCCGGGCTGGAGTGCGCCGTAGACGGGGACGAGCAAGATGAGAAAGCCCACGACCGGGACGGCGAAGCGCATCACGAACCGCTTCACACCGGCCTGCCTATCGTTCTTGAACCAGTGGACGATGAGCGAGAAGTTGGCCGCCAAGTACATCGTGATGATGCCGAGAATACCAAGCGTTGTCAAGAAGCCGACGGCGAGACCGGGGTTCGTGAACCATGTCGAACCCACGCCGATGATGATGCTCGGCGCGACGAAGGCAATCGCCGCCCGTGACGGCGTCTTGTACTTGTCCGAGATCTTGGCCAGACTCCGACTCCACAGGCCGCTGCGCGCACCACCAAAAAGGACACGCGCGACCTGGGTGTTGGCCGCGACGTACGACGACGTGACGCTCGTCAGGAAGATCCAGACGATCAGCGGCGCGAAGGCCGATGCGTACTTCGCGGCGGCGGTGTGGAACGGGTTGGGGTCGGTGATGATGGCGGCGACGTGCGAGGGGCCGAACGCCGTAATCAGCGCCCAGGAGCCCAGCACGTAGATGGTGCCACTCACGAGAACCGTCAGCAGGAGTGCTCGTGGCACGTTCTTCGTCGGGTCCCGGGTCTCCTCGGCCAACGGCGCGGCGGCTTCAAAGCCGCCGAAGGACCAGATGGCCCAGCCGAGCGCCAAGAGCGTGCTCTTTGAACCGCCGGGCCATTTGAAGGGCGCCGACGTGATGCCCTGGGGACCGCCGTGGGCCAGGAAGATGATGCTCATCACAATCAACAAGAGCGCTTCGAAGACGTACAGGACGTAGGAGAGCTTGACGCCGAACTTCAATCCGACGACGACCGGCACCGTCACGAGCACCCCGTAAAGGATCGTCACGATCTGCGTGATACCCCAGATGTGCGGATTGCCCAGAAGGTTCGAGACGATGTAACTACCGACGAAGATGTAGATGCCTCCAAAGGAGATCACGTAGCCCAGGATGGCTATCACACCGATCGCGGTCGAGGTCTTCGCCCCGATGGTCTTGGCGATATAGGTCAGGAACGATCCCGAACTCGGGTAGACCGCCGCGAACTGCGCCAGAGAACTGGCCGTCGCGGCGACGGCCACCATCGCGATGAGGAACATCAGCGGAACCGCCGCCCCCGCCAACGAGGCGATGAGCCCCGTGGAGAAGAACAGGTTGAACGCCGGTGCCACCATTGCCAGACCTGGGATGAGAACGCCGGCCAGGCCGATTTGACCTCGGCCGAGCGTGCCCGGTGTGGTAGTACTACTCATTTTTGTCTCTCCCCTTTTGAAGTCTTTATGAAGTTGATGAACTGCTCGTTGAACTGATCCGGGTACTCCCAAATGCACCCGTGCCCACCCTTGGTGGTCCTGAACTCACTGCCCGGTAGCAACTCGTGCAGTGCCCTGGACAGGTGCACCGGTATCAGGACGTCCTCCTCCCCGGCCAGAACCAGGGTGTGCGCAGTGATCTGGTCCAGCCGATCGGTCGTGTCGTGGTGACGGATGGAGTGGAGTTGGGCCAGGTAGGCGGGCGTCGGCTGGTTCATGTATGCCATGGCCGTCTCGAACTCGGCGAGTTCGTCCTCACGAGTAGCGAAGAACTCTTGGGTGAAGGCCCAGAGGGACACGTCGCGCATCACCGCGGGCACGCCCATCACAGGTGCCATGTCGGCCCACAGCGAGAACATGCGAGAGCAGAATGGCCCCGGTGCCGCGTAGGTGCAGGCCAGGGTGAGGCTGCGCACATCGTCGGGGTACGCGAGCGCGTACTCCTGGACGATCATGCCACCCATCGAGACTCCCATCAGGTGGAAGTCAGTGATGCCGAGGTGATCGACCAGGGCCTTGGCGTCCTGGGCGAAGACGGTCGTCGTGTACGGACCAGCGGGCATCGAACTCCTGCCGATACCGCGGTTGTCGAATCGCAACACCCGGTACCCCGCCGCCAGCAAGGCATCGACTTGGTACACCCACGTGAGCAGATCGTCAGCCAGACCATTGACGAGCACGACAGTCTCGACTCCGTCCCCCTCTAACAGGTAATTGATATCAATGTCATTGACGTGTGCAAATGGCATGGTTCCTCCTAGGCAGTCTTTGGTTGCTGGTTCTTCGAAAAACTCTTCGTGCTCGTGGCGCCGTTACGACGTGGTCCTGATGCCTCATCGCCCTCGCTGTCCACCGTGGAGATGAGTCGCCTGAGCATGTCTTCGGAGAGATGGAAGTGCTCGGCGGCCAGATTGGCGGCGAGCTCGGCGTCACCGTCGATGACGGCGGTCGCGAGCATCGGGTGCTGCTGGAGCGCGCGCTCGCGTAGGAGCGGAGAATACGGCTCGGCACCGAAACCTAGGCTGACCTCGGCACGAATGCGGTACGTCAGCGTTTCGAGCAGGGGGTTGTGCGTGGCACGGTTGATGGCGAGGTGCAGGTTCCGGTCGGCAATACCCGAAGAGTGTCGGTCGTCCCCGGCGGCGACGTACTCCTCGAGCGCACGTTCAATCAGGACGATGTCGCTCTCATCACGGCGTGTCGCCGCGGTGCGGGCCACCATTGACTCGACCAACAATCGCAGGTCGAGCAGTTGCGTGAGTCGGTGGCGTTCGGGCACGAGCACTCGACGAACAATCGCCTTGGTATCCGCCGACCAGTCAGTCTTGATGAACGTCCCGCCGTTGCGGCCCCGCTTTGTCGTGACGTACCCCAAAACGGCGAGGCGTTGCAGCGCCTCGCGCACCACCCCGCGACCAACGCTCAGCATCGTGACCAGTTCACGCTCCGGCGGCAATCTCTGACCCGGCACGAATTCACCGAGGGCGATGGCGGTCACCAGGCGGTCGGCCAGACGCTCGCCCGCGTTCTGCATCGGCAGGGGCTCGAGCAATCCAGTCACCGCATCAAGAGCTTCATTGAAGTCGCTGTCCATCACCCCACCTCCGAGTCAGTGTCTTCAGCGAAGTAATCGAGGAGGAATCTGGCGAGCGTGGCGGCACCGGCTTCGATCGAGGCGAGTTCGACGCACTCGTTCGAACCGTGCATGTTCTTCACGACAGGTCCGAAGCACAGGGCCGGTACGTCCAACTGATTCACGTAGTAGCGGGCGTCGGTGGTGCTACCCAGCACCTCGGTCGAGAGCTCCACGCCGTGCACCGACGCATGGGCCTGCGCCACCTGGCGCACCAGTGGGTGTTCGGCCGCGAGATGATAACCCTGCGCCTTGAAACCATGCGGGACGACGTCGAAATAGGGACTGCCGGCCGCGCTCAGTGTCTCCGCTACCACCGCGCGGATGTCAGCGACCACCTGGGCGACGCTGACGTCATCGGGGTGACCAACGCGTACCTCGAGCTCGGCGACTGCGGGCACGCTGGAGGGCCACTCACCCAACTGGACCACGCCGACGTTGACGTTGTAGGGATGGGCAATGGTGTCGTAGGGCGCGCGTGGGTCCTTGTTGTACGCGGCTTCGATCTGTCCCAGCCCTTCGATGAGTCGCGCCACTACCTGTGCTGGTGACGCCAATCGATCCGAACTCTCAGCGTGGCCACCACCGAACTCGATCGTCACCTTCACCCACGTGATGGCGACCCCGCCGAGCAGAATGTTCAAGCCGGTGGGCTCAGGCAGCACGACGGCGTCCGCCGTCACGCCGGCTCGAAGTGCGGCGAGGGTGCCGTTACCCGTGTACTCCTCCTCGATCACCGAGAGAAACAACAGGTTGCGGCGTCCAGCATCTGATTGCAACCGACGAAGAGCACGCAGTGCCAAAATGGCCATGGCGAAACCGCCCTTCATGTCGCCCGCGCCACGCCCGTACAGCCAGCCATCGCGAACGACTGGGACAAAAGGGTCACTCGCCCAGGTAGTCGAATTCACCGGAACGACGTCAATGTGCCCATTCAGGAGTAGTGACCGACCGCCATCGTGGAGCGTCCTACCTAGGACATCAAACCGTCCGGCATACGACATCGCCGGGACGCCCGCGAGTGCGTCATCACCGATCGACTCCGGCACCGCAATCCGCTCGACGGCGAATCCAAGGTCAGAGAGGACCGACTCGACCAACTCCTGTGCTGACTGCTCCTGACCTCTCAGCGAGGGACGCGAGACGAGCGACGACAGGAATTCAAAGGCGTTTGGCGCTTCAGCTGACACCGCGTCGAGTAGTTCAGCGTTAGAAATTTCCGTACTCACCAAGGCCCCCCTTAAAAGTCATAAATACGGACCATATCACCTAATCTCCAGACGAGAGTAAACGCGCATTGAAAACAGCAACACTGAGCCCCTGAAACGCGCAATGAAAACAGCAACGCCCTGCTAGTCCCGCGCGCTAGTTGGCTCTCGGAGCCGACGAGCGAAGCCAACGAAGACAGCACAAGAACATGGAGGTTTGGACCGAAGCACTTCGCAAGGTGCTCATCGAGAAATGCCACAGCACCAGATTTTCCGTGACCTGCCCATGGTCGAGTTACCTATCGCTTGGTCAAGCACAAGGCGTTGCTGAAAGGTTGTCCACCTTGACTCAGGCATCCTCTCGAGTTCCATCTTCGTGAGGCCGCCCCGGGATCCGCGACGGTCGGAGGATTAGGGAACTGTCAAGGAACCCGAAGAAGACAACTCCTCCTCGGTTAGCCGCTGTCGAATCGAACGATTCCTCTATCCCGGTGATCGTTCGACGACCGACTCAGGTAGCAGCATCGACAACATCGCAACTTGAAATCTTGGACACGTCGGACTTCAGCGAACGTCACTGAACGCTCCGGAAGGGCAAAGCCAGTAAGGTCCAGATTCCGCTCCGTCGTTAATTGGCGACGGTGAACCTCTCTCGGCGGTGTGCGGGGTGCTCAATCTCATCCAGCAGCGCGACGGCAAAATCGGGAACAGTAATTCGGTCTCCCGCGGGACTGTCGCCGCCGAGTTTATAGGCACCTGTCTTCGCTCCAGGGCCGATCTCGGGAGCAGGCGAAAGGTACGTCCAATCAAGTGCAGGTCCGGCTTCACGGAGAAGCTCCAGGGCTTCAGCGTGCGTGAGAGCTTCAACCTTGTAGGCCTCGGGAAACTCGGGCAGATCCACCAGGCGTGTGCCCGGTGCTGCGAGAAGGCTGCCGGCCCCGCCGACGACGACCAATCGAGTCGACGCCACCTCAGCCATCACTACGCGAACGACGTCGAGGAACGCCCGAGGGTCCCCGCCGGAGTCGCGTGAAGGACCCGCGGCGAGAACGACGACATCGTTCTGCGCGGCAACGGTCCTCACCGAGGAAGGATCACTCGCGTCACCATTCACTGAGCGCAATAAAGCGGCTGACTCACCAACGTCTGGTTGGCCGCCGCGTCGGCTGAGCGCCGTCACCTCGTGACCGCGCAGTACCGCCTCAGCTACTACCGCCGAGCCGATCATGCCAGTCGCTCCGTAGATCGCAATCTTCATTTCGTTTCCTATCTCGTACGCTGTTGAGACTATGATAACAAAAGGTAACTCATTGCTACAAAGTGCTATAGTTACCTTATGGTATCTGAGACACAACCAGGTAACGTGATGGATCCGAACTGTCCCAGTCGCTTGGTACTCGATCGCGTCGCCGAGAAGTGGACGGGCTTGGTCATCATCGCCCTCGCTGAGGGTACGTTGCGCTTCGGGGAGTTGCGCGAGCGAATTGGCTCCGTTTCGCCCAAAGTTCTTAGTCAGACCCTCAAGGGACTCGAGCGCGACGGAATGGTGCGTCGACGGGTCTACGCCGAAGTTCCGTCGCGCGTCGAGTACTCGCTCACCGAACTCGGTAGTTCCCTGCGCGAGCCCATTAGGGCGGTGCAGCTTTGGGCTGAGCAGCATGCGACCTCGGTGATGGCCGCACGAGAGCGCACGGGCGACTGATTCCAGTTATTCGACGTTGAAGGATCTATTGCGTCGAATGACGTGAAGCCAGCGCGAGAGCAAATTCCTATCGTTCATCCTGGCAATGTGCAGACGTTGCCCGAGCGTGGCGGACCGTTAACCAATCTTTAACGATACCGAAACATTCGTGCGTCACCATTTGTACATCAGCTTCACCGAGTGAAGGAGCAGCCGTGCATGCCGACACTATCAACACCCGTATCCCTGAGAGTCTCTTCGCCTGGTGGCGTGATCTCCAGACACCCGCCACGGCGGGAACCACTCTGGCCGACTGGGAAGTGACCCCGTACCGCGACGCCTGGTGCTTTACCCGCCGGGGGCGCAGTCACCGCGACGCCTACTTGATCCGGGGTGCCAGCCTGACCCACTTCGGCTGGGACCACGACACCCTCGAATCGGCCTACTGCCTGCTGACAGAAAGCCAGCGCCCCCAGCCCGTGGACACTCGAGTGGTGAGGCGGTGGCTGGAGTGGGTGAGCGATGAGTTGGGCCAGGGCCGGTCGAGGGTGCGTTCCCCGAGTGGGATGTAGCGATCGGATACACGTCGCACGAGCGACGGACTGGTTTCAACGACGACTTCAAGCAGCGCTTCCGCTGGTCCAGCGGGTTAGCCACGGCGTGCCCCGGTCTCGCTCCATCAGAGTGGGCTTGGCAACCCCAGATCAGACCGCGACAAGTTACTCGCGACGAGGCGTAACGTCCAAGCGGAACTCACCAAGGCTTGGCTGGAACAGTCGACGCGCCGCGGCGTTCGTCGAGCGGCGGGGAAACCAACGCGCGGCAATTTCCTTTATGGGGTATCCATCTGACTGCCACTCCTTCGTGACTGCGCAACTTGTCTCCAACACCTCCAAGCGTGCGACACTTGCGTATGACCACTGCCACCATTGCCGTTAAGGGCGGCGCGAGCGACGAGTTCCCCGCTGACTTCGCCATCGTTCACTTCGGACACCAGTTCACCGCTCCAGCCCGCTCCGAAGCCCTTGCCGGGGGCAACGCCGTTATCGCTCAATTGCGCGACGCTGCCGCGAACGTCGGAGCCGGCGTGCGAGAGATGAAGGTGCGATCGCTGCGCGTGGAGGAGACCTTCAACTACGTGGGCCCCGATCGCATACGAGAGCACTCCGGTTGGACCGCCCAGGTGGAGGGCGAGTTGCTCGTGGAACCTGGCACCATCCCCGAAGCTGTCGCTGATCTCATTAGAACCGGTGTGTCGATTCGTCACCTCAGTTGGCACCTCGACAAGGACACCGAGGCCCGGGCACACCGCGCGGTGCGACGTCTGGCGGTTGCCGATACGGTGGATGCCGCGAATGATTTCGCCTTCGCTCTTGGTGCGACCCTTGGACGTCTTATCACCCTCGCGGATCCTGGCCTTCTCGGTGCCGCCTCGTTCACGAGCGGCTCCCGCATGGCCTCGCACAGGGCGGTCGCGACCGCCGGGACGTCAACTACGTCGTGGGATGAGCTGGTCGACATAGACCCCGCCGTGATCACCATCTCCGCGAACGTGGAGGCTAGCTACGAAGTCACCCTCGTCTAGAAGACCACACCCTTGCGTCCGGCGCGTGTCAGGTCTGGCAGTGCGTGCTCGGGCAGAGGCCGATGAGTCAGCAGGCGGTGTGGCGCAGATCGAGGCTCGCCGCGGTGGCAGTCAGATGGACACCCCATTATCCCTTTCCGCTTCTCGTTAACCGTCTTGAGGGTTATTGAGACCACGTACGGACTTAACTGTTGCCGGAGGCCAACGGTTCCCAGCGGAATGTCCGCACGGCGACTACCAGGCCAAGGACGGCCCAGGCTGCCATCACTCCGAGGTCGACCAACGTGATGCCGGATGAGCCCGGAACCAGGAAGCCCTCTTGCAGTCCCCGAGCTAAGTGCTCGAGAGGAAAGACCTTGCCGAGATCGAGCATCCACGGCGGCATGACGGCGACCGGGATGAACACGCCTGACAAGAAGGCCAAGATTGTGGCCGCGAGGGGCCCGATAGCCGACGCAGAGTCGGCCGTCGCGCAGAGCCTGGTGAGCGCCAGAGCCAGTGCGCAGAAACAGATCACGCCCACCACGAGGTAGGCCACGAGGCCCAGCAGCAAGTGCGCGGAGAGCTGCACGTGATAGAAGATGGCGCCGACCGCCACGAGCACCGCGACCGTCGTGGCCACCACGACGATGGTCCGGGCGATCTCGGACAAGAGGTACACCCAGCTGGGCATCGGCGTGCCTCGAAAGCGCTTCAGCAGTCCTCGCTCTCGGTTGGTGGTGATTCGGATGAGCAGCGAACTGAAACTGACGAGCATGATCTCGTACGAGATGATCGACGCCGTGTAGTACGAAGGAGCGCGAACGTGCACGCCGTTGAAGTTCGTGTTCCCCTTGAAGATCGCGTTGAAGAGCAGCAGCAGCAGTATCGGGAAGAAGGCCGTGAAGCCGAGGGCGCTCGGGTCGCGCAAGAATCCTTTTAGGGCGTAGCGCGTCTGGGCCAGCGACAGCGAGACATCGCTCACGAGTCGACCTCGCGCACTTCGGGCGTTGCCTCGCTGGCCAACTTCACGAAGACATCGTCCAGACTCGGTTGGATCGCCTGCAGATTAGCCAGCTCGACGTGCTCGACCTCAGCCCAGTCCAGGAGCAACTTCATGTCTCCCTGGACGCGATCGCTCTCGAAGCGCGCCAACGATTCCCTCACGGTCACCGGCCTGCCGAGCACGGCACTCAGACGTGCCAGATCGATGCCCGAGTAGGGATCGAAGGTCACTTCGGTGTGGTAACCCAGACTCGCGCTCAGTTCGTCGGCCGTTCCCTGGGCGGCAATCTCACCCGCTCGCAGGATGATGATCCGGTCGGCCAGATGCTGAGCCTCGTCCATGTAGTGCGTGGTCAAGAATATGGTCTTGCCCGCGTCGCGCAGTCCCTCAATCATGATCCACATCTCGCGCCGGGCCAACGGATCGAGCCCCGTCGTTGGCTCGTCGAGAAAGAGGATCTCGGGATCGCCCACGAGTCCTAGCCCCACGTCGAGACGCCGCTTCTGGCCGCCCGAAAGCTGTCCGACCCGGTCGTTCGCCTTCTCGGTCAATCCCACGGCCTCGATGGTCGCCTCGACGTCGGTCGGGCGCCGAAAGTACCGCGCGAACATCGCGACCGTCTCACGAACCGAGTAGACCGGATCAAGTTCGCACTCTTGGAGGACCAACCCGATTCGGTTGCGCCACGCTCGAGTGGCGTGCGCCGGGTCGACGCCGAGCACCGACACTTGACCGCCATTACGAGGCCGATAGCCCTCGAGTATCTCGATCGTGGTGGTCTTGCCCGCACCGTTGGTACCGAGGAAACCCAGGATCTCACCGGCCTGGACATCGAACGTGATGCCGTGGATTCGTTCGCGGTCGCCGTAGGACTTGCGAAGACCCTCTACCGATACCACCGTGTCCATTGGGGCGAGGCTAGCCTCAATCCACCGTGCCAGTAATGAGATCAGTTGTTTCGGTGTCGAATCCTGCCTCAGCAATTTTTTGCTGATCCGTGGTTCTTGCTTGATGCACTGACCTACGTCGAATTCTCGAGGACGGCGACTGTCGCCTCCTCAACGTCGTCATCACGCAGTGATGCCAACCCTTTTGGATTGCGAAGATTTCCCGACTCCTGCGGTCCGCCGTTGATTTCCAAGCATCACAGTCGTTGGCAGAGAGGAAAGAAGCTTTGGAAACGAGCGACGCTGTCCGGTCTGTGGCGAGGATTCACTTCCCGGGCGTCGTTGGGCGAGCGTCTTCTAGGAGGAGCAGATGAAGATCGTGAGTCGGACTCTCTTCAGGTTCGAGGACAAGCCCGGGTGGATGTCACGAGCAGCCGCTCTGCGCGTGCATGGACAGACCCCGACAAGTAATCCTCGACTCGCGGCACGAAGCAGATCATCGCGGATCACAACGAAGGCGCTGCTGGCCTCTTCGAACGATGGTCACCCACTTTGGGCGACTGAATCCAATGTCGGGTAGTCGACGTAGCCTCGCTCGCCGCCGCCATAGAAGGTCGTCTGATCAACTTCATTGAGGGGTGCGCCGACCCGCAGTCGAGCCACCAGGTCGGGATTCGCCAGGGTCTGCGTGCCCACCGTGATGACGTCAGCGAGGCCGTCGTCGAGATCCTTGACGCGCGCTTCAATATCGGCGCCGCGCCGATTGAGCAGTAGTGCAGTCGGCCAGTCGCTGCGAATCGCTCGAACCAGGTTCTCGTCGCCGCAATGCACCACGTTGAGATAGGCAAGACCCAATGGGGAGAGGGCCCGTACCAAAGCTCCGTAGAGTTCGTCCACATCCTCCTCAACAATGTCGTTGAACGGATTACCGGGAGAGATGACGATGCCCGTACGCTGGGCGCCGATCTCCTCGGCGACCCCGGAGGCGACTTCCACGGCGAATCGAATCCGGTTCTCGATCGATCCCCCGTACTCGTCGGTGCGCTGGTTGACGTTGCTCGAAAGGAACTGGTGCACGAGGTACCCGTTGGCCGCGTGTATCTCGACGCCGTCCGCGCCGGCGGCGATGGCGGCGGCGGCGGCGCGGCGATGGTCACGCACGGTCTGTGCGATTTCCTCTCGCGACAGTGCTCTCGGCTCGGGAAAGGAAAGGGGGCCCACGGACGTGAACATCGTGCCGACGGCCTTTACGGCTGAAGGGGCGACGGGCTGACGTCCGTGGGGCGTGTTCAGCGGGTGCGAAATACGACCCACGTGCATGAGTTGGATAATGATCCGTCCACCTGCTTCGTGCACGGCGTCGGTGACGAGTCGCCATCCGGCGATCTGTTGCGGGCTGTAGATGCCGGGCGTGAGCGGATAGCCCTGGCCGTCGGCGCTCGGTTGCGTACCCTCCGAGATGATGAGCGCCATCGACGCGCGCTGGGCGTAGTAGGTGGCGTTCATCTGCGTGGGTACTCCCTTCGGCGTTGATCGCCCTCGCGTCATTGGTGCCATCGCCAAACGATGGTCCAAGCGAATGTCACCAATGGTGAAGGAATTCCAGAGGACTGTGGTCATTGAGGGCTCCATTGTGCAGGTTGTTTTATATATCCTACTATTTCTATTGACTTTATGGAAATAGTCATCTATCGTTCCAATCCATGAATCCAACTACCCACAAATTAAGAATGCTTTCTGCCTTTAATTCACGAAATGCTCCCCTGTTGCTGATGGCGACCGTCCTTATCTTCTCGTCATTCGTCTGGTTTAGCGGTGGTCGCGCTGAAGCGTCGCCGACCACCACCACCACCACAACGAAGATCCCAGCCGGCACCGTGTTGAACATTGGTGACCAGGAGCAGCTCCTCGAAAACGAACTTGAGGACTCCGGAGCGCTGAAGGGCGTGCCCTACAAGGTGAACTTCGTCGAGTTCGACAGTGGACCACTCGTCGACGCCGGCTTCGCCGCCCATCAGATTGATCTGGGCTTCATGGGCGACCTTCCCGCGTCGCTCGCGGTCCAGTCCGGTCTGCCAGTGAAGGCCGCCGCAGCCTTGCTGCCAATCGGCGCGGCAGAGTTCCTTCTTGCCAAGCCTGGCATCACGTCGATTGCGCAACTCAAGGGACAGACCGTCGCCTACACCACCGGCACCGCCGAGCAGGCCTTTGCGCTGCGCGCCCTCGCCACCGCTGGACTCACGCAACATGACGTCACGCAGGTCAACGTCAGTCTTGATCAGTTGGGGACCGTTCTTCAATCCGGAGCGGCGGTGGCTTCCGTGGTGAGCATCGAACAGAAGGTCGAGTACGAGCAGGCCAATCCGGGCGCAGTGGTCCTGGCGACCCAGAAGACGGTGAAGCCCGCGAGCTATGACTACATGCTCGCGACGACCGCTGCACTGAAGAACAAGGCGAAGTCCGCAGCAATCGACGACTTCATCGTCCGACTTATCAAGGCGGAGAATTGGGTGAAGTCACACGAGAGCACGTACGTGACGGACTATTACGTCAACCTCGATCACTTGACGCCAGCGGTAGCCCAGTTGATCCTGAAGGCCGGTGGCACCGACGAGTACGTCCCCCTCAATGGCAACGAAGAGAACGCGCTGCAGAATGTGGTCGACCTTCTCGCCAACGCCGGCGCGATCTCCAAGGGCTACAGCGTCGCTCCGCTCTTCGACAACTCCGTCTCTGCCCGGTACAACGCGATCGTGAAGGCGAATCCGCAGCGTGGCTAAGCGACCGCAGTATCCACGTAGTCCGAGAGTTCCAGGCGACGCCGTGTTGTTCGCCCTGCCAGTCCACGCGTTAGCCCCACGAGAAAGGTAGTTGCCATGTCCGTTATCGATTTGGTCACCAGAAAGTCCTCGAATGAAGACGAGAAGTCCAACTCGAGCGACGTCATCACTCTCACCCACCCAATCCCGAAGAGGCGCCGGCGCACGTCGCTACGCGTGCCCCGCCTGGTTCGAAGGGTGGTCGGACCGCTGATCGTGCTCGCCTTGTGGCAGTGGAGTTGCTCGGCGGGCGTCTTCACGAGTTTCGAGGTGGCGTCGCCGATTGCGGTCATTGACGCCGCGCGCGAACTGTGGAATCAGGGTGTACTGCAATCCAATCTTCTCATCTCGCTGCGGCGAGTCGCCGAGGGATTAGGCGTCGGAGTGACCGTTGGTGTCATATTCGCGGTGCTCTCGGGACTCTTCCGCGTGGGCGAGGACCTGGTCGATCCCGTCATCCAAGCCGCTCGCGCGGTGCCGATCCTGGGTCTGGTACCCCTCGCCATCATCTGGTTCGGAGTAGGTGAGCTACCGAAGATCTTCTTGATCGCCTTAGGTAGCACCTTCGCGATCTACATCAACACCTTCGCGGGGATTCGCGGCGTCGACACCAAACTGGTTGAGGCGGGCCAGACGTTTGGCCTGTCGCGATGGGGCCTGGTGCGCCGGATCATCTTGCCCGGCGCGCTTCCGAGCTTCTTGGTGGGACTGCGTCTCGCGCTGGTGGGCAGCTGGCTCATCGTCATCGTGGCCGAAGAGATCAATGCTCAGAGTGGTATTGGCTATCTGATCATGCAGGCCCAGACGACCGATCGCACCGACATCATGATGATGGGACTGGCGATCTACGCGATCCTCGGACTGCTCGCCGATGCGTTGGTTCGCTTGCTGGAACGCCGGCTGCTCTCGTGGCGTCGTACCTTTGCGGGGGCGTGATGATGACCCGAGCAAATGAAGTCACTCCCATCAACTCGACACTGGGCACCGCGGTAGCCGCCAGCAACGTGCAGCGAAGCTTCAACGGCCGTGACGTCCTAAAGGGCGTGAATCTCACGATCAAGGGTGACGAGTTCGTCGCGCTGCTCGGCCGAAGTGGAACCGGCAAGAGCACCTTGCTGCGCATACTTGGCGGGCTCGACGCCGACTACGAAGGTGACGTCCTCGTTCCGCAACGACGAGCGGTTGTCTTCCAGGAGTCGCGGCTCATCCCGTGGCAGCGGGTCTTGGCCAACGTCGTACTTGGGCTCGGAACTGGCAACGGGGGCAGAGCAGCACTCAAGGCACGAGGACTCGAAGCACTCGGTGAAGTCGGATTAGCCGAGCACGCCCACGATTGGCCGCTCACGCTCTCTGGAGGCGAGTCGCAACGCGTCGCGCTGGCTCGAGCGCTCGTGCGAGAACCTCAGCTCATGTTGCTGGACGAGCCCTTTGGGGCCCTCGACGCTCTCACCCGTATCAAGATGCACGCGCTCTTGCAGCGTCTCTGTGCGCGTCATCGCCCCGCCGTGCTGCTCGTGACCCACGACGTCGACGAAGCCATCTTGTTGGCCGATCGAGCGGTGGTGCTCGTTGAAGGTGAGATAGCCCTCGACACTCGCATTGACGTGGAACACCCGAGGGACCGCAGCGATCCCGCGTTCGTCGAACTGCGCAATCGCCTGCTCAAGGAACTCGGCGTCCAAGAGGTTGACGCCAGGCCGTCATTGCTGCACACCGCATCGGATGTGGAGACGGAATTCAACAATCGATACAAGCAGAGCTTCCGGTGACTCACCCGGTGCTCTGGACCCCGAAGTACGAAACCAACAACGTCACATCGACGTCAACCAAAGAAAATGAGGTGGCATGATGGCCAAACAACTGCATTTGAACGCATTCCTGATGAGCACGGGTCACCACGAAGCATCGTGGCGACTGCCCGAAAGCGACCCCTTGGCGAGCACCGATCTCGCGCACTTCAAGAACCTGGCCCAGATCGCCGAACGGGGAAAGTTCGACTCGCTCTTCCTCGCTGACGGTCCCGTGATGCACGGCAACGTTGGCCAGCGTCCGGCTGGAGTCATCGAACCGCTGACGTTACTGACGGCGCTGGCGGGCGTCACCGAGCACATCGGCCTCATCGCGACGGCCTCCACCTCGTACAACTCGCCGTACAACCTGGCCCGACGGTTCTCGGGGCTCGACCACGTCAGCGGGGGGCGGGCGGGCTGGAACGTGGTGACGACCGCGGGGGTCGAAGCCGCGCGCAACTTCGGTGTCGACGAGCAGCCGCTGCACGCCGAGAGGTACGCGCGTGCCGCGGAGTTCATCGATGTGGCACTGAAGCTCTGGGACAGCTGGGAAGACGACGTCGTCATCGGCGACAAGAAGTCCGGGGTGTGGGGCGATTCCTCCAAGGTTCATCCCGCGGCGCACGAGGGCAAGCACTTCTCTGTCGCCGGAGCGCTCAACAGCCCGCGATCGCCCCAGGGCTATCCGCTTATCGTACAGGCCGGGTCTTCCGATGATGGCAAGGACCTCGCGGCGAGGTACGCCGAAGCGGTCTTCACGGCTCAGCAGACACTCGCTGAGGCGCAGGCCTTCTACAGCGACTTGAAGGCGCGAACCCGCCGGATCGGACGAGATCCTGACACCATCAAGATCCTTCCGGGAATCGTACCCATCATTGGCGACACCCCTGGTGAAGCGCGCCAGAAGGAAGCAGCGCTGGAGGATCAGATCGTGCACGAATACGCGCAGCGCAACCTGGCCCACATGCTCCGGGTCCCGATCGAGCAGCTCGACCTCGATAGTCAGCTTCCCTTTGACCTACTGCCGGAGGAGGACATCGAAGATTTCAAGAGCAGGTACACGTTGATCGTAGAGCTTGGCCGTCGAGAGAAGTTGACCGTGCGTCAACTGATTGGCCGCCTCGGCGGCGGCCGAGGACATCTGACTTTTGCGGGCACCGCCGAGCAGGTGGCAGACACGATTGAGTTGTGGTTCACCAACGGAGCCGCCGATGGTTTCAATATCATGCCCGCCGTGCTGCCGTCCGGGCTGGAACTGTTGGTCGAGCAAGTGGTGCCAATCCTTCGCTCCCGCGGCCTGTTTCGAAGCGAGTACACGGGGCGCACCCTGCGTGATCACTACGGCTTGGCCCGTCCGGTCAATCAGTACCTCGAAGAGTACGAGGAGCAGGTGGCCGTATAGAACTAGTCCACGGGCCAAGGGATCACCGAACCCCCCGGTTATCCCTTGGCCCGTTGACTAGTGACTCCGAACAGTCATGGCACCTCCTACCCTTAACCGGCGAATCCCAGTCGACGCTGCGACGCGCGGCGTCCATGTGATTATTTTGATACATCGCACGTTCTGTCGCGCCCGAAGAATCTCAACGGCCTCGATCATCCTTTCGGCACCTTCGAGAGCCGCTTGAACGCATGACTGCAACCGGCCACTACTCCAACTGGCTCGAGCGGGTGGCACCGTGCGATTGAAGTTCAGCAACATGGAGCAACGTGATAACCCCATTCTCGGGAAGCTTCCCCGGGGTCGAGATGTCAACTGTGCTGACAGCAGACTGGGCGAACTAGTTTGAGTTGATGAGTGAAGGGCGTCGAATAAGCCTCGTCGCCACGGACTTGGACGAGACACTTTGGGTGGATGGCACTCCATCCTCGAAACGATTCTCTAGGACCTGGGAGGTCGTCGAAATCACCCCAATTCGAGCACGTCAATATTTCTCAGCGCGGTCTCGCATCGGCCTCAGCCGCCGCAGGAGGAACGCGTCCCTGCATCGTTCGCGCCGTGTTCTTGGCGCCGAGCCCTTGCGCGACGAGACGTCATCGGACAAGAGATGGGGAGTCGTGTCAGTTTCTTCGTCAGACCTTGTGCCGCAGCATGACGCGCGAACAACACTCTCGCCACGTAAACACGAGGCCGACACCGACACCGCACGCCCCGCGCGGAACGGGTTTCCAGCGGGAAGAGCCGTTGTCAGCGCACTCGCAGGTCTGTTGTTCATCCTTCCGCTCGGTGGGCTCACGCCGAGCGCTGCAGCGGCGTCGACGCCACCTTCGACGACGGTGACCGCCTACGACGCCCCCTACCTGGGTGCCCCGCCAGCCACGAATCCGGCCGTCGTTGGCGTGACCACGGTCACTGGCGGCGGTGGGTACTACGTACTTCGCTCGAACGGCGAGGTGGACGCCTACGGTGCGCCCAGCTACGGTTCACTCGCGTCCGCCAGCCTGGCGACCGGCGCCACCGCGACGGGTATCGCGCTCGATGCCACGACGGGTGGCTACTGGATCGTGAGTTCGAACGGCACAGTGAAGGGGTTCAACGCTCCGTTTCTCGGCGAACCGCACATCACGCCGGGAGGGTGGGGCCAGTACCCGGCCGCCGTCGCTATCGCGGCCGTGCCCGACGGAACCGGCTACTACGTGCTGAGGGCGAACGGAGGCGTCGACGCCTACGGAGTCAAAGGACACGGCTCGCTCGCCAAACACCTCCACTACGGGGCGACGGCCCCGGTGGTCGCGGTCGCCTTGGCGGTCGATCCCACGACGGGTGGCTACTGGATCGCGACGTCGACGGGCGACGTCGCCAACTTCGACGCACCCGACGACGGGTCCCCCCTAGCCAGCGCTCACGGCGGGTACGACGGCGTTCCCGTCAGTGCCCTCGCGGCCGCGCCCGACGGGACGGGCTACTACGTGCTGAGGGCCAACGGTGAGATTGACGGCTACGGGGCTGCGCTGCACGGTTCACTCGCCGCGTCGAAGGCGCTGCCCGTAGGCGGTCTCGCGAGCGCGCTCGCGGTCGATCCCTCGACGGGTGGCTACTACGTGACGGTTGACGTGACGCCACTCGACGGCTACCTCAACCCACTTCGAGCAGTCACGTCGCTCGTTCCCCAAGAGATCGACCAGGGCGTGGACTACTGCGCGTCGGGACCCGTCTACGCACTCGGCGACGCGGTGGTAGTGAATCTCTACGACCCTGAGTGGCCGAGTGGTGTGTTCATCTCCTACCGATTGACGAATGGTCCGGCGAAGGGCCTCTACGTCTACGTGGCGGAGAACGTGACGCCGAAGGTACTGATCGGCGAGCACGTCACACCCACGACCGTCGTCGGCGTGGTGCACGACGCGAAGACCTGCCTCGAGACCGGGTGGGCGGATCCGCCGGCATCACCGGAACACGCCGCGGCACACCTGGAGTACAACGGAGAGAACTCGACCGCCTATGGACTGAACTTCAACTCCCTGCTGCAAGTCCTCGGAGCACGACCCGGCCTCTCCCAGCCTGACGGACCGCCGGGCCCCCTGCCCTCCAGTTGGCCCCGGTGGTGACCTTATATATACACGGCGTGAATCACCTCGCGAAAGTCGCGTGGCAAGGTCACCACGTGTCCGGTGGCTAGAACGCGAGACCGATCGCCAGACCGATACCCGCTCCGACCAGACCAACGATCGTGCTTATCGTGACGTTGAGGGCCGCGTCGAGCACCTGTCCCACTTCCAGCAGACGAACCGTCTCGAAAGTGAACGTCGAGAACGTGGTGTACGCGCCGCAGAATCCCGTGCCGAGCAACGCCTTCGCCACGGGTGAGAGGTGGTGGCCCAACGAGAGGCCGGTCAACAGGCCCAGCACGAATGACCCCGAGATGTTGACGAGGAACGTCCCCCACGGCAGGTCGGACTCAATGCGCCGATTGACCGCCCGATCGATCAGGTAGCGCGAAGGAGCGCCGACGAATCCGCCGATTGCGACCATCAAGAAGAGCTCGAAGGTCACTTCGCGAAGCCATTCGTGGGCGGCACTTAGAGTTCCACTACTTCCACGTCCACGACCGTGACCAAGACGTTGACCAGCAGATCCGCCGCGTCAAGGAGGAATGCCTCGATTGGTTCCGCGCGATCAATGATGATGATCATGATCGGCGCATCGTCTGACAGGGCGTGCGTCTTGCGAATCCGACCCGATGCGCCGTAGCCCTCGTACGCTTCGAACGCCGTCGCCCCGGCGAGTTTCGCCTTGCGCGCGCGCTGCATCAGGTGGACGAGCAACGATCCGTGGTGATCATGATCACGAGCACCGAAGAGCATTGTGAGTCGCTTGGCCGGGTACGTCACGAACTCTGGTTCCACCGTCGTCATTGCGTCTCTCCTTGCAGCCCCTGTTCAACGCGAAGAGCGATGCGCGCGCTGCTCATACCGATCCACACCGCAAGCAGTCCCGAGAGCAGGCTGGCGACGATGTATGACACGCCAACCAGGAGATGGTGCCCGCGAAAGAGCAGAATGGCGTCGACCTCGAAGGTCGAGAACGTCGTGTAGGCACCGATGACCCCCGTCCCGATGAACGAGCGCACGAGCTGTCCCCTCGGAAACTGTTCAATGAGCATGATCAGGATGAAACCGAGGAGCGCGCTGCCCGTGACGTTGATGAGGAAGGTGTTCCAAGGGAACTGGCCGCTAGCGATCGGCAACGCCCGCGACACCGCGTAGCGTGCGACCGCACCCACTACCCCACCACAACCCAAGGCGAGCACGATGACCAGCTGCGAGCGTCGCGCTCGGAGTCGTTGTGCCGCCGACGTTTGGCGGCGACGATCTTGCGAAGACGAATTGGGCTGTGGCGTCGTTCCCTCCGAACTCAGATCTGCCGGCACCATTGACTCCACGGTTGAAGTGCTGCGCAATGAGACCACCGTCGTCGAGTGGCGAAGCGGCCAGTGTTCATCTCAAGAAATTGTAATCTCTCGAACCACGAGCGAAGAAGGAAGGGAGAGAACACGGGCGCGGCGCTAGTGTGAGCAATGAACGACCAGAAGTACAGCTGGCAAACCTTGGAGGTGATTGATGTCACTCGATGAAATCGCAACCAAGGTCACGATCTTTCTCAGCGAGGACGATCGACTGCATCACCATGGTCTGCATGACGCGGTGTTGAATCAGGCGAAGGACTACGGCGTCATTGGCGCCACGGTGTGGCGCGCGATTGAGGGATTTGGCCCGTCGGGACGCGTCCGCACCTCACGATTCCCCGATGCCAGCACCGGGCTTCCATTGATCGTGGAGTTGATCGACAGTCCCGAACGAATTGAGAAATTCCTCGTCAAGCTGAGCGAGTTGACACCCGGGTCCCTGGTCACCAAAGAACAGGTTCGGATCATGAGAACCCAAACGCCCGCCTCCGAATAGTCGTTACGGCGCGGTTGTCGCCCGGCGGTTTACCGCGCCAGCTAGTTTGCAAACGGGGCCGCGACTTCGATCTCGAACAGATGGTTGAGCTTCGCCACGAGTTTACAGAGCCCGGAAGGGCAACTTCGCCAACTGCCTGGCGAGGCCTCATCCGACACACCAGGCGATATCCCATCACGGATGGGCGAACTGGCATAACCTCAGCGCCTCTACTATTGCTCCGACCTGCCAGTCACGGGCCGAGCGACATGGCCGCACCGCCTCGGCAAGATGACCTGAGTGAATCGAAGTGAAGCCGAAATCGTTCTTCACTCGGTTGGCGATACTGCCATGGGAAGTCAATTCAAACTGCCACTCACCAGCCCCACGGCTATGGACGAGTCTCACGACCTCGTCGTTCGGCAAAAAGAGCCAAACCCAAGAGACCATCGTCCCCGACTCGCCAAAATTTGGCGACAAGAGATGCCGTTGGACCAAACATCACCGAGGGCACTTCGATCGATGTCTACGGATAAAACCAGTTCCGAATAATCGACGCTAACAGCGCTATGGAGACTCACTGGCAAAGTCATGGGAAGGCTGGCCATTGACAGTTTTACAAGGTTCTTAGTCCGCCCCTAGTCCATCCTCAAGATTGGAAATCATAATGGATTGGTCTCGCAAGTGCTTTGGGAGAAATTCGCATGCCACTGGAACTCCAAGAACAATTCAGCGGGTCACAGGATTTCCTGATCGCGGAGGCTGGCGGCGGTAATAATCGCCAAGGTCTCCCACGTTTTCAGAGCCCAGACGGTCCCCAATCCGCCTGGGCTCTGAAGGCAATTTGAATTACCGGGAAAGCTAATGACACCACAAACTGGGAGTACCTCCATCTGAGGCGTGATTCTTTGAGAGAGGCGGAACATCGTCCCCTGCTCCTTCCCTAACCATTGATTTAGACGTCACTATCGGCAACGCATCGAACGAGAAACGTAACTGAAACTCACGCCGAGTTCTCTATCAGCCAATTTGTCAGCCACGGGATCGGATTGCGTAAGTGTTGCGAAATTGAACGCCTGGCACTCGTGCAAGTGGCAGCCAATTTCATTCGATTTCTCTGCCCGTCATGTAACAATCCCGTACCGGTGCTCAAGGCAACCACTGCGCTAGACCCCAGCCCTTTGAAGAAATCAGCTGACGAGGATGGGAGAAAGCGCGAGGCGAGGCAAAACACAGGTGATTTCTAAGCGGAATTACTTCTCCGCTTCACGATTAGTGTGTCTATACGGAGCGACCACTCCGCATAGACACCGGAGGTAAGCAATGGCGGTAGAGAAAGCTCGGAGGCCGTATCAGGCAACGTATGCGGTATTGGCCCTAGCGGTCGGCGGCTACGCATTGCTGCAGTCACTGGTCATACCGGTGCTGCCCACCATCCAAGCGGGACTGCATACCTCGCAGAACACCGTCACGTGGGTGCTCACCGCATACTTGTTGTCGGCGGCAATCTTCACTCCCATCATGGGCCGACTCGGCGACATGTACGGCAAGGAACGACTCCTCGTCATGACGTTGGTGGCGCTCACGGTGGGATCTCTTCTGGCCGCCGTCGCGAGTTCAATCACGTTGATGATCGTGGCCCGAGTCATCCAGGGAATCGGTGGTGGTGTCCTCCCCTTGTCATTCGGGCTCATCCGCGACGAGTTCCCGAAGGAGAAGGTGATGGGCGCCATCGGAGTCATCGCAGCATTGGCCGCGGCGGGCGCCGGACTCGGCATCGTGCTCGCTGGACCCATCGTGGACGCGCTCGACTACCACTGGCTGTTCTGGATTCCAATGATCGTGATGGCCGTGGTCGTGGTCGCTGCGCATCTGGTCATTCCGGAGTCGAAAGTTCGCACCCCCGGAACGCTCAGCTGGGCGGGCGTGTTCCTGCTCTCGGCGTGGCTCGTGGCCCTGATACTCGGTATCAGCGAGGCACCGACGTGGGGCTGGGGGTCGACGAGTGTCATTGGTCTCCTGATTGGCGCGGTCGTCGTCGCCGTCGTGTGGGTCCTCGTTGAAGCGCGTTCCGCGCACCCCTTGATCGACATGAACATGATGAGGATTCCCGCCGTCTGGACGACGAACCTCGTAGCGCTGCTGCTCGGCGTCGGGATGTACGCGGTCTTCGCGTTCCTGCCCGAGTTCCTGCAGACCCCAACTTCAGCGGGCTACGGCTTCGGCGTGAGTATCACCCACTCGGGACTCATCCTGCTGCCGTCGAGCGTGTTCATGTTCGCCTTTGGCATGTTGTCGGGACCCCTCTCGAAGCGCTTCGGCAGTAAGTCCGTGCTCGTCACCGGACTTCTGGTCGGCATCGTCACCTTCGCACTCCTCACCTTCGCCCACGCCGCCCAGTGGCAGATTCTCCTCGCCATGGTCGTCGAAGGCATCGGCTTCGGTCTCGCCTTCGCGTCGATGTCGGCCCTCGTCGTGGTGGCGGTTCCGCCCGAGCAGACGGGCGTCGCGAGCGGCATGAACGCCAACATCCGTACCAT